>Ga0255353_1000013_pt1 | contig 103150 bp, 82 predicted proteins | sample HBST25metaG_FD_189941 | JGI IMG/M metagenome (GOLD analysis project Ga0255353, IMG submission 189941) | Peat soil microbial communities from Stordalen Mire, Sweden - H.B.S.T25 | ecosystem: Environmental > Terrestrial > Soil > Wetlands > Peat | place: Sweden: Norrbotten County, Stordalen Mire...
GTTCTTGCATGGCTGCGAAGTCACGGCGCGGCGCACTGGATCGTGTCATGCCTTACAGCCTACTGCTATATGACGAAAGTTGTCACTGTATTATGCGATGTTCAGTAGAGCGTCTCTCCCACCGGTCGAGAGTGAGCGTGGGCCGGGAGGCCCACGCTACAGCCGACCGGGAGGCCGGCGTTACAACTTCTTTCGACTTATAACTTATACGCTTTCTTGACCATCCCGTAGGTCAGTTCCTGCGCCAACTCGGCGGCCTCGTCTTCGTCGATACGATGTTCGGCCACCAAACGTGCAAGGAAGCTCGCGTCCATTCTGCGCGCGACATCGTGGCGGGCAGGAATCGAGAGGAAGGCGCGGGTGTCGTCGTTGAAGCCCACGGTGTTATAGAAGCCCGCCGTCTCCGTGGCCTGTTCGCGGAAGCGGCGCATTCCCTCGGGGCTGTCGTGGAACCACCATGGTGGACCCAGCTTGAGGCAGGGGTAGTGGCCGGCCAGAGGGGCCAGTTCCCTGCTGTAGGCCGTCTCGTCGAGCGTGAAGAGAATGATCGTGAGGCCCGCCTGGTTGCCGAAGCGGTCGAGGAGGGGTTTGAGGGCCTTTACGTAGTCGGTGGGCTGGGGAATGTCGGCGCCCATGTCGCGGCCGTAGCGGGTATAGAGCTGCGCGTTGTGGTTGCGGACAGAGCCGGGGTGGATCTGCATCACCAGGCCATCTTTCAGGCTCATCCAGGCCATCTCGGTGAGCATCTGCGCCCGGAAAAGCTCCTGCTCCGTCGCGGTGGACGAACCGGCCAACACCAGGTTGAACAGCCGCTCCGCTTCAGCATCGCTCAGGTCCGCCGTCTGCGCCGTCGGGTGGCCGTGATCGGTGGCCGTGCCGCCCAAAGCCTTGAAGAACTGCCTGCGCTCGGTCAGAGCCCGCAGATAGCCCTTCCAAGTGGCTGTGTCTTCGCCGGTCAGAGTCCCGAGCGCCTCAACGTTCGCGTGGAAACCATCAAAGGCGGGATCGACCACCGAATCGGGCCGGAAGGTGGGCACAATCCGCCCTTTCCAGCCGGAATCCTGGATTATTGCGTGGTCCTTGAGCGAGTCGAGAGGCGAGTCGGTGGTGGCGAGGACCTCGATTCCGAAGCGCTCGTAGAGGGCGCGGGGCAGGAATTCCGGCGTGTCCAATTTGGTTTCAATGGCGTCGTAATACTGGTCCACGTTGGCCGCCGAAAGCCGCTCGGTGAGCCCGAAGACCTCCTGAAAGACGTAATCCATCCAGAGCCGAGTGGGCGTTCCGCGAAACAGGTGATAGTGGCTGGCGAAGATCTGCCACACCTTGCGCGGCTCGGCAATCGGCGTATTGCCAATCTCCAGGTCCTCGAACGTAATTCCCTGGCTATAGAGCATGCGGAAGACGTAGTGGTCGGGTTGCACGAGGAGGGCAACAGGATCGGGAAAGCGCTCATTACGGCCAAACCACGCGGCCTGCGTGTGCCCATGCGGGCTCACGATGGGCAGCGCGCGAATCCCCTGGTAGAGCCGCCGCGCGATGGCCCGAGATCCCTCTTCTGCCGGAAAAAGCCTGTCTTCGTGCAACAACGCCATCCTGTCCCCTTTTCGTTCTCGCTTACCAGTATCGTTCAACGCCGCGCCCGCGGAGGCGCACAAAACTTCGGGGTCCGGCAACGGGAACACTCCCCGTCAACGGACCCCGTCTGTTCATGAACCTCGCTTGCAATGGTTCTCTTCCTTTGTGTTAAGAGTTGCTCTCAGTCCACCACTTCTTCCGGCTCAGGCTTGGAGCCGAAGAGGGCGTAGAGCGCGACCCCGACGAAGCAGCAGACCGGCACCAGGTAAGCGTGCGCCACACCGGAGGAATCCGCGACCCGGCCCATGATCGGCGTCAAGGCGGCTCCGCCGATGATCGACATTACGATCATCGCGCCACCCGTCTTGGTGCGCGCGCCCAGGCCTTTAACGCCCAGGGCAAAGATGGTGGGATACATCATGGACATGAAGAAGCTGACCGCGAGCAGGCAGCCCAGACCCAGCCAACCGGGACGCACCACAGCAGCGGTGCAGATGGCGGCATTGATCAAGGCAAAGACGGCCAGCAAAGGAGCGGCGGGAACAAAACGCAGAAGCCAGGTGGAGACGAAGCGGCCTGCGGTGAAGCACACCAGAGCCGCAGTGAGCCAGAGACCGGCGGCGCGCTCGGCCAGCTTGGCGTAGGTCTGTGCGTAGGCGATCATGTAACTCCATGCACCCACCTGCGCGCCCACATACAAGAACTGAGCAACTATGGCAAAGACAAAATGCCTTCTCTTGAAGAGCGAAGGGCCGTTGGGATTTACGTCCGACTGGGTGGAGTAATCCAGGCCCACGTGGGGAAAGGGCGTGCGCGCAATCAGGACCGCCCAGAAGAGCACGATGGCGCCGAGGGCGATGTAAGGCATCACTACGCGCAACGTCTCTGCACGCAGATATGCCTGATAGGTTCCCGCCACCTCCATGGCGGCGACCTGAGTCTTGTTCAATTCCACGCCGGAGAAGATGAAGCGCGCTCCGATGAGGACAGCGGAGACACTTCCCAGAGGGTTGAAGGCCTGGGAGAGGTTGAGCCTTTGCGCCGCGCTTTCCGGCGGGCCTACCTGCACGATGAACGGGCTGGCGGCGGTCTCAAGAAAAGCCAGGCCGGTGGCGATGACGAAGAGCGCCATCAGGAAGAACCAGTACTGGCCCACGATGGCGGCTGGCCAAAAGAGCAGGCAGCCCGCGCCATAAAGGCAGAGGCCGATGAGAATGCCGGCCTTGTAGCCGGCGCACCGCATCAGCTGGCCGGCAGGTAGAGCCAGCAGAAAATAGCCCATGTAAAAAGCCGACTGGACCAAGCCGGCCTGCAGGCGGTTAATCTCAAACGACTTCATGAACTGGCGAATGAGAATGTCGTTGAGATTATTGGGAATGCCCCAGAGGAAGAAGAGAGCGGTGACCAGAATGAAGGGCAGCATGCGTCCGGCCGGAACCAGAGGAGATCTTGGTCCATCCTGCAATGTAGGTCGACGCTCGGAATCGATCAATCCAGCCGAGATGCTCAAAGTGGAATTACCCCCCAGATGCGAGTCGTCTCCGCGGCGAAGCCCGTTGTCGAAAACGCTTTCAGTTTTCGGCCTCGCGCAACCCTAAGAAAAATCGCACCACCAGTTCTACCGAATCGATACAGCCTCTGGCAAATCGGGGTCTGCGTGGTCAGCGCGCGACCTGAACTCGTGCTCTGAATCGGGTCCAGAAAAACAGGCGGCGATTCAAAGGCAAAAAGCAAGCGCTTGGGATCGGATCCATCAGGAGTCACTGTTGGCGACTCGTTACCCGAGCCAGAGGCGCTGAAACCTGCCGACAAAAACTGCTTGTTTTGGGTCAAAAACTGCCTGTTTTGGCCTAAAAAACGGACAAAAAAGCCGATTTTTCGACGAGTCGGTGTTGATTCTATTGGATTTAGGTTTTGGAAAAGTTGCAGTTTTTTGGGTTTTCCACAGGCTGGCTAATTAGTAAGTGTATTAACAACAATAATATACTCTTGCCTATTTCGACGAAAGCGAACAAAAGGCGAACGCACCCCCCCCCAGGGGGGTACCCCCCTGGGGGGCTGTCTTTTTCCCCGCCTGGGAACGGGATTGAGCTGCATGTTTTTATTGTGCGCGGGATGGGGTTAATGATCTGCAGATGATCGGAGGATCTCTTTCATCGGCGTGGAGCGAGCGTGGGCCGGGAGGCCCACGCTACAGCCGACCGGGAGGTCGGCGTTACAACTTGTGGCCGTCGGTCAAAGATGCTCGCTAGCAGACCAATTCGAAATCGCGGATGGTCTCTTTGCGCACGGTCAGCCGTTCCACCAACTCGGTGCGGACTTCATAGCCGCGGCCGGGAGTGTCGGGAATGGCGATTTCGCCTGCAGAAGAAACCAGGACCTCCGGCTCGATGATGTCTTCAGCCCAGTAACGCGCCGAGGCCGACACATCGCCGGGGAGCGAGAAGTTTTCCAGGGAAGACAAGGCGATGTTGTGCGCGCGTCCGATGCCCGACTCGAGCATGCCGCCGCACCAGACGGGAATGCCGCGCTCCAGGGTTGCATTGTGAATGGCGATGGCTTCAGAGAAGCCGCCCACGCGCCCCAGCTTCAGGTTGATGATCTTGCAGGACTCCATCTCGATGGCGGCCAGCGCGTCACGCCGGTTGCGGATCGATTCGTCCAGGCAAATCGAGGTCGCCAGCCGCTTTTGCAGCATGGAATGGAAGTAGAAGTCATCGTGCCACAAAGGCTGCTCGATCATCAGGAGGTCAAAGGCGTCGAAGCTGACCAGATGGTCGGCGTCCCTCAACTTGTAGGCCGAGTTGGCATCGCAACTGAGCATGATGTCCGGCCAGCGGTTGCGCACTTTTTCAAAAAGATCCACGTCCCAGCCCGGCTTGCATTTCAACTTGATCCGCTGGTAACCGGCCGCAAGCTCGAGTTCGATGACTTCCATGGTCTGCTCGATCGAGGGCTGAATTCCCAGCGACACGCCGCAGGGAATGGTCTCGCGGACGCCGCCAATCAACTGGGCCAGGGAGACGCCTTCACGCTGCGCTTCGAGGTCCCAAATGGCGTTTTCGAGCGTCGCCTTGGCCATACGGTTGCCGCGCACCTGGCGGAAGATCCGCGGGCACTCTCCGCCATGTTGCGGCGGCTCGGCGGTCAGCATCGGCCCCAGTTCCTGGACAAGCATCTGCCAGGCGGTATCGGTGGACTCAGGGGAGAAAAACGGGCGCTCACCCGCCGTACATTCGCCCCAGCCGGTCAGCCCTTCGGACCTGATCTCCGCCAGAAGGACTCTGCGGTTGCGTGTGACGCCAAAGCTGGTTTCAAAGGGGCGCACCAAGGGCAGGTGCAGTTCGCGCAAGATAATTGCATCGATTCTCATAAGTTTTTACGTTCCTTGGGATTTTCAGCCTGCTCCGTCTGCGGCCTCAGACCCAGTTCGAAGACTCCATTTCCTTCCGCATCCCGGGAAAAGCCAAGTGCGGCCAATCCCTGGGAAAATGCTTTTTGAAACTTGCGGCGGTTCTCCAACTGAACGGCGAGAGCTCGTTCCTGGCCGGTTTCAGAGGCCTTCCACTGATAGATGGGGGCCGGAACCAGGATCCGTTCCTCTATGACGTGCGGGGCTGGCGGCCGGCCTGCAACAAGGTCTTCCACTCTGGGCGAATCGAGCTGCCACTCGGCCAATAAACGGTCCGTCGGAAGCCCACCCTGCAGTCGAGAAGAGGATACACCATAGAAATTGACTTCATACCTTGAAACAGTGGCGCCCAGCTTGTGGATATTGAGATAGGCGTTTTTGATTTCCAGCGGATCGAAGGTCCATTCCATAAGCCGAATGCCGCGCTGGAGCGCATCGCGGCGCTGCTCCATTTTCAAGCGCGCACCCAGGCCGCGGTTGCGATAGGTTTTGCGCACGGCCAGCATGTGGGAGTGGAGATAAGGCAAGGGCGCGCCATTGTCGGTTTTCACCCCCGGCCAGGCCATTGCGAAACCCACCAGAGATTCCGGCCCGCCATCTTTTGACACACCGGCAAGCTCCATATCGAAGGCGCCGACGACTTGTCCGCCGATTTTTTGCGCCACCATGAAGACCTTGCGCGGAACCACGTCGCCCACGTCATAACCCCAGGTCTCGATCTGGAGTTGCACGCAGGCTTCCAGTTCGTCCAAACCCGAGCAGGCGCGGATGGCGATCATGGCCGCACCTCCAACTGGGAAGCGGCAACCAGCTTTCGTTTGGCCCCCGCCCACAACTCCTCAAGCTCCGCGGCAGAGAGCTCTTCGAGCGGTTTCGCCGAGGCCAGCTCCATTTCGCTGAACCGTTGCCGGAAGCGCCGATTGCAGCCGCGCAAGGCCATTTCCGCATCCACGTTCAGATGGCGTCCCAGGTTGACCACGGTAAACAGGAGGTCGCCGAGTTCCGCCTCAACGGCAGGTTGGCGCTGGGGGTCGCCGGATGCGGCCTCGGCCTCCAATTCGGCAGTCTCTTCGACCACCTTGGGCAGCAATTCGCGCCAGGTGGTCCAGTCGAAGCCGGCTTTTTTGGCCTTGGCGCCCAGCTTGGCAGCCTCGGCCAGCGCCGGCATCGCGCGTTGCACACTGTCCAGCCGGGAGGCCGGCCCGGCATTCTTTTCGGGGTTTCCGATGCGCTTCTCCGCAGCCTTGATCTGATCCCAATTGCGCAGCACTGCCGCGGACGAGCCTTCGACCGCCGCATCCACGTCGGCCCGGTTGCCTGCGGCACGCGAGGCCTCTTCGCCAAAGACATGCGGATGACGGCGCACCAGCTTGCGGTTCAGGTGGTCCAGGACATCGGCAATGGTGAAATGGCCTTCGTTGGCTGCCATCTCCGCATAAAACAGCACCTGGAGGAGAAGGTCGCCGAGTTCTTCGGCCAGATGCGGGAAGTCCCGGCGCTCGATGGCGTCGAAGACCTCGTAGACCTCTTCCAATGTGTATTTGCGGATGGAATCGAAGGATTGCTCGCGGTCCCAGGGGCAGCCGTTTGGGGCGCGGAGCCGGGCCATGATGGCCACCGATTGCTCAAACAGGAGCGCTGCCCGCGCCGGATCGGATGGGTCGGCGATGCCGAGGGCGGGTCGAGAGGGTTCTGGACTGTCTGCGTTTCGGGCAACGTCCATCCTCCCCAGTGTAACCTCAGACGGCGAGAGAAGTCCCACGCACCCCAAGAACAAGCGGTCGGCGCAGGGCACGCGTCTTGATTGCAGGGGCCGTATACTCAACCTCGCACATGATTTGCATACTTGGAACGATTTTTGCGGGCCTTCTGGGGCTGGCCTTCGGCAGCTTCCTGAACGTGTGTTTGAGCCGCTGGCCGGAGGGGGAAAGCATCGCGCTGCCGCGCTCCCACTGCCGGCAGTGCGGGCGCACGCTCACGTGGTGGGAAAATGTGCCGCTGCTGAGTTGGCTGGCCTTGCGCGGGCGGTGCAGGACCTGCCGCGCCTGGATCGGGTGGCGGTATCCGCTGGTGGAGCTGGCGGTGGGAGTGCTGTGGGCAACTTTCGCTTGGCGCTTTTTGGAGCCGATTCAGGTTTCGAATATTGCAAGTGAAACCGGGATTATCCCTCCACACATTGGTCTTATTCCTGCGATCGCAACGATGTTCTTCCTCTGGATGCTTGTCGGAATCGCCGTCCTTGATGCAGAGCATCTTTGGATTGCTGATGCTGTCACCGTACCGGGAACCGTGTTAGGTCTTGGATTCTCAGTTCTGTCTGTGTCCGTGTTGCAGGTGCCTCTGCGGGAGCAATCGGGGTTCTGGATGCAGATTGGCGAGCGGATATTGGCAATTCTGGCCGCTGCCGGAATCATCTTGTTGATTCGGTGGGTCTATTGGCTGGTTCGCCGGCGCGAGGGCATGGGGTTGGGAGATGCCAAGCTCATGGCGCTGCTGGCCGCGTGGCTCGGCTTTCCCGGCACTCTGCTGGCCTTTGGGCTGGGGGTTGTGCTGGGAGCGGTGGCCGCCGTGGTTCTGCTGGCGGTTCCTTCGGCGCGGCGAGACGCAGAAAGCTGGGCACTGAGCAAGCTGCCGCTGGGAACGTTTCTTTGCGTGGGCGGCATTGTCAGCAGCCTGTGGGGCGGGCAAATGATCGCCGCCTACCTGCGCTGGGCCGGCTTCTGAGTTCTATTTCGGCGACTCGGCTGCCGGTTGGACGGGAACGGCGACTTTTGCATTTGCCAGTGCCGGGTCCTTCAGCACTTTGCGCGCCTCTTTGCCGTGCGGGCCGTCCGGATCGTAGTCCAAGAGCTTGAGATAGTTCGTTTTGGCGGCTGCCATGTCGCCCAGGTGGCGCTCGGCCTCGGCCAATCCCCAATAGACGTCGGGATTTTCAGGGTCCAGAATCAGCGCGGATTCGAAGCGCGAATGAGCGGCCTTCCAGTTCCGGGTTTCAAGGTAATAGCCGCCCACTTCGATGTCTTTCGACGCTGCTTCCTGGTGGGTGGGCTCCTTGACGGCCAATTTCTTGTGTCGTCCGGGCTGATCGTCGTCCGGCGGGGGCAAGAGCCTGTCCATCCCTTTGAGGCTGGAGCTGGACTCATCGTCTTGGCCGCTGCTCGCGGACGGTGCGGGATCGTCGGGGCTGCGCGCCGGGTCGGCATCTCCGCCGGGAAGAGGCACTCCGGCGCTGTCTGCTCCGTTGTGGGTCCATTCCGGCGCCGCCGGCGTATCACGCGTAGGCAACACTGGAACCGAACTCGTATCCTCAGGAAACGGATTGGCGTTGGCTGGCGAAGTGGGCGCGGGTTGCGCCGTGCCGTTGGCCGGCTTCTGGCCCGATTGCGCCGCATCGCCAGGCACCTGAGCATGCGACCACGAGGCCGCACAAAGGCAGCCGGCCAGCACGAACGCAACTGAAAATCCCCGCTTCATCTCTCCGCCTCATGCCCGAAATGGTAGGATGCGGTACTACAGAGCATCCAAAGGAAAGCATCGCACACTCGCATGGGACTTATCATCCGTTCTTCCGCCATCCACGCCGCCGGCTGCTATACCACTACTCCTATTCGTAAAGGAAAGCGCGTGGCCGAATACACCGGTCATCGCATTACCAAGGCCGAAGCCGACATTACGTACGAGACTTCGCCCATCACCTACCTCTTTGGACTCGGGGACGGCGACATGGTCATCGACGGCCACTCGACGGCCATGTTCATCAACCACAGTTGTGACGCCAACTGCGAGACTTGTGAAGAGGATGGGCGGGTCTGGATCACCGCCATCAAGAACATCCCGGCGGGAGCGGAGATCACTTACGACTACTGCCTTTACGATGGCGGAGACGACAAGGCAACGTGCAACTGCGGGGCGAAAAGCTGCCGCGGCACCATGTATTCCAAGGAAGAAATCCGGCGGCGCAAGGCCGTGGGCAAAAAAGCTCTCGCAACATCCACGAAAAAGAAGCGCGCCAAAGGCAAAAGCGGAGAGAAGCCCAAAGCAGCGCGAGCGTAGGACAGTCTGCAGTCGAGATCAGTCCGTAGCAGGGAGCGGTTTTTCCACCCCGCGCTGCCCCACCCCGGAACGATACAATCCCACCTAGGCCACCGGATTTTCGAATGAGCGGCCAAAGGAGCAGTTTCCCCATGGGCTATCAGGTTCTGGCCAGAAAATATCGTCCGCAGCGCTTCGCCGACGTCGCCGGCCAGGATCACGTGACCCGCACGCTGCTCAACGCGCTGAGCCAGAACCGCATTGCGCACGGCTATATTTTTTCCGGCCATCGCGGCATCGGGAAAACCACCATTGCGCGGATCGTGGCCCAGGCGCTGAATTGCCGCACGGAAATCGGCACGGAGGCGCGACCCACCCCCGAGCCCTGCGGCGTCTGCGATTCCTGCGTGGAGATCCGGCAAGGCAACGCCGTGGACGTGATCGAGATCGACGCGGCCACCAACCGCGGCATCGACGAGATCCGCGAACTGCGCGACGCGGCGCGCTATGCGCCCTCCCGCGACCGCTTCAAGATTTATATCCTCGACGAAGCCCATCAGATCACGGAAGCGGCCTTCAACGCCCTGCTCAAGACGCTGGAAGAGCCTCCGTCGCACGTGATCTTCATGATGGCGACGACCGAGCCCGAGAACATTCCGCAGACCATTCGTTCCCGCTGTCAGCATTTCAGTTTTCATGCCGTCAAATTCGACGACATTCTGGCCCAGTTGAAGATGATCGCCGGGCAGGAAGATGTGGTGGCCGAAGATGCCGCGCTGGCCCTGCTGGCCGAGGCCGGGGACGGGTCGATGCGCGACGCGCTCTCCATCATGGACCAGGCGATTGCCTCTGCGCCGCTGGAAAATGGCCGTGCAGTGCTCTCGTCTGCTCAGATCCGCGAACTGATGGGCTCGGTCCCCAACGCCGTCTTCGAGCGCCTGCTGGAGGCCGTAGCCGCCGGCCAGAGCGCCGAGTTGATGGAGCAGTTGAACCTGCTGGTGAACGCTGGGCACAGCCCCTCGTCGCTGGCCCGCCAGATGGCGCGCTACCTGCGCAACACCCTGATGGCCAAGCTGGGCGGCGAGCACACGGAGCTTCTGCAAATCTCAGGAGACGAGCGGGCGCGGGCGATCCGGACTTCCCTGCTCTTCACCGAAGAAGAGCTTACGCGCAATCTGCAGATTGTGTTGCGCACCTTCGACGACCTGAACTACCGCCAGGAACAGCGCTTTCATCTGGAACTGGGCCTGCTCAAACTGATCCACGCGCAGCGCCTGCTGCCTCTGGAAGAACTGCTGAGCGGCGTGGCATCGGGCGGTGGCGTACGTTCTGCCGCGCCGGCTCCGCGGCCTGCCCCGAGCCCTGTTCGTCCGGCTGCAACGCCCGCGGCCCCGCCTGCAGCGCCACCTCTTTCGCCCTTTGGCTCGTCGGGCGGCGGTTGGGATTCCGGCCCCAAGATGGAGTCCAGCAACAAGGCAGGTTTCTCCGCCGCGCCCGTGGTTACCATGGAGCGTCCTGCAGCCCCTGCCGCGACGGAAGTTTCTCCCAGTCCATTTGCGGCCGTTACGCCTTTTCCTGCCGTGGCGAGTCCCGTTGCCGGATACGCTGCGCCGCTGACGGAAGGCGCGCTGGCCAAGGCCCCGGAGCAAGCCGAAGCTGCCTCCGGCGCTCCCAGCCTGGAGGGGATTCGGCATGCCATCGGTATGGCGCTGGTGGAGGGCGGCCACGTTTCAGCAGCGCAATTGCTGGGCGCCGCCGACTGGACGCTGGACACCGCCAGCCTGCGCATTGAAGTCTCCGGAATGGGCAAAAAGATGCTGGCCCTGACGGTGAATGCCGGAGCGGAGAAGATCATTCGCCAGCAGTTGCAACAGGCGGGCGCGCCGACACGGTTCATGGTCGTTCCAGGCGATGGCCCCGCAAAGGGTTCCGCGCCCGCTGCACCGCCAATGGCGGGCAGCATTCAGGAAGCGGCACTGGCCCATCCGCTGGTGCAGCGCGCCAAGGAAATATTCAAAGCCGAAGTCCGCAGCGTCATCGATCTTCGTCAAAAGTAACGCAGGAACCAGGCAGAGAGGTCAATACGCCATGCTCAATCCGCTCAAAATCTCCGAAATGCTCTCCCAGGCCAGCCAGATGCAGGAGGAAGTCCAGCGCAAACTGGACCAGGTGGTGGTGGAGGGAACCAGCGGGGGCGGGGCCGTCACCGCGTCCATGAATGGCAAGAAGCAGCTGCTCAAAATCCGCATCGATGCGGCGGCGGTGGTGGGCCTGAGCGGCAACCAGCCGGATGTGGAGATGCTTGAAGACCTGGTGGTCGCCGCGGTGAATGAAGCGGGACGCAAGGCCGACGAGGCCATGCAATCCAGCGTAAAAGGCCTGCTCGGCGGACTCAATCTACCCGGGCTGGGCTGAACCCTCAAGGGACAGAGGGAGGAAGAACGGAGACCCGTTTTGCGGCAGTGCACGGAACGTTTGAGGCGGAGATTCTAGGAGGCGCGCGCGGTGTCACGCTATGCTGAGCCGTTGGCGCGGCTCATTGAAGAGTTGAAGAAACTGCCCGGGGTGGGCGCCAAGAGCGCGCAACGCTTTGCCTTCCACATTCTCCGCTCCAGCGATGAGGATGCCGCGGCTCTGGCCGAAGCGGTGCGGGGCCTGAAGGTCAGTCTGCGCCTGTGCTCCATCTGCAACAACGTCACCGACGTGGACCCTTGCGCCTACTGCGCCAACCCCGCCCGCAATCACCGGCTGGTCTGCGTCGTAGAGGAACCCACCAACATTGAATCCGTGGAACGCACCCGCGGCTACCAGGGCGTTTACCACGTTCTCCACGGTACGCTCTCGCCCCTGCACGGCATCGGTCCCGACCAGTTGCGCGCCTTGACGCTGGTCGGCCGGGTAGAGTGCGGCGAGGTGGACGAGGTGATCCTGGCCACCAGCCCGACCCTTGAAGGCGAGGCCACAGCCAACTGGATGGCGGACGCGCTACGGAGGTTTCCGGTGCGCATTACGCGCATCGCCACGGGCGTTCCAGCCGGGAGCGACATCGAATATGCGGACGAAGTGACCATGGCCCGGGCCATGGAAGGGCGAAGGGAACTGTAGATGTCATCTTTATCTGATTGATTATAAATACAGTTATTAGCGCATTGCCGTTTTGCTCAATGTAATGAGTATTTTTACTCATTACATTTTTCATTTTTGCAGGAGTAGGGACTTCGTGCTGCGCCTGGGCACGCGCGTCGTGGCCATCGAGGTGAAAAGCGGCCGCCGCAAGGAAGCCCTGCCCGGCATCGCAGCCTTCGACAAGGCGTTTCTCCCTGCGCGCACGTTCCTGGTGGGAACAGGTGGAATTCCGGTGGAAGAATTTCTTCAGATCCCGCCTCGGGAGCTGTTCGCCTAGCTGATTGATTCGTTGCAAGCGGCGTAGAGTCGAAGCGAGAATTTTTCTACGCGCGGAGCCGGTTCAACAGATCCTGAGGATGTACGGGCTTGGCCAGGATTTCGAACTCATAGCCCTGGGCGCGTGCATTTTCCAGCAGGTCGGCCGTGGCGGCTTGCCCTGAGAAGAGAAGGATCTTCACGCGGGGCAGCAGTTCGCGAATGCTGAGGGCCGCATCGATCCCGTTCATGCCGGTCATAATGACGTCGCAGATCAGCATATCCGGCTTGAAAGCCGAGGCGACTTCCACGGCCTTTTCGCCAGAATACACGGCGCGCGTCTCAAAACCGCTCTGATTCAAAATCATGGCCAGAGTATCGGCGATGACCCGCTCGTCGTCGGCAACCAGAACCTTGGGTTTAGCTGAAATTTCGGGCATACTCTCCTGGACGTTTGCGCACTGCGGAGCGCTCACGCCCCACCCAGCGCACTGCGTGAATTTGAGCCTGGGACGTTCAGCCGCGTACGCTTCCCTGGCACTGCTCTTTCCTAGAATGATACGCTCGGTTTGGGCACCCATTCTTTGCTGTTCCTCAGGAAGCCCGGGATCGTGCGCGGTCAGAGAGCCGTCCGTCGGCGAATGTCTGCCCGGCACCTGCGGCAATCGCGTTTCATCGGGGAGCAACCGGCTCAAACTACACTGGCAATCACAAGCGGCCGCGGCCTTGGCAAGCGGACCTCAACCGGAGACCTATCATGCAGGAAGCGGCCGTCCCAACCGAACCCCAGATCCCGGTTCTTGAACCGATCATTCGCGCCGAAAAGATCGAGAAATATTACGCGCAGCCCAGCGAGAACCGCATTCAGGTGATCTCCGCCACCGACCTGGCCATCGTTCCCGGCGAAATCGTAGCGCTGCTGGGTCCGTCCGGTTCCGGCAAGTCCACCATGTTGCGCATGCTCACCGGCCTCTCCACGCCTTCCGCGGGGCAAGTCTACTGGCACGAAAAACCCATCGCCGATACCGAGATCAACGTCTCGATCGTTTTTCAGAGCTTTGCTCTTTTTCCCTGGCTCACAGTGCTCGAAAACGTAGAAGCTCCGCTGCAGGCGCGGGGCATTTCGCCTGAAGAGCGCCGCGAGCGCAGCATGAAGATGCTGGACACGGTAGGTCTGGATGGCTTTGAGGCTGCGTATCCCAAGGAACTGTCGGGCGGCATGAAGCAGCGTGTCGGTTTTGCCCGCGCCCTGGTCGTCGAGCCCGAAGTCCTCTTCATGGACGAGCCTTTCTCTGCGCTCGACGTGCTGACCGCCGAGAACCTGCGCAGTGAGTTGCTGGAACTCTGGGCCAACAAGACCATGCCCACCAAGGCGGTCTTCCTGGTCACCCACAACATTGAGGAAGCGGTTCTGCTGGCCGACCGGATTATTGTTCTGGGACGCAATCCCGGCCACATCCGCACCGACTTCCGGGTGCAGTTGGCGCAGCCTCGCGACCGCAAGGCCGAACCTTTCACCCAACTGGTGGACTACATCTACAAGGTGCTCACCAAGCCCGACGTGGCGCCCGCCGAAGCACCGGGCCAATTCTCTGGACCGCGCATCCGCGACCAGCGCCAGATGCACTACCAGATGTTGCCCCACGCCCGGCCTGGCGGCATGGCCGGACTGCTGGAGCTTCTTTTGGACAAGGGCGGGCGCGACGACATCTACCGTCTGGCCGACGACTTGGCCTTTGAGATCGACGACCTGCTGCCCATCGTGGACGCCGCCCAGTTGCTCGGCTTCCTGCAGATCGAGGAAGGCGACGCGGCCATCACCGAAAGCGGCTCCCAGTTCGCCAACTCCGAGATTCTCCGCCAGAAGGAACTCTTCCGCGACGCCGCGGTTGCCAATGTTCTGCTGCTGCGGCAGATTCGGCGCGCCCTGGAATCCAAGAGCGACCACACCGTACCAGAAGACTTCTTCCTCGACATGCTCGACGAGCAATTCAGCGAAGAGGAGTGCCTCCGCCAGATGGAGACCGCCGTGGCCTGGGGCCGCTACGCCGAACTCTTCGACTTCGACGCCGGACGCCGCCGCTTTGTGCTCCCAGACGCCCAGGATGAGGAAATTGCCGCCAGCGAGGATGCCGAGTGAAGATCCAAAACACGCTTGGCCGTCAACTCGTCACCGCGCGCACCTGGCCGTTTCTCATTGACCTGGGAGTGGCCGTCTGCGTTCTGGCGATCTTCACGGCCATCATCAGCACGGGCGTCTATTGGCTGGGCAAACCGATTCCGGTGGTGCCCATTTCCAGTTCCATCAGCGCTCTGCCGGCCTACGCCTTTTACTCGCTGGTGCGCATGGCGATCGCCTACCTGCTCAGCCTGGTTTTTGCCATCGCTTACGGCTACACCGCGGCCTACAATCCCCGGGTCGAGCCATGGATGATTGCGGTCCTGGACATTCTGCAGTCCATTCCCGTGCTCAGCTTCCTGCCTCCGGTGGTGCTGGCCATGGTGGCGCTGGTTCCCGGCCATCAAATGGGCATCGAGATGGGCGTCATCCTGCTCATCTTCACCGGACAGGTGTGGAACCTGGCCTTCAGCTTTTATTCCTCGCTGAAGAGCATCCCCAAAGAGATGGTCGAGGCCTCGCGGATCTACCGCTACTCCGCCTGGCAGCGCTTCTGGCAACTGGAAATGCCGTATGCCACCATTGGCCTGGTGTGGAACTCCATCGTCTCGGTGGCCGGCGGATGGTTCGCCCTCATTTTCTGCGAGACCTTCGTCATGGGCGTCCGCAACTTCCAGTTGCCGGGGCTGGGCAGCTACATCTCGACGGCCACTTATGCCGGCAACGTGCGCGCCCTGCTGGCCGGCATTGCCACGGTCATCCTGATCGTGGTGGCCACCGATCAGCTTCTCTGGCGTCCGCTGATTGCCTGGAGCGACAAGTTCAAATTCGAGCAGGTCGAGTCCGCAGACCGCGTGGTTTCTCCCATCCTCGAACTCCTGCGCCGCTCCACGCTGTTCAGTTCCATCCCTGGCCGCGTTTTCGCGCGCATCGAGGAGCCCATCTACCGCCGCATGGCGCAGACCAAGGACTGCCGCATCGTGCAGCCGCTCGATGATGACCCGAAGCGCCGCAAAAGCTCGTTTTGGCTGTGGGTGCTGGCGGTGGCGGCCATCGTCCTGGTGGGCTGGGCGGCCGCGCAGGCCTTCTTCATGCTGCGGGACGTGACGTGGGCCGATCTGCGCCTGCTACTCGAAGGCGCGGGCGCAACCTTCCTCCGCGTCAACGCTTCCCTGCTGATCTCCGCTCTCTGGACCATTCCAGTGGGCGTGGCCATCGGCTTCAACCCGCGTCTGGCGCGCATTGTGCAGCCCCTGGCACAGATTCTGGCCTCGGTCCCGGCCACGGCCTTCTTTCCCATCCTGCTGATGGGACTGGTGAGTATCGGCGGCGGACTGGGCATCGGCTCGGTAGCCCTTATGCTCCTGGGCACGCAGTGGTACATCCTCTTCAACGTCATTGCCGGAGCCATGTCCATCCCCTCCGACCTGCGCGAAGTCTCCTCGCTCTACCACTTCAATCGCTGGCAGCGCTGGACCAAGCTCATTCTCCCCGGCATCTTTCCTTACCTCATCACCGGCATGGTAACGGCTTCCGGCGGAGCATGGAACGCTTCGGTGATGGCCGAGTACTCGCACGTGAAGGACCGCACGCTCACCACCATCGGCCTGGGCGCGCAAATCAACGCCGCCACCGACAGCGGACGCTTTTCCATTCTGCTGCTGGCCACACTGCTGATCTCCATCATGGTGGTCTCGATGAATCGGTTGGTCTGGCGCCGGCTCTATCGACTGGCAGAAACGCGGTACAAGCTCGAAGGCTGAGGAATCGCGGCGCTCTGCGAAACTGGCTGGGTCGCGGCGTCGCTCAGTGATCTCACTGAGATGCAGGCAAATGGAAGAGCTGCGCTCGAATGCTAAAATCCGTGTCGGAAGTCCTGGAATCAGGAACACAACTTTGGAGTTATCTTTGACCGCTAAGAAAAATTTTATTTGTAGGAATATCCGTTGGCAGCTTGCGATTTCGCTGACCATCCTCGTGTTGTGCAGCTTCGCCATGAGAGCGTCGGCACAGGCGACAGACCCCGCATCGAGCGTCAATCCCCTGATTGGCACCACCAATGGCGGCAATGATTACCCAGGTGCCACGATGCCGTTCGGGATGCTGGCCTGGAGCCCGGAAGAGCCCTATCTCAAGCCTCGTCCCAAGGTGGAAGGCGTACCCGGCTCCATGAAGGACGACCGGGCCCGTACCGCAGCTCCGGGCGGGTACGAGTATGGCTCGAGCAGGATTCGCGGCTTCTCATTGACGCATCTGATGGGCACTGGATGCGCAGGGGCCAGCGGCGATATTCCTTTCATGCCGTTTGTCGGTGCCGTCTCCAGTTCGCCCGCTGACGACAACCAGTACGCAATTTACGCCAGCAACTTCTCTCATAGCGACGAAACCGCGACGCCCGGCTTCTACAAGGTAAAGCTGGAAAATGGCGTCGTGGTTGAGCTGGCGGCAACGCCGCGCACCGGGTCAGGGCGCTTCACCTATCCGGCCGGCGCGCCGGCTGTGATGCTGGTCCGCACCTCCGATTCCGAGATCGGCAGCACCGATGCCAAGGTAAAAGTCGACATGGCCGCGCGGACGATTTCAGGCTCCGTGACCAGCGGCAACTTCTGCGGCTATCTGGGGACTGAGGACCGCCGCAGCTACTACACGCTCTACTTTGTGGCGCACTTCGACCAGCCCTTCACCGCGAGCGGCACCTGGCAGGACTCGGCTCTGAAGCCTGATACCAAGGAAGCCACTGGCGGCACCACCTATGGAGAGAAGGGCTTCCCCGCGCCGGGAAAAGGCTCCGGAGCGTGGGTGGCGCTGGACACCTGGGCCTCGCCTGCCGTGAATGTGCGGGTGGGCATCTCGTACGTGAGCGAGGAGAACGCCGAAGCCAACCTGAAGGCGGAGAATCCGCAAGGGACGAGCCTGGACACGGTGCGTGAACAGGCGCACACGGCATGGAACAAGCTGCTGAGCCGCGCGGCCATCACCGGCGGCACCAGCGACCAGCGCACGGTTTTCTACACTGCGCTTTACCACACGATGATGGGCGAAAACACCTACAGCGACGTGGACGGCGAGTACTTCGGCATGGACCAGAAGGTCCACAAGATCGTTGCGCCGCAGCAGGCCCAGTATGCCACCTTCTCCGGCTGGGATGTGTATCGCTCGCAGCTTCAACTGGTGACGCTGCTGGCTCCGAATATCGGCAGCGACATTGCACAGTCGCTGCTGAATCAAGCCAATCAGAAGGGCGGCGAATGGGACCGCTGGACGCATAACTCGGGCGAGACGCACGTGATGAATGGCGACCCGGCCGCACCGGCGATTGCCGACATTCTGGCGTTCGGCGGCAGCCGCTTCAACGCGCGGGCTGCGTACGAATCGCTGCTGAAGGCCGCGACTGTTCCTACAGCGAACGATCTGAACCGCAACGGCTGCGAAGTGGCCTGCGTGGGGCAGCGGCCTTCGCTCGATCTCTGGCTGAAGCTGCACTACATTCCCACGGACGGCATTGCCTGGGGCGGGGCGGCGGACACGCTGGAAGATGTAACGGCAGATTTCGCCGTCTCCGAACTGGCTCGCCGGATGCACGACGAAGCGAATCATCAGCGCTTCCTGGAAAGGGCGCAGTACTGGAAGAACCTCTACAATCCCCAAGCCACACCGGATGCGGGCTACATTCAGAACCGCAACGCCGACGGCAGCTGGCCGAAGTTCGACCCGGCCTCCGACGATGGATTCGTGGAGGGCAGCGCTGCCCAGTATGTGTGGATGGTGCCGTTCAACGTGCGCGGCCTGTTCGAGACGATGGGCGGCAAGGAGAAGGCCAACGCCCGTCTGGACGCCTTCTTCCACAAGCCGGATGGCTCGTGGGCAGTGACCGAATCCGGCGACCTGCATGCGGAATTGAACAACGAGCCGTCGATCGAGACGCCATGGCTCTTCGACTTCTCCGGACAGCCGTGGAAGACGCAGGAGACGGTGCGCCAGGTGCTGAACACCATCTGGACCAACACACCCAAGGGCATGCCCGGCAATGACGATCTGGGCGAAATGTCGTCGTGGTACGTCTGGTCCGCACTGGGACTGTATCCGGAGATCCCGGGACGCGGCGAACTGGTGATCGGCAGTCCCCTGTTTCCGGAAGCGCGCATTCAGCGGGCGGGCGGCGACATCGTGATCAAGGCAGACGGCGCAGAGACGAATGCGCCGTACGTGCACGGCTTGAGCGTGAATGGCAAGGCAACGACCAAAACATGGCTGAGCGAGGAATTTTTGAGCCACGGCGGCACGCTGCAGTTTCAGCTCTCGTCCACCCCGGATAAAACCTGGGGAACGGGCGAGACCGATGCTCCTCCTTCGTTCGCACCTGCCGCGAAGAAATAGTACGTAGGATTGCTTCAACGGGCCACACTGCCTTTTCGGGCGGTGTGGCCCTTTTTTGTGGCACACACCAGGGACGACGGTTGAGGTCTACGCTATCCCACATCTCAGAATCGAGATGTGGGGCACCCAGCATTTGTAGCGGTCTCGACAATGGCCGATTGAGACCTGAGGCTTCCCACCCTTTCCGCGATGAAACTGCGGAAAGGATGGGGCACCCGGCCGATTGAGACCTGAGGTATCCCTTGAAAGTTGCGTATAGACTGGAAAACTAAGGAGGGCCGGTCGAGACGAGGCCAGGCTCCGGGAGGAACGCATGATTCGAGTCGGGCTGGTGGGTTTCGGTATGGGGGCGCGGGTTTTTCATGCGCCGCTGATTTCCTCTGTGGAGGGCCTGGAGTTGGCCGCTGTCGTGGAACGCCACACGGACACGGCTGCCGCGCGCTATCCCGGCATCGTCACCTACCGGTCGCTGGAAGCGATGCTGGAAGACGATTCGCTGGGCCTGTTCGTCGTCGCCACCCCCAGCGGAAGCCATTTCCAGGTGGCCCGGCAACTGCTCCAGGCCGGGAAAAACGTGATTGTCGACAAGCCAATGTCGGTCACTTCGGCGGAGATTGCCGAGCTGATCGGGCTGGCCGCGACACACACTACACTTCTGGCGTCGTTTCATAACCGTTTGTGGGACAGCGATTTCCGGACAATTCAGAAGCTACTGCATGAGGGTTCTCTGGGCCGGCTGGTGGCGCTGGAAACCACCATGGACCGGTGGCGCCCCGGCTCCACGCGTGCTGCGTGGAAAGACGATCCATCTCTGGGCGGAGGGATCCTGCTCGACCTGGGAACCCACCTCGCTTACCTCGCTCTGGCGCTTTTCGGCAAGCCGGAGGCGGTGGCGGCTGAGATCAAGCGGGAACGGGACGGAGAAGGGGCGGACGATTTCTTCACCCTGCGGTTGCGCTATCCGCAGCTTGCCGTGACGCTGGCGGGCAACAATCTCTCTGCGCTGGAGCGGCCGCGCTTCCATCTGCGCGGGACCAAGGGAAATTATTGGAAATGGGGCGTGGACCCGCAGGAAGCAGCCCTCAACAAGGTCACACGCATTGCCGATCCTGCCTGGGGCCAGGAACCGCCTGCCAACTGGGGTACGCTGCGCGTGGATGTGGACAGCGGTATGGTCACACGACCCGTCGCACCCATTGCCGGCGACTACCGTCTCTACTACGCGGGCATTCGCGATGCCCTGCTGGGGAAAGCGAGCGCCCCGGTGACGGCGCTGGATGCCTGGCGCGCCGCGCGGCTGCTGGAGTGGGCAACGGAAAGCTCCCAGGAGCGCCGGGAAGTCGCTTGCGACTGGAGCGGCGAACCTAAGTAGGGGCAAGCCTGCATTTCTCACAGAGGGCGCAGCTGTTTCAGGGGGCTGAAGCCCCCTGCTCCCTCCGCATCGAATCACTTCGAGCGTTTTTTCTTCGACTCCGAGCGAGATGGTTCCTTGTCTATCAGCGGCACCCAGAATCGGAAGCAGGCGCCTTTGCCTGATCCCGGTACTACTTCTATTCCGCCGCTGTGGGCTCTAAGAATGGCGCGGGCGATGGCCAGGCCCATCCCGGTTCCTTTTCGTTTTGCGGCGCTGTTCTTGCCCCGGTAAAACTTCTCGAAGATAAACGGCAGATCGACGGCGTCGATTCCCGGGCCATCGTCCTCCACCTCAAACTCCAGGCGGTCTTCCGTACGGCGGCTGCGCAGGACGATGCGGCCACCTGGTGGAGAAAAGCGCGCCGCATTTTCGAGCAGATGACGCAAGACGCGTCCCAGCAATTGCGCGTCGAACCAGGCTGGCTTGTCTTCCGTGTCCTGCTCTTCGACAGCGATCAGAACGCGGTGCGCGGCCAGAGACTTGCGCGACTCCTCCACCGCCTGATCGAGAACCGCGCGGGGATACTGGGGGGCAAGGTGAACCTGCACAACGTTGGCGTCGATCTCCGCCATCTCGACGGCCTCGCCGATCAAGGCGTCGAGGCGCGCGCTCTCCTCGTCGACAATCGCCGCCAAATCCTCGCGCCCCTCATCGTCCAAACCGGAACCGTCGCGCAGTGTGGTCGCGGCGGCGCGAATGGCGGTAAGAGGCGTGCGCAGTTCGTGGGTCAGCGAGTCAATCAATGCGGCCCGCAGCCGTTCTCCCTCGCGGGCTGCTTCCATACGCGTGGAGGCGTCGATGGCTATGGCGCGCGTCAACGCGATGGCGACCTGCCCGCTGACGGCTGTGGAGACGACATGCGAGAGCGTCGCCGGCCGCAATCCCAGGGCTCCTACCGGCCGCAGGCCCAGCATCAGGGTCATGGCGCTGAAGTCGCCCGGGATCATCAGTGTCGGATTCCGTCCCTCGGTCATCGCGCGCAGACTGGCCTGGATGCTGATGGGCAACTCGGAGGTGGAAGCGTAGAACTGATCGTGATCGCGGACATAGAGCACCACCGCCTCCAGCGCGAAGATGCGGCCGATCATGCGGGGCAGATCGCGGATCAAGCCAGCGGCGTCTTCCTGCATCATCATCTCCTGGCTCAGCGTGTAGAGGCGCTCCACGTCGTCGCGGCGCGCGTTGGCCTGACGGGCCTGGCGGCGGGCCATCTCCGCCACGCGTCCCACCACAGCGCAGCTCACTACGAACGCAATCATGGCCACCCACTGCTGCACCCCGACAATCCTCAACGTCCGGAGCGGGGGCAGAAAGAAATAGTCGAAAGAGAGGGCGCAAAGAACGGCGATATAGAGAGAAAGGCGAATTCCTGCCTGGGCGGCGAACCACACCACCAGCACCAGGAAGGCCATCCCGGCGGTGGTCGAGTTGGCGCCGAGGCCGGCGAGCACGCCCGTGGCCAGCGCTGCCATGAGCGTGGCGCCAAGCCAGCGGAGGGCATGCCGCGAATAGGAAGGCATTTCGAAATTCTCCATCTCCGGAATCATACCCGCCTTCCCGGATGATGTAAGCTTCCGAAGAAAGCAGGGTTACATGCCCGACAGAATCCTGATCATCGATGACGAACCGCAAATTACCCGTGTACTGCGCGCCGCACTTTCAGCGCAGGGTTTCGACGTACGCACAGCGAACGACCCCGAGGAGGGTCTTTTGCTCTTCCGCGACTGGGCGCCCGACCTGGTGGTGACCGACCTGATGATGCCGGGGTTGAGCGGCGTTGAAGTTTGCCGCGCCATCCGCGCCCACTCCGCGATTCCGATCCTGGTGCTTTCGGTGCGCGACCATGAACGCTCCAAGGTGGAGGCTCTGGACGCGGGCGCCGACGATTATGTGACCAAGCCGTTTGGAATTCAGGAACTGTTGGCCCGCATTCGCGCTCATCTGCGCCGCGCTCCGGAGCGCACCACAGCGGCCATCGAGGCCGGCGATTTTGTGGTGGACGCAACCGCCCACAGCATCACCGTGGTGGGCAAGCCCATCCATCTGACGCCCAAGGAGTTCGACTTGCTGCTCCACCTGACCCGTCACGCCGGCAAGGTGATTACCCATCGCGCCCTGCTGACCGCCGTGTGGGGCGCACAGTCAGCTCATCAGCCGGAATATCTGCGCGTCTTTATCGGCCAGCTACGCAAGAAGCTCGAAGCCGAAACCGGAAAACAGTACATCCAGACCGAGCCCTGGGTGGGCTACCGCTTCATGCCCGAGGGATGGAGCGGCAACGAAGAATAGGCGCGGCGGCCCCGGCCGTCCCACCTGGTGCAGCAGCGATTCCCCCTGCTGCACCTCTCCTTACGCTTTATTTAGGAATCATTTCGGATACTCATACGAGACGTTCGCAACAATGATGCTTGTGCAGAAAACAAGACCCTGGATGAAGCCGCCAACCCGGATTTCGAGCCGGTTGCCGCTGGATCGTTCGACCCAGGGGAACACCTAACCCAAGGAACTGCGAGACACGCCATGCAAGATGCTCTGATGTTGCTGTTCACGGTCGTTTTCTTCGCCGCGGCGTTCTTATACGTCACGGCCTGCCGGAAGCTGAGGTAGCCCAATGCATATTGACTTCATCACTGTGGTCGCGCTGATTCTGGCCATCCTGTTGTTCGGCTACCTGGCTATCACGCTGCTCTTCCCGGAGAAATTCTGACATGTCCGCCAATGGCTGGTTGCAGTTTGTTATCTTCTGCCTCATTTTGCTGGCAAGCGTTCGCCCGGTAGGCCTTTACCTGGCCCGTGTGCTGGAGGGCCAGCGGACCTGGCTGGACCCGGTGCTTCGCCCTATCGAGCGGCTCATCTACAAACTCTGCGGCGTCAAGGCCAACGAGGAGATGAATTGGCGCGAGTACGCCTTCGCGGTGCTGGGCTTCTCGGCCGTCAGCATGCTGCTGACCTACGCGATCGAGCGGCTGCAGGCCTTTTTGCCGTTCAACCCGCAAGGACTCGCCAACGTGGGACCGGATCTGGCCTGGAACACGGCCGCCAGTTTCACGACGAATACCAACTGGCAGTCGTACTCGCCCGAGACCACCATGAGCTATCTCACCGAGATGGCCGCGCTGGCGACACACAACTTTTTCTCAGCCGCAGTGGGCATCGTGGTGGCCATGGCTCTGATCCGCGGCATCAAGCGGACCGCCTCCGGCACCATCGGCAACTTCTGGGTGGATACGACGCGCACCCTCCTCTATGTGCTGCTGCCTGGCTCGTTCCTTTATGCGCTGCTGCTGGTGGGCCAGGGCGTGCCGCAGAATCTGCACGGCTACACCACGGCCCACACGCTGGAACAGCCCACACAGACGCAGACCATTGCGCAGGGCCCGGTGGCCTCGCAGGAAGCCATCAAGATGCTGGGCACCAATGGCGGCGGGTTCTTCAATGCCAATAGCGCCCACCCCTTTGAGAACCCCACCCCGTTCTCGAACCTGCTGCAAATGCTCTCCATCTTCATCATTCCCGCCGGAATGACCTATACGCTGGGCCGGATGACCGGATCGCCGGGCCATGGCTGGGCTGTGCTGGCCGCCATGTTTGTGCTGTTCGCGGCCGGATTCACCACTGTCTATTGGGCGGAGTCGCAGCCCCACATGCTGATCCACGGCGCCGCGCAAATGAGTACAGCGACGGCTCCTGGCGGCAACATGGAGGGCAAGGAAGTCCGCAACGGCATCTCGCAATCGGCGCTCTTCTCCACCGTAACCACCGACGCCAGTTGCGGCGCAGTGAACACCATGCACGACTCGCTGACACCGCTGGGCGGCATGGTGGTGCTCACCAACATCATGCTGGGCGAGGTGATCTTCGGCGGCGTGGGATCGGGCCTTTACGGCATTCTCATCTTCGTGGTGCAAGCGGTCTTTATCGCCGGCCTGATGGTGGGCCGAACGCCCGAATACCTGGGCAAAAAGATCGAGGCATACGACGTGAAGATGACCATGCTGTACGTGCTCATCTTCCCACTCATCATTCTCACCCTCACCGCCTTCTTTGTTCTCTCGCCCACCATCGGCCTTTCGAGCCTCAACAACCAGGGTCCGCACGGGCTGACTGAGATTCTGTACGCCTTTACTTCCGGAGCGGGCAACAACGGCTCGGCCTTTGCCGGCTTGAACGCCAACACCTGGTGGTACAACGTGGCCCTGGGTTGGACCATGCTGGGCGGACGCCTGCTCATGATGGTTCCCGTGCTGGCTTTGGCCGGTAACCTGGCCCAGAAGAAGAGCATTCCTCCGTCGCCTGGAACGTTCCCTGTGAACTCCGCCCTGTTTGCCGTGCTGCTGATCGGCGTGATTCTCATTCTGGGCGCGCTCACTTTCTTCCCCGCTTTGAGCCTCGGACCTATCCTGGAACACCTGCTGCTCAGAGCTGGTCAGCTTTTCTAAACATCACCGCATCAAGACCGGATGAAACGGACTGTCATGGCTGATAAGAAGAGTCACAAGAAGAGTCTTTGGAACAACGAACTCATTGCCCAGGCGCTCATCGACTCGGTGCGCAAGCTTGATCCCCGGGGCATGATCAAGAACCCGGTGATGTTCGTTGTCGAGGTGGGCAGCGTGCTCACCTCGGCGATCCTGATCGACAACACCATCCACCACCGCCCCGGCTTCGGCTTCAACCTCCAGATCACCCTTTGGCTGTGGTTCACGGTGATCTTCGCCAACTTTGCAGAAGCCATGGCCGAGGGCCGCGGCAAGGCCCAGGCCGATACGTTGCGCAAGGCCAAGGGCGAAACCATTGCCCAGCGCTACAAAGCCGACGGTAGCTTTGAAGAGATCGCCAGCGGTTTGCTCCGCTCCGGAGACGTGATCTACGTTGCGGCCAACCATTACATCGCGGGAGACGGCGAAGTGATCGAGGGCGTGGCCTCGGTGGACGAATCGGCCATTACCGGCGAGTCGGCGCCCGTGATCCGCGAAGCCGGCGGCGACCGTTCGGCTGTCACGGGAGGCACCAAGGTTTTGTCGGACTGGATCAAGGTGAAGATCACCTCGAACCCCGGCGAAACCTTCCTCGATCGCATGATTGCACTGGTGGAGGGCGCGAGCCGCCAGAAGACGCCCAACGAGATCGCGCTGAGCATTCTGCTTTCCGGCCTCACCATCGTCTTTCTGCTGGCGGTCGTCACGCTGCAGCCTTTCGCCATCTACTCCAAGGCGCCGCAGACGGTTTTTGTGCTGGTCTCGCTGCTGGTTTGCCTCATCCCTACGACCATCGGCGGCCTGCTTTCGGCCATCGGCATTGCCGGGATGGATCGCCTGGTTCAATACAACGTGCTGGCCATGAGCGGACGCGCAGTGGAAGCCGCCGGCGACGTGAACACCCTGCTGCTGGACAAGACCGGCACCATCACCCTGGGCAATCGCCAGGCCGCCGAGTTCATTCCCGCTCCCGACGTGACCCCGGAGCGACTGGCCGACGCGGCGCAGCTTTCCTCGCTTTCCGACGAGACCCCCGAGGGCCGCTCCATCGTGGTGCTGGCGAAGGAGAAGTACAACCTGCGCGGACGCGACTTGGCGGGCATCCATGCCGAGTTCGTTCCCTTCACGGCGCAAACCCGCATGAGCGGCGTGAACCTGTCGGGCGTGCGCATCCGCAAGGGCTCGGTGGACGCGATTACCCGGTTCCTTGAGGATCAGGGATCCTCGCTGCCGCGCAAGGTCAAAGAGAGTGTGGAGGAAGTTGCACGGCTGGGGGGCACCCCGCTGGTGGTGGCGGAGAACTCCACCGCACTGGGCGTGATCTACCTGAAGGACATCGTGAAGGGCGGACTCAAGGAGCGGCTGGCGCGCCTGCGCGCCATGGGCATCCGCACCATCATGATTACCGGCGACAATCCGCTCACCGCCGCAGTGATTGCGCGCGAGGCGGGCGTGGACGACTTTCTGGCCGAGGCCAAGCCCAAGGACAAGATGGACCTGATCAAGCGCGAGCAGGCCAAGGGCAAGCTGGTCGCGATGACCGGGGACGGCACCAACGACGCACCCGCGCTGGCGCAGGCCGATGTGGGCGTGGCTATGAACTCCGGCACGCAGGCGGCCAAGGAAGCCGGCAACATGGTGGATCTGGACTCCAACCCCACCAAGCTCATCGAGATCGTGGAGATCGGCAAGCAATTGCTGATGACGCGCGGCGCGTTGACCACCTTCTCCATCTCCAACGATGTGGCCAAGTACTTCGCCATCATCCCGGCGATGTTTGCTGGGGTCTTCCCGGTGCTGAATGCTCTGAACATCATGTACCTGCATTCGCCCCAGTCGGCCATTCTGTCGGCGGTCATCTTCAACGCCATCATCATCGTGGCGCTGATCCCGCTGGCACTGAAAGGCGTGAAGTACGAACCCAAGGCCGCCGATGTGCTGCTTCGCAACAATCTGCTCGTTTACGGCGTGGGCGGCATCATTGTCCCGTTCATCGGCATCAAGGCCATCGATATGTTCCTGGTAGCCCTGCACCTGGCGTAACAGTTTTGGGGAACGAGGGGCTCGAGCCCCGCAAGGAGATTCAGAGTGCATTCCGTCTGGAAGACATCCATCCGCTTCACGCTTATCACCACGGTTCTCTTGGGCCTCGGCTATCCGCTTGTGGTCACCGGCATTGCCGCTCTGCTGTTTCCCCATAAGGCCGCCGGGAGCCTCATCCAACTGCAAGATGGCACAGTCATCGGCTCCGAACTGCTGGCGCAGAGCTTCACCTCCGACCGCTACTTCCATCCCCGCCCTTCGGCGGCCGGTAGCGGCTACGACGCCTCCGCGTCCGGAGGCTCCAACCTGTCCCAGTCGTCGAAGACGCTGGTCGACCGCATCCAGGGCTCCATCGACAAACTGTCCAAGGAGAACCCTGGCAAGCCGGTGCCGATCGATCTGGTCACCGCCTCAGCGTCTGGCCTGGACCCGGACATTACTCCCGACGCCGCGACATTCCAGATCCCTCGCGTCGCCAAGGCCCGGAACCTGACAGAAGCCCAGGTGCAGAAGTTGGTGGAGCAGCACATCACAGCCCGTCAGTTGGGCCTGCTGGGCGAACCCCGGGTCAATGTGCTGGCCCTTAACCTCGATCTCGACAAGCTCGGCAAATAGATCGGTAAGCGGCTTCCCGCCACAGCAAAAGGGGAGGGCTTCGGCCCTCCCCTTTTGCTGTCTCTCATGATCAGCTCTACCGCGATGAGAGCAATTGTCCTGTCGGTAGGTCGTACAGCGTGGACCGGGAGGTCAGCGTTACTGGTCCGGCGGCGATCAATCCCATTAAGAACTACTTCACGGGAATCACGATGGGTGCGGCTAACGTGATCTTGTCCTCCAGTTGCACATCGACCGACGAGCGGCTGACGTGAACGGTGAAGCTGTCCGCATCGGCGTGCCAGGCGGCGGCCTTCTCGTCGTACCAGGTGAAGGCCCTGGCATCCAGAGGGATCGTCACACGACGGGTCTCTCCAGGATTCAGCACCACTCTGGTAAAACCCTTCAGCTCCTGCGGCGGCCGCGGAACGCTGGGATGATCTTCGCTCAAGTAGACCTGGGCCACATCGGCCCCGCTCCGCAAGCCCGTGTTGGTCACATCGAAACTCACTTCATACCCTTGGTTGCCGTCGGGCCATGTTCCCCCGTGAATGGCCAGTCCCGAGTATTTGAATGTGGTGTAAGAAAGCCCGAATCCGAAGGGGAAGAGAGGCTTGACCCGGTTGTGCTCGTAGCCCCGGTAGCCCACAAAGATGTCGTCCTTATAGGGAACCGCCAGCGTACCCGGCGTCGGATAGTAAGACGCAAAGGAAGGATTGTCCTTCAGGTTCAGCTCCCAGCTGATCGGCAGACGCCCGGAGGGATTCACATCGCCGAAGAGAATTTCGGCCAGGGCTGTACCACCCTCCTGTCCCGGATACCAGTTCTGCAGCAGTCCCGCCACATGGTCGATCCAACGGGAGGCATCCACACTGCCACCCGCCGTCAAGGTAACCACCGTATTCGGATTCACCGCCACAATCTTCTCAATCAGCTCTTCCTGTCCGGGAGGGAGTCCGAACTCGCGGTCCGCGCCCTCGGTCTCGATTTCCGCATCGAAGCCGACGGCCACAATGACTGCATCGACTATTTTCGCCATCTCAATGGCCGATTGATTGACCAGAGTGCCCTCTTGCGCAATACCGACCTTGAGCTGCGCCGCGCCAATCTGCGGCCCGCTGAGGATCTCCAGCACGACCTTGTGGGGCCCTTGTGTAAGGGGCACAATCCTCTGCGCAAGAGCACTCTTGGGAATCTCAGCGTGGTCAATGAGCGGCTCACCGTCGATCTTCAGCCGGTACTTGCCCTGATTCTCGACAAACACTACAAAATTCCCAGCGGTGCGGGCAAAGTAGTAGCCCGTCCATCGTTCGAAGTGCGGCGCCGCAGCCAGATTCGTGATTCTTTCCATCTCGTCGGCGGTGACCGAGTCGATCCGGTCTGGCGTGTACGGATTGTCGGGCGTGCTCTGGTCGGTGTTGACGTTCCTTTCGGTCCGGGTCGCCAACGGCTTCCCGGCGAACTGCGGATTGTCGAAAGTCTCCACCACCAACCCGGGAACAAACTTGCCCGTGGCCAGGCTGAAACCCGTCCGCATGGCCAGAACCGACAGCTTGGGAACGCCGCGATCGTAGAGGACGTTGACGTTGACACCCAGACGGTCGCTGATGCCCTTCAGCGTGCTCACATCCGAAAAGGTCTGAACCTGGCCGCTGCCGCCGGCGGTTGGAATCCCCGGAAAAGCGTCCGGGCCGATCACTGCAGCCGTTTTCACTTTGGCCGGATCGAGCGGAAGCAGGTTGCCCTGGTTCTTCAGAAGCACAATTCCCTCACGCGCGCCTTGCAACGCGGCGAGCCGTCCCTGCTGGTTGTAACGAGGAATCGTGATGTCCAGCGGGTCGTGATCCATCCAGCCAAAGCGGTAGCCATCGCGCAGCAGGCGGCGCACCTTATCGTCGATGACCGATCCCTTGACCGTGCCATCTTTCACCGCGGGCATCAGGACATTCTTGTTCATGTACGTCCCGAAAGGCATCTCCAGATCCAACCCCCCGTTGGCCGCAGCCACACCGTCGTGGGTTGCCGTCCAGTCCGACATCATCACCCCGTCAAAGCCCCACTGCTGCTTGGCGATCTCCACGTTCAGGTGGTAGTTCTGCGTGGCGTGCTCTCCGTTCAGGAGATTGTAGGAATCCATGATGGAGCCAACGTGCGCCTTTTTCACGGCCGCTTCGAAGGCCGGAAGATAAATCTCCCGCAGCGCCCGCTCGCTCACTTGGGAATCGGAAGTAAACCGGAAATACTCCGAGTTGTTCGCCGCAAAATGCTTGATGGTTGCACATACACCCTGCGACTGCACGCCGCGGATGTAGCCCACGGCCGTCTCTCCAGCCAAAAACGGGTCTTCGCCAAAATACTCGAAGTTGCGGCCGTTCAACGGAGTGCGATAGATGTTCACGCCCGGGCCGAGCAGGAAACTTGCGCCGCGCGAACGTGCATCACGACCAATCTGCGTACCGACTTGCGCCGCCAGTTCGCGGTCCCACGTGGCGGCCAGACCGATGCCGGCTGCATAAGCTGTCGACGGAGGAGGAACGTGCGCGCCCATCGGACCATCGCTCATGCGAAAAGCCGGAATCCCCAGCCGCTCCACTCCGGAGGAGGACATCATGCTCGAGCCAGAAAGCAGGGCGATCTTCTCTTCCGGAGTGAGCTTGGCCATTAGGCCGTCGATTTTCTTTTCATTGTCAGTGTTCTGTGCGCAGCACAAGGATCCGGCAAGTAGGAATATAAAGGGGAGAAACAGAGGGAGGAAGCGATGCGCCGTTCGCACGCGGCTTTCTTGATCTGTGTCGTGCATGATGCCTCCAGAGGATGAACCCGGTCTATTGCTAGAGCGGAACCGGGGTTGCGGTACGTCTCAGAGCTATCTTTTGCGCATGCGGGCCCCGCCCGGCAACCGCTCTCTGGACGACCCTGAATAAATCGCTTTTTTACAGCCTAGAATTTGTCTGCGACCTTCATATGGACGATGATTTTGAAGCGATGGTTTCAGGAAGTGTGGAGGCGACCAGGTCGTCTGCCCAGAAGGCAGCGCAAGGAGCCTTGAAGGTGCGAAGGACTTCAGAGGGGCGAGATGCGGCCCGTCCCGCCCTTTCTTAAAGAAACGACTCGACTTCTCAGTTCTCTTAAAGCGAAGAATCGAGACGCGATAGCCACGAAAACGCCTCGCGCAGGCTGTTGGGGAAATCACCAGCCGATTGCCTCCTGAAGCGCCAGCTCCACAATCGAAAACTGTCGGAAGGCTGCCTCGCTGGAGATAATTACTATTGCAATAGACAATTCGTCTCTCTATCGAATACCATACCTTTTTCCGGTTACAGCTTCGCCAGGGGATGATCTTCGCCATGCGCGCTTCGCTCTTTATCACCTGTTATAACGACACGCTCTACCCCGAGACCGGCCGCGCCGTGGTTGCCCTGCTCGAGCGATTGGGTGTACAGCTCGATTTCCACCCCAAACAAACATGTTGCGGCCAGATGCATGCCAACACGGGGTTTAGGGGCGAGGCCTATTCCCAGGCCAAGCGTTTCGTCCAGCTTTATCGCGACACTGAAACCGTGGTGGTTCCCTCATCCTCCTGCGTGGCCATGATTCGCGATCAGTATCCCGGCCTCTTTGAAGAACTGGGCAACGAAAAGCTTCGCAACGACTTCGCAGCGCTCGTGCCCAGGGTCTTTGAGCTGAGCGAGTTCCTCATCGACCAGCTCGGCGTCGACGACGTGGGCGCTTATTTTCCGCACCGCGTGGTTTATCACGCCAGTTGCCACGGCGTGCGCGCTCTGCATCTGGGCGAGCGCCCCTACCGCCTGCTGGCCAAAGTCCGCGGCCTTAGCCTGGCCACCCTGCCTAACGTGGAGCGCTGCTGCGGCTTCGGCGGGACGTTTTCCGTGAAGAACGCCGAAGTTTCCTCGGCCATGATGGCGGCCAAGCTCCAGGACGTGGTTTCTACCGGAGCCGAATACTGCACCGCCCTCGACAATAGCTGCCTGATGCACCTGGGCGGGGCCATGCACCGCCAGTACGCGGCCATGAAGACCATCCACCTGGCCCAGATTCTGGCCGCCACCGAGAGCTGTCCCGTGGAGGCGCTGGCATGACGCAGCCCGCCCCGAGCCATGTCATTCTGGACCCTCGCTTTGCTCCGCCGTTTCCTCAGGGAGCGCTGAATGTTTTGCGCAATCCCCAACTGCGCAAGAACGTGGCGCACGCCATCGACGTGATCCAGTCCAAGCGCGGCAAGCTGGTGGCTGAAAAGACCGACTGGCAGGAGCTGCGCACGGCTGCCTCGGCCCTGCGCGCCCATGTGCTGGAGAACCTCGACACCTATCTCGAGGAGTTTGAGGCCCGTTGCACAGCCGCGGGAGGCCAGGTCCATTGGGCCGCCGATGCCGCACAGGCCCGTCAGATCATCCTCGGCCTGCTCCGGCAGGAGGGCGCGCGCGAAGTCATCAAGATCAAGACCATGACTTCGGCGGAGATTCAGTTGAATCCGTTTCTTGAAGCCCACGGCATCAAGACCTACGAGACCGATCTGGCCGAGATCATTCTGCAACTGGGCGACGAGGAACCCTCGCACATCGTCGTTCCCGCCCTGCACGTGAACCGTGCGCAGGTGCGGGAGATTTTTGCCCGCCGCATGGGTCTGGAACACCTCTCCGACGACCCGCAAGCGCTCACAGCCGCGGCGCGAACCTATCTGCGGCAGAAGTTCCTCACGATCCCCACGGCCATCAGCGGCGCCAATTTCCTGGTGGCTGAAACCGGCGCGGTCGCGGTGGTCGAATCCGAAGGCAACGGCCGCATGTGCCTCACCCTGCCTCGCGCCATGATTACGCTGGCGGGCATTGAGAAGGTACTGCCTCGATTTGACGACCTGGAAGTCATGCTCCAGCTCCTGGCCCGCTCGGCCACCGGCGAACGCATGAATCCCTATACGTCACTCTGGACCGGCATCACTCCCGGCGACGGGCCGCAGCGCTTTCATGTGGTTCTGCTGGACAATGGCCGCTCCGCCATGCTGCGCCGTCCGGTCGAGCGGCAGACGCTCAAATGCATTCGTTGCGCTGCCTGCATGAATGCGTGTCCGGTCTATCGCCAGACTGGGGGGCACGCTTACGGCTCGGTCTATCCGGGGCCCATCGGCGCCATTCTCACCCCGCAACTGATGCACCTTCACCACGCGCAAACGCTGCCCTACGCTTCATCACTCTGCGGCGCCTGTTATGAAGTTTGCCCGGTCAAGATCAACATTCCCCAGGTGCTGCTTGAGCTGCGCGCCCAAGTCACCAATCAAGAGCGCCACCAGGTCGCGCGCTTTCTTGACCCGATGTACCTGGGCTTGTGCGTTGCCAACCTGCTCTTTGCACGCGCCTGGCGCTTTCATCTTGCCCAGCGCCTGGGCCGCATCGGCATCCGCCTCTTCACACGCAAGGACGGCTGGATCCACTCCCTGCCGGGCATCGGCGGCAAATGGACCCAAACCCGCGACCTGCGCGGCTTTCCTGGCCAGACATTTCATGAGTGGTGGGCCGCCCGCGACAAGGAGGCGAAATGATCTCGCCCGCCGAATCCCGCCAACAGATCCTCAACAGCATCCGCAGCGCCACCGAGTCGGTGGCCCAGAGCAGCGCCAAACTCGCTGACGCGTATGCGGCGTTGCCACGCGCTTACAACCACCGCGGCAAGCTCGGCTCCGAGGCTGTTCTTGCGCTGATGACCGAACGCCTCACCGAATACGGCGCCGAAGTGGTCGAGTGTTCACCGGAAGAGCTGACCACCACCATCGCCGCTCAACTCGCGGCCAGCGGCAAGCGCATTTTCGCCGCCCCCGCCGGCTTGGCCGCCGCCTGGTTCATCCCCGGCTTTGACTGGAGGGTCGACTACAACCTCAGCATCCAGGAAATCGAGGCGACGGAGGGCGTGGTCACTGCTTCCTCTGCCGGCATTGCCGACTCCGGAACCATTGCCCTGCACCACTCTCAGGCCGAGGGCCGCCGCATTCTCTCTCTCTTGCCCGACTGGCACCTCTGCATCCTCTACGCCAGCCAGGTTGTCGAGTCACTCCCGGAGTACTTCAACCGCATTTCGCAGCCTCCCCGGCTGGCCACCTGGATCTCCGGGCCCAGCGCCACCGCAGACATTGAAATGACCCGCATCAAGGGCGTCCATGGACCGCGTTTTCTCCATGTCATCCTGGTGCGCGACGAAAGGAAGCCTGAGGCCGTCACAGAGCGGCCCAGCCAGGCAAACGAACTATGAAACCTTCCAATACAGCTCTCTTCGACCAGACCGTCCGGGCCCTCGACGCATTCCAGATTGAGATTCCTTCCTGGGGCTTCGCCAACACCGGCACCCGCTTCGGAAAGTTTGTCCAGGCAGCCGCCGCATCCACTCTGGAAGAAAAGTTTGCCGACGCAGCCGAGGTCAACCAGCTCACCGGCGTCACGCCCACCCTGGCGCTTCACGTTCTGTGGGACTTGCCCAACGGCGTGGCCGACGTGCCCAAGGTGAAGGAACTGGAGTCCCGCTATGGCATCCGCGCGGGCTCCATCAATCCCAACCTTTTCGAAGCGCAGGACTACAAGTACGGCTCGCTCTGCAATCCTTCCCCGGCCATTCGCGAAAAAGCCCTCAACCATCTTCTCGAATCCATCGAGATCGCCAAGCAACTCGGTTCCCGCGACCTCTCCATGTGGCTGCCCGATGGCTCAAACTACCCCGGCACGCAGAGCATCCGCAACCGTATCGGCTGGCTTGAAGAAGCTCTCAGCGCCGCACACGCGCACCTTGCTCCCGGCCAGCGCCTGCTCATCGAGTACAAGCCCTTCGAGCCGGCTTTCTATCACACGGACATCGCCGACTGGGGCATGTCCTCGGAACTGGCTCGCGCCGCCGGTCCGCAGGCCCGCGTTCTGGTCGACACCGGCCACCACTATTCCTCGCAGAACATCGAGCAGATTGTTGCCTGGCTCCTGCACACCGGCCTGCTGGGCGGATTTCACTTCAACGACCGCCATTATGCCGACGACGATTTGACCATCGGCTCCATCGACCCCTACCGGGTCTTCCGCATCTTCCATGAGATTCACTCCGGTATCGCTGAAGGCCTGGCGCACGAAGTGGCCTTCATGATCGACCAGAGCCACAACCTCAAGGGCAAGATGGAAGCGACTGTCCAGACCGTGGTGACGGCGCAGGAGCTTTGGCTCAAGGCCGCTCTCATCGATCGCGAGCAGTTGGCCGCGCTGCAGAACTCCTGCGAACTGGTCGCGGCCGAGGAACTCTTCCGCGGCGCCTTCTGGAGCGATGTCCGGCCGCTGGCCGCAGCCTGGCGCGAGGCGCGAGGTCTTGCCGCCGACCCGCTGGCAGCCCTGCGGGACTCAGGCTACGTCGAGCGCGTTGCGGGCGAGAGAGGCAGCCGCGTCTCCGCCGTGAGCAGCTACGCCTGAAGAGGGCTATTCTGATTCAAAGTCTGCTGCGATTGAAAAAATGGGGTTCAAAGAAAGCGAAACCATGCCCAAAGCGAAGATCAAACGGCTCTATCTGATCCCCATTCTCTCCAAAGCCCTCGACGTTCTCGAGTTGCTTGAGCAGGACCATGTGCCCGTCACCCTGGAAGACGTCTACCGCAAAACCAAAATCTCAAAGACCAGCGTCTATCGCATTCTCAAAACGCTGGTCCATCGCGGGTACGTCGCCCAGGCGCAGAACGGCCAGTACCGTCTCGTCTCCCGCCCCAAGCGGCTCCGCTTCGGTTTGGCGATACAAAGCGCCGAGATGCCCTTTTCCGTGGCTGTGGCCGAGAGCGTGACCGCAGCCGCTGCCGGAGCCGGCGTGGAGCTTGTCCTGCTGGATAACCGCTACGATCCGGACATTGCCATCCAGAATGCGCAGGAGTTTGTGGAGAAGCGCGTTGACCTGGTGCTCGAGTTTCAGGTGGAGGAACATGCCGGGCCGCGCATCTCCCACATTCTGAAGAAGGCCGAGATTCCCCTGGTTGCCATTGACGTGCCACACCCCAACTCCACTTACTTTGGCGTGGATAACTTTGAGGTCGGCTACGAAGCCGGCAACCTGCTGGCCCAGCACGCTCTGCGGAGTTGGAAGGGCACGGCCGACTGGGTTCTGGGCATCGGGCTATCGGAGGCCGGCAGCTTCGTCCAGAGCCGCGTTTCCGGCGCTTTCGACGCCATCCGCGAGCGCATCAAGGACCTTCCTGCCGACCGCTTTGTGCAGGTGGAAGGCCATGGCATGAGGGAACAAACTCATCGCGCCGTCAGCGAGTTTCTCCGCACCCATCCCTCCGGCCAGCGCATCCTGGTGGCGGCCGCCACGGATTTGAGCGCCCTCGGCGTCCTCGACGCCGCCCGCGAAGCCAAGCGCGAAGACGACTTCGCCATCGCCGGGCAGGATTGCATCCCTGAAGTCCTCGAAGAAATGCGTTCCGGCAAGAGCGCCATTATTGGTTCCGTCTCCCACGAAGCTGAAACCTACGGTCCCCGGCTCATCCAGCTCGGCATCGCCCTGCTGCGCGGGTATACCGTGCCTCCCTACAATTACGTACGCCATCGCGCGGTCACACCGGAGACTCTCAAGGCCGAAGACGAAGCTTGATTTGAAGCCCGAAAAGGCCCGCGGATTCGCATCGTAAACTGGTTCTCTATTGCTATCTCGCTGTGATATCTTGAACGGGTTTCATCAATCCCCTGTACTCTGGTGTCCATGACCGAGCCAAAGACCGCTTCCCCCTCGCTCAAGTTCCTCGAAGACCGCTGGGACTCCGCCGTTGCCGACTCACTCGACGCTCCGGAGTTGCTTCGCTATCGCTCCAACCTGCTCGGCTCCGACCTCCGCATCACCAACTTCGCCGGGGGAAATACCAGCTCCAAAATTGTCGAAGTGGATCCGCTTACCGGCGAGCCGGTAGAAGTGCTCTGGGTCAAGGGCTCCGGGGGCGACCTGGGCAGCATCCGCCGGACCGGCTTTGCCACCCTCTACCAGGACAAGCTTCTGGCTCTCGAACGCAGCTACAAGGGTGTGGAGACGGAAGACGACATGGTGGGGATGTACCCGCTGTGCACCTTCCGTAACAATCCCGTGGCCGCGTCGATCGACACGCCGCTGCACGGCTTTCTTCCCTTCCCGCACGTGGACCATCTCCATCCCGACTGGGGTATTGCCCTGGCTGCCTCGGCCAACGGCAAGACAAAAATGGACGAGTTCAATCGCGAATTCGGCCACTCCCTGGTCTGGCTCCCCTGGCAGCGCCCCGGCTTCGAGCTGGGTCTGATGCTGCGCCAGGCGGTCGCCGACCATCCCCACTGCGACGGCATCGTCCTGGGCGGCCACGGCCTTTTTACCTGGGGCGAAACGCAGCGTGCGTGCTACCTGCAGACTCTTGCGGTCATCGACCAGATCGGCCAGTTCATTGAGCGCCACGGCCTCGCCAAAGGCCCTGCTCGCTTCGGCGGTGAGCTTGTTTCCGCCCGAAGCGATCGCAGCCGGCTGGCCCTTGAAATCGCGCCCTTCCTCCGCGGCTGCGTCAGCACGCAAAGCCGCTGGATCGCGAGCTTCACCGACGCGCCGGATGTGCTTCAATTCCTCAATTCGGCCCAAGCGCAGGAGCTCGCTTTTCTCGGCACCAGTTGCCCCGACCACTTTATCCGCACCAAGATTCGCCCGCTCTTCGTCCCCTGGCCCACTGGCGCAGGACTTGCGGAGCTCAAGATTCAGATCGAAACTTCTCTGGCCGAGTACCGCGACCAGTACCGTGCCTACTATCACTCTTTCGCCACGCCGGATTCGCCCGCCCTGCGCGACACCAGCCCGACCGTCGTTCTCATTCAGGGACTGGGCATGTTCACCTTTGGCAAGAACAAGACCGAAGCCCGCATCGTCGGCGAGTTCTATACCAACGCCATTCACGTGATGGAAGGTGCAACTCTGCTGGCGGAGGGCGAGGTTTCCGGCACGCTTCCGCAATGCGGCGCAGGTCAGGACCCGCCCGGCTTCAAGGTCTGTTCCAACTACGTGGCCCTGCCAGCTCTCGAAGCTTTCCGCATCGAATACTGGGCCATGGAAGAGGCCAAAATCCGCCGCCAGCCTCCTGAAAAGGAGTTCAGCCGCCGCATCGCCCTCATCGTGGGCGGGGCCAGCGGCATTGGACGCGAAGCCGCACTGAAGGCAGCCGCTCGTGGAGCGCACGTGATGGTCGCCGACCGCAATGAAGCTGCCGCCGCCCGTGTCGCCGAGGAGCTGAAGGCCATCACCAGCGAAGAATTCGTCGCCAGCGTTGAGGTGGACATTCGCAACCGCGCCTCCATCGCCCTGGCCCTTGCGGCCACCGTCCAGGCCTTCGGCGGACTCGACATTCTCATCAGCACCGCCGCCCTCTTTCCCTCTTCGCCCGACGGCGTCTTGCCCGACGAAGCATGGGCCACCACCCTCGAACTGAACGTTACGGCAAATTACGTGCTCGCCGATGAAGCAGCCAAGCTCTTCGCCACGCAGGGCCTCGACGGAGTCATTGTCCTCACCAGTTCCGCCAACGCGGTTGTCCCCAAACGCGGCAGCGAAGCCTACGACGTTTCGAAGGCCGCCCTCTCGCACCTGGTTCGTGAATTGGCTGTCTCCCTGGCGCCCGGGGTTCGCGTGAACGCCATCAGCCCGGCAACGGTGGTCAAGGGCTCCTCCATGTTCCCTCGCGACCGCGTTCGCGCCTCTCTGGCCAAGTACGGGATTCCCTTTGACGATGGGCTTTCCGATGAGGATTTGCGCGCCCGGTTGGCCGCCTTTTACGCGCAACGCACGCTGACCCGGCAACCCATTGAACCATCCGACTGCGCCGAAGCCATTCTCTTCCTTGCCAGTCCTCGTGCCCGCTGCACCTCCGGCCACATACTCCCGGTGGATGGCGGGCTCACGGAGGCATTTTTGCGGTGAACTCTTTCCCTGCGCCGAGCGCGAAGCGTCCCACTCCTGCTACTGAACAACCTGCCCGCATCGCCATCGACCTTGGCGCCGAAAGCTGCCGCGTTTCTCTGCTCAAGTGGAACGGCGACAGCCCGCAGATCGAACTCATCCATCGCATTCCCAACGGCCCGGTCCATCGCGGCACATCTCTTCGCTGGCCGCTTGAGACCATCCTGGCCGGTCTTGAGGAGGGCCTGCGCAAGGCCGCACAGGCCGCTCCCGAAGGCATCGCCTCCATCGCTGTCGACGGCTGGGCCGTGGACTACGTCCGCCTTGGCGCCGACGGCAAGCCTCTTGGCGACCCCTTCTGTTACCGGGACGAGCGCACTGTCGCCTCCAAGGAAGCGGCCGACGCCCTCATCTCTCCGGAGCATATCTTCCGCCGCACAGGCGCACAGCCTCTGCGCATCAACACCGTCTACCAGCTTATGGCCGACGCAGCCTCCGGCATCGACCTCCTGGCCCCCTGGGTTTGCCTCCCCGAGTACGTTCTGCACTGGCTGGGCGCGCCCCGCGTCGCCGAATACACCAACGCCACGCACACCGGCCTGGTCGATCTGGCTACGGGCGACTGGGATCGGGAGCTTTTCTCGCTGCTTGGAGTTCCTGTCGAAGCCGCGCCACCCATTGTCCCCGCCGGCACGATTCTCGGCCAACTTCAAGGACCTCTGGCCAGCCTCGATGCCTTCCGCTCGACGCAGCTGATCACCCCAGCCTGCCATGACACAGCGTCGGCCATCGCCGGCGTTCCCTCCAGCCTGGACTCCGCAGCCTACATCTGCTCCGGAACGTGGTCGCTGGTTGGCTCTCTCATTCAGGCTCCCGTGACCGCCCCGGAAGCCATGACGGCGCGCTACACCAACCAGGGCGCAGCTGCAGGCGGCTTCTGCTTCCACACCAACGTCAACGGCATGTGGCTCATCGCGCAGTGCAGGAACGCCTGGGCTGCCCAGGGACGGCCCTGGACCATCGAATCACTGGTTCTGGAAGCTGCCGCCTGCAAGTCAATCCCGGGAATTCTGGATGTGGACGCCGAGCCGCTCCTGCTGGACGGCGAAATGCCCGCCCGCATCAACGCTGTGCTGACCAGCCAGGGCCTCGCGCCCATTCCCGATACCGCCGGCAACGAGCCCCAGTTTGCACGGCTGATCTTCGAGAGCCTTGCCACCCGCTATGCGACGGCGCTGAGCCAGCTCGAAGAGATGCTCGGCAAGAAGCTCGAGCGCATCGCGATCCTCGGCGGGGCCAGCCGCAACCAGCTTCTGACCAGCCTCACCGCCGAGCGCACCGGCCTCCCCGTCACGTGCGGACACCCGGAAAGCTCCACCATCGGCAATTTCGCTGTGCAGTTGGCCGCTACGGAAGCCAACGGCACGCCTCTCAGAGGCGAGTCTCTGTGCCGCTGGGCCGCGCTGCTTTGCAATTGCTGAAAAATCTCTGAATCGGTGGGATCGTGATCCGCAAACAAAGACGGCCATAGCCGGGGATCTTCCCCGGCTATGGCCGTCTGTTCAAGCTTATGTTGAGGCTTGCCGCTACGCCTTGGCGAGAACCAAAGCCTTCACGCGCGCGTTGAGGCGGCTCTTGTAACGGGAGGCGGTGTTGTCGTGGAGAATGCCCTTCTGCACACTCTTGTCGAGGGCGGAGGCCGTCTCGCGATACTGCGTCTGTGCGGTTGCCACGTCACCCTTGGCGATCGCCTCGCGCAACGCCCGCAGGCTGGTGCGCACACGGCTGCGGTTGGCGCGGTTAACGGCAGTGCGGGTCACGGTCTGGCGGGCACGCTTCAAAGACGATACATGATTAGCCATTGTTCTTCCTTAATCCTGGGAATGATGCGGGGTCAGAATGCAACTCGAGCCGCATCCCTCGCAGTCTCCTAGTCTACGGGAAAGGGAGCGGCCGGTCAATGCAGCCCCAGCTTCTCCCACAGCGCATCCACCCGCGCCTTGGTCCCGCGGTCCATCTCGATCATCGCCGGCCAGGGCCGATCGAAGCCCTCCGCCTTCCATTTCCGCGTCGCGTCGATCCCCATTTTGGAGCCGTAGTTGGGCAGACGCGACGAGTGGTCCAGCGAGTCCACCGGCCCCAGCGTGAACTGGATGTCGCGCTCCGGATCGATGTTGTTGGTCACGCGCAGCACCACCTCGCCCACGTCCTGCACATCGCAGTCCTCGTCCACCACCACGATGCACTTGGTAAACATGGCCTGCCCCAGCGACCAGATGGCGTTCATCACCTTGCGCGCCTGGCCGGGGTAGCTCTTGCGAATCGAAACCAGCATCAGGTTGTGGAAGACGCCCTCCACCGGCAGATGAATGTCTACAAGCTCCGGAATCTGCATCTTCATCGCGGGCAAAAAAATCCGCTCGACGGCCTTGCCCATCCACGCATCCTCCATGGGCGGCTTGCCCACAATTGTGGCGGCGTAGATGGGATTCTTGCGATGGGTGATACACGTGAGATGAAAGACCGGGTACTCGTCGGTCATGGTGTAGAAGCCGGTATGGTCGCCGAAGGGGCCTTCCGAGCGCAGTTCGCCCAATTCGACGTAGCCCTCGAGAATAATCTCGGCATGAGCGGGAACTTCCAGATCGACCGTCTCGCACTTCACGATTTCGACCGGCTTGCCCCGCAGGAACCCGGCGATCATGAACTCCTCCACCTCCGGCGGCGCAGGCACGATGGCGGCAAACGTTGTGGCTGGATCGGTGCCGATGGCCACCGCAACCTCCAGCCGCGAGCCCTTCAGATTGCCCATGGCCACCTGCGGCAATCCGCCGATGGGCCCGTCGGGAATGGCCACCGCGCCGCCAGCCGACTCCGCCATGGCTGCCACGCGCGCCACCTTTGGGTCCGCATCGGCTGCCCCAGCCGCCGCCGCACGCAATGCCTCGCGATAGTGCTCCGCGGCCACTTTCTGCCGCTGCCAGTGCATTCCGGTGGTTTGTCCGTCGTAGACCTGCATACGGTACATGCCGATGTTGCGCTTGCCCGTGCGCGGATCCTTGGTATGCACACAGGGCAGGGTGATGAATCGCCCGCCATCATACGGCCAGCACTTCAGAACCGGAAATTCGTTCAGGTCAAAGTTCTCGCGCAGAATCACTTCCTTGCACGGCGCGTCTTTGGCGCTCACCGTCTTGGGAAAGGCGCTGGCCAGCGCGCCCAACTGCGGCAGCATCTTCAGCTTGTCCAATAGCCCCTCAGGGGCCTTCACATTCATCAAACCACTGATGCGGCCGGCAATCTCTTCAAGATTGTCCACGCCCAACGCAAGCGCCATGCGCTTTTCGCTGCCGAACTGGTTGATAAAGACCTGGTGACCGGGATGGCCCTTGATGTTCTCAAACAGCAGCGCCGGGCCGCCTGGAGCGTATTTTCCCTGGCTTCCCTTCGCGCCCGCACTGGCGCGCGTTCCCATCTTGGAGACACGGTCAGTGATCTCCGTGATCTCCAGCTCCGGCGAAACTTCCTCGCGGATTCGCTTCAGTTCGCCGTGCTTTTCCAGGGTCTTGATCCAGTCGCGCAAGTCGTCGTAGGCCAAAGGCGTGCTCCTTGGGGCGCAAGGTTTCGCGCCCAACCCTTCAGCTTATAGCGTCGCAGCGGAGTGGGGAACGTGGACAGCAGGCGGAACTGCTTCCAGCGGGAATCCCAGCCGCTTCCACTCGTCGTAGCCCCCGCGCAGCGGCCGTACGCGCTCGATGCCCAGCTTGTGCAGAGTCATCGCCGTCTTGGCGGCAGTGGCTTCGCTAGGGCAACTGCAGAAGAGCACAATGTCGCGGTCGCGGGGAATCTCCAAGTGGCGCGCCGCCAACGCTTCCGGGTTGAAGTGCCGCGCCCCAGGCAGCGTAAACGGGTCCGGCAACAGCTCCAGCGGGTGGCGCAGGTCCACAATGAAGAATTCCTTGCCGGCGTCGAGTTGTTGCTTCAGGTCTTCCGGCTCCAGCCGGGCTTTCACCAGTTCTTTCAGGACCATCCGCCGGCGCATGACCCGGCCGATAAAGAAGCCGAGAATGCCCAGAACCAGCAGCGCCCCGGAGAACTTGCCCGCCCAGTCCAAAAGACTGGTGTCGCGCTTCAGAAGGTCGCCGAAGAACCGTCCCGCGCCCAGCAGCGCAGTCAGCCACAGTGTGGCGCCGATCCCGTCGAAGAGCAGAAACCGGCCAAAGGCCATCCCATTCTCGCCGGCCACCGGTGGAGCCAGCGTAGCCAGGCCGGGCACAAACTTCGCAATCATCAGGGTGACGTCGCGTCGGCGGCCGAACGAATCCTGTGTGCGGCGGACGCAGATCGTAGGCTCCAACGACAGCTTGCACAGAATTCGGAGCACATGATGCCCGTAGCGCCGGCCGATGAGGAACCATGCACTGTCCGCCACCAGAGAGGCAACCAGGCCCGACAGCAACGCCAGGGGAAAGCTGATCTCGTGCTGGGCGGAGAGAGCCCCGGCGGCCAGCAGCACCGGCATCGCCGGCAGCGGCACACCCAATTGCTCCACCAGTACCCAGGCGAAGAGCAACACGTAGCCATAAACCATCAAAATGTGTTCGGGTAGCGCCATCGATAGGGGTCCAGTCGTCATTCCCGGGAATCCGGGCCTTTCCCTATTCGATGCCTTTGGACGAAATCCGTCGCATGCGGAAGAATAATCGCGCCCTCCACTCCTCCAGTGGAGGCCTTGCTACTCCTGCTTCTTGGCTGGAATCGAAAGGCGTGCAGCCGAAAATATCTTGACGATGTCCTTAGCGAGGCCTCCCGAAGCGATAGTGCCATCAAATGCGGTCACTTTCCCTGTGCCGAGAACGATGGTCGTCCTTTTGTCGGAAATGACGAATGTGTGGACATAGGTAAACAAAGGACGGTCAAGTTCAATCAGTAAATCGGCAACGCGGGGGTCCTGAACGATGGTCAGCCCCAGCTTCTCCCAGTCCTTTTGCTGCACAAGAGCGCGATCCAGCGTATCGACAGTCAGAAATGAGGTCTTCGAGTGAATGAAGATCGTCTTTGCGTTCTTGAGGATTTGTTTCGGGTCCACGCCGGAGACGGCGCTGCTCGACTGTGGAACCGTCGCCGCAAGCTGAGCAGGCATTTGCAGCGAAGCACCGGATCCAAGAAGAACTCGACGACCGATTTCTGGCAAACCAAGAACGCTTTCGATAGGCACAGCGAAGGCAGCAACTCCTTTGCCGCCAGTGATAATGCCTATCAGTGCTCCGGAATGGTCAACGAGCGCACCACCACTCGAACCCGGAGCGACAGGCGCAGTGAATTGCAGCAAGCGAAAGCCCGAACCGGCTCCCGGAACCTCGTCGGCGGGACGAGCGGCCGAAAGTATGCCCTCCGTGGCCGACCACGCTAGACCGTCTGCGTTGGTTACTGCATAGACGGGGTCACCCTGGACAAGCCCCGCAGTGCTTCCTGGAGCCAACGCCGGAAGCGCCCCGGAAGAGATTCTGAGCGCAACCACATCGCGCCGCTCATCCAAGCCCAACATCTCCACACGGTCAAACACGTCCCCACCGGCCGTCCGGACCTGAACTTCAGCGGCGCCTTTGACCGCGTGAAGCGCAGTGAGGATCACCCCGTCCTTTGAGATGATGACGCCCGTGGCGATGGAGTTGAGTCGGCCCGCCCCCTCGCCGGCAAGAACAACCACTGTGGCGGCTTTTGTGCGCTCGAAGATCGCCTTGGCATCAGGTGCGGACGGAACCTGTTGCGCAGCAGCAATCAGAGAAACCGTGGCGAATGCAACAGAAAGAAGAGTTTTCATGAGAAGGAGGAATTATAGCAATCGAATGCGGCATGGCGAGCCTGCTTTTCCAGAACAGACGCAAAAAAGGCCGCCCGAAGGCGGCCTTTCCCTGGAATTACGTACCTTGCATCGTTTACCGCTCAGCCGGCAGCGACGAAGAAGGCGCTGGAGGAAGCACTTCCGCGGTCTGCTGGCCCTTGTCCGCGAAGTAGTTGCGGTCCCACAGGTTCCTGTAGAACGCGCCTGTCAGTCCTGCGGAGCTGGGCCCGGAGACCGGCCGGCCACCTTCCGTGAAGAAGACAGTGACCATGCTGCCCTGTGGTGAGTCGGAGTAGGAGGCAAACCAGCCCAGGCGGGTTCCGTTTTCAGAGCAGGTGCCAGTCTTTCCGAAGACGGGCAGCTCGTGGAAGCTGGCGCGCAAACGCCGTGCCGTTCCGTATTCAACCGCGCCGGCCATGCCGTCCTGCAAATCGGGAAGGTACTTGGCGATGTCCAAAGTCCGCTTCACCTTGGGTTGGAAGGCCACAATCTCTTCGCGCGAAGTGGGGTGCTGTAAATAATAGAGGGTCCCGCCGTTGGCAATCGCCGCCACATAGGCGCCCAACTGCAGCGGAGTCAGGGAGACGCCCTGGCCGAAGCTGCACATGCGCCCTACGCCGCCTGCTGAAGCCGGCAATTCCTTGTCGGGATAGATGCCGAGATGTTCGCCCTCGATGTTGTAGCCGGCCAGTTCGCCCAGACCAAATTCATTGGCGTAGTGGCGCACGCGCTCAAAGCCAAGTTCCCGGCCAAGCTCCTCAAAGTAGAGGTTGTTGCTATGGGCCAGCGCTTCGGTCATGTTCATCCGGAAGCCGGCTAGCTTTACCGGTGTGTCGCGGGTCACCAGGCCTTCGGAGAGCGCCGCCATGGCCACGGTAATCTTGATGGTCGAGCAGGGCTCGGCGCCCGGCGAGAGAGCCAGCTTCTGGTTCACCATCGCCAGAATGCGTCCGTTGGCGGGATTGATGACCAAGGCCGTGCCGTTCATGCCGCCCAGGGCATCGATGGCCGCCTGGCGAACCACCGGATCCTCTCCGGCAGTCACGTCGTTCGCATAACTATCCCGGCTGGCAAAGGAACTCGTGGTGAAGCGCTCGACAAAGCGATGGCGACCGGTGGTCAGGGCGGCGCGGCGCGCACTGGCTCTCCCTCTGCCTTTCGTGGTCAGATGCGCTGTTTGTGCAGGCGCCTTGGCCGCTTCATGAGCTGACGCAGCGCGAGAGCTCTTGGACTTGGCTGCCGGCCGGGCCGCGCGGGCCGCGGACGGATGCGCACTCGAACGCCGACTCTCTGAGAAATGGGGGGTGGGCGCCTTGGCATGGTGCAGCGTGTGCGGAACGTTCAACGCCAAAGCGTTTTGAAACAACGCCCCAGAACCAATCAGGAGCAATCCATATGCCCAAACCCTAGACAGTCTCATCCAGCCAGCTTCCTCTCAACAATGGAATTCTTGCCGTACGTCTGCCCAGGGGCGGCGCACTTCTTGCTTATCGGCCAATCCGAGCGGAACTTACTCGTCCCCGCAGCGGATCTCATCGCCTCTTGCCTGCAACCTTCCCGCGCCGTCGCTTTCTTGCAACGTCAGGAACTTCCACCTGATCCTATGCGGCTATTGCCTACTTCTACAATAACCGAATTGTGTTACGTCGGTTTCCGGTCGTCTGAGAATGCCTGTTTTTAGGTGGCTGTCTGGACTATACAGCTCACCCTGCCCCTTGCAACCGGAAAACCGCCAAAACAACGGGTCAGAACTTCAAATTGCGCATGAAAGCCGGAGTGTCCAGGTCACTTTGCGCCTCTGCTTCCGGCTCGGTGAAAGAAGACGCCATGGGTTGCATACGGCTCTCGTCCAGCTCTTCCGAGGGACGCACGCCACTGCCGAAATCCGAAGCGTAGTCCCGGGGCAGCGGAGTGAACGTCGGCTCTTCTGACAGTTCATCGAACTTCGGACGTGCCGGCGCTGCCACAAGCTCCATCTCTTCCACATCGAATGGCACAGAAGCTTCCGTCTGCGTCGTTGCAACTTCAATGGAATCTACAGCCGTCGCTGGCCCCTCGGAACTGGACGGCTCACCCTCTGCCTCCTGCTCCTCTTCCACCTGGCTTTGGAACAGCAAGGGCGCCGCTTCAGGAGCAGTATCCCCAAGCCAATTGTCCGGCGCCACCACGGGGACTGAAACCACCGGCGCCTCTTCCACGCTCAGCATCCTTGCGCGCCGTTCCGGCATCTGGTCGCGAAAGCCGGTGGCGATCACCGTGATCTTGACCTCTTCGCCCATCTTCTCGTCCAGCACCGCGCCAAAAATGATGTTGGCGTCCTCATGCGCCGCCGACTGGATCAGCGACGAAGCCGCATTCACCTCGGAAAGCTTCAGCGTACTGGAGCCGGTGATGTTGATGAGAATGCCGCGTGCCCCGTCAATGGCCCCGGCTTCGAGCAATGGAGAAGCCATGGCCGCCTGGGCCGCTTCAATGGCGCGATTTTCGCCCGAACGCACCGCCGTGCCCATCACCGCATGGCCCATGCCGGCCATGGTCGTCTTTACATCGGCAAAATCGCGGTTGATGATGCCGGGGATGGTAATGATATCGCTGATGCCCTGCACACCCTGGCGCAGCACATCGTCGGCAATGCGGAAACTCTCAAAGAAGCCCGCGTCCTTGGCCACGGCCAGCAGCTTCTCGTTGGGGATCACGATCATCGTGTCCACGCTTTCCAAAAGCTCCTTGAGCCCGCGCTCGGCCTGTTGCAGCCGGCGCTTGCCCTCAAAAGCAAATGGCCGCGTGATCACAGCGACAGTCAGTATGCCCATCTCGCTGGCCAGCGAAGCAATCACCGGCGCTGCGCCTGTGCCCGTGCCGCCGCCCAGCCCCGCGGTCACGAACACCATGTCCGCGCCTTCCAGCGCCTCGATGATCTTCTCCGAGTCTTCCAGAGCGGCCCGCCGGCCCACGTCGGGGTTGGCGCCCGCGCCCAGGCCCGAGGTGAGCCGGACGCCAAGCTGCAGCTTGACCGGGGCCTGCGACAGCTTGAGCGCCTGCACATCGGTGTTGGCGGCGATAAACTCCACGCCCTTCAACTGGGCCTGGATCATGCGATTTACAGCGTTGCCGCCGCCACCGCCCACGCCGATGACCTTGATGCGGGCTCCGCGCACACTCTCTTCGTGATACTGAATGCGCATCTCTCCTGCTTCGTTTTTCTGCTCTTCCATAGCGGCTCCGGTCTCCTGATTCTCTTGCCCCATAGCCTGTTTCATCGCTTCTTCCATCGCTCGTTCCATCGCCTGTTCCATTGCGTAATCCATAGCGGCTCCGGCCTCCTGTTTCCTGGCTCAAAACTGCGTGCAGCTAAAAACTTGCTGCAAAGATGGCGCGCAATTTGGCGCGCAGACTGTTGTTTTCCGCCGCGCGGTTCACCCGCGTGCGGTGCGCATACAAGAGCATCCCGATGGCGGTTGAAAAGCCCGGATGAACCAGCTCTCCAGGCATATTGGAAAGCCGGACCGGCAATCCCGTACGCGCCGGCACCCGCAACTGGCTCTCCGTCACATCGAGCATACCCGGCAGCATCGCCCCTCCGCCGGTCAAAACGCATCCCGCGCCCAGCGCATCCACCACGCCACCCTGCCGCAAGCTCTCTTTTACATAGTAGAGAAGCTCGCGGGCCCGCGGTTCCAGGATTTCCGCCAGCATGCGCAGACGCAGCATCTGCGGCTGCGGATTGGCAATCTCGATTTCCGCATCCTGAGGTACGGCCGTCACCACGCAGTGGCCATATTGGCGTTTCAATTCTTCGGCTTGCACCACCGAGATTTGCAGCCCCACCGCCAGGTCGTTGGTAAAGTGCTGCCCACCCACCGGCACCGATGCCGTATGCGCCACCGCGCCTTCAAAAAACACCACCAGGTCACTGGAGTGCGCGCCGATGTCCAGCAAACACACCCCCAGTTCCCGCTCGTCGGCGGAAAGCGTGGCCTCAGCGGAGGCAATCGACTCCAGAACCGCTTCGCTCACTTCCAGGCCGGCCCGGTTGGCGCAGGTCACCGTGCTTTGCAGCGCACTGCCGGAACAGGTGGCAATGTGCAGGTCCACTTCAAGCCGCGCGCCCACCATCCCCACCGGATCGAAAATCCCCGGCTGGTCATCCAGAATGAACTGGCGCGGCAACAAATGCAGAATCTCGCGATCCGGAGGCCGTTCCACAGCTCTCGCCCGCTCCACAGCGCTGCGCACGTCCTCTTTGCTGATCTCGCGCATGCGGCCGCCCAGCTCGATGCCGCCGTTGGTGTTGATCCCGCGAATATGCGGTCCACCCACCCCCACCACGCACTCGTCGATATTGGCCCGCGCCACCCGCTCGGCCTCTTCATTGGCCGCTTTCACCGCCTTCGCGGCCGGGGAGAGTTCGGCAATCAGCCCCTTGCGCATTCCCGCCGACTCCACCATTCCGTGCCCGCGATACCGCAATGAGCCCTCGTTCAAGTCCGCCGCCAGCACGCGGGTCCACGCGCTGCCGATGTCCAGCACCACGATCAAATTGTCCGGCTTCTGGCTCATCGCACTCACTGGCCTACCCCGGCGGAAACGGCCGGGCTAGCGGTTGGAGCGGTTTTCCGCTTGCTTGTGTTCAGCGCGGCGCGCTTGGCATCCGCGAGCTTCTTTTCCTTCGCCTTTGCCTGCGCCATGCGGGCAGCCATCTTCGCTTGCTCTTGCGATTTCACTTGCGGTTTTCCAGGCGCCTTCGCAGGTTTCGCTTTGGGCGATGGCTTGTCGAGCGCCGCTTTCACCGGTTGCGTCCCTGCCTTGCTAGCGCCCTTATCGCCTGCATCCGCGGCCTTCTCCGGATCAACGCTCGCTGCCCGCGGCGCTTCGGCCGGAGCCGCGTTTGATCCTGGCGTCATCTCCAGAACCACCTGCTGCTCATAGCGCAAATCCACCGCTGCCAGCTTCGGATACTGCTGCCGCCACTCGCCAATGTGCGCCTTGTACCGCTGGTAACGCTCCAGAAAGTGATCCTCTCCAAAGTGAGCCAGAATGTCCGCGCCCTGCTCGGGCATGAACACCCGCGCATCCTCCGGATCGGTCAAGTCGATTTCGGAAATCTGCTCTGAAAGCCTCTGGCCGTTCGCGTCCAGTTCCCCCAGCAACCGCTGATAGACCGCCATGCGCGCCTTGCGCGAGGGCAGCGGGTCGCCGGGATCCAGTCCGGTCACCACCGGGAAGGAGTAGTGATGCTGCGCCATCATCGCCGCCGGCATGGAGAGCAGAACGCCGTTCGCATCCACCAGCCCGATCTGCTGACCCTGCCTCACAAAAGCCACCGGCTGCCGCTCCACCACCGCCACGCGAATCTGGTCCGGCAGAAGCCGCATCACCGTCGCCCGCTCGATCCAGGGAATCTCTTCCAACTGCTTGCGTCGTTCGCTGAGCGGGACAAAGAACACGTTGCGCCCGATGTCCTCGCCAAAAACGGGCAACAAATCCGAGCGACTCACTTCATTCAGTCCGACGGCTTCAATATTGCTGGCCCCGGCAATGCGGAAACGTCCGTCGCGGCCCAAGTAGGTTTTGAGGAAATAAGAGGAGACCGCGAACCCGGCCAGCACCAGCAATACGCACAAGCTCAGAAGGGTACGCCCCACCGTGCCCGACGGACGCCACCATGGGCTGCCCGGCCACTCGCGGCTCGATCCGCCCAGACGCGACGAAACCTCCTCGTCGGGGTCTCCCATCTCCAGAGGCATGCCGGGCAATGCGCGCCCCGGTGGAGGCGCACCCTGCTCGACGCGCCGGAAGCGGGGCTCCGCGGGCGTTTCATCCTCCCACACAGGGGAGCGGTTTCTCTTTGCGTCGTTTGTAATCACGCCTGAGCAAGGTCGTGAGAATCGCCAGGTTTCACTATAGCCCGCACTGCACCGGCTTTTTCAAGCCTCGAGCGCAGGGGGAACCCGCGCCGTTACGGGGCGCGGTCCTATTTCCTGACACTGCATCGCGGTTCACGCCGCGAACTCCTTTATTCCCATTGCAGCGTCTGTACCGAGCCGGCGGGCAGGTCGAGTTCCACAGCACTCGAGCCCAGCACCAACTGCACCCGCTTCTCCTCGCCGCTGTTGGTCAGCACCACCACCAGGCTTCCATCCGGGTTGCGGAAGCCCGCGTGCGTCACCGCATTGCCGCTTCCCTCCCCTTCACCCACTCCGTCGGTGCGGAAAACCCTGGCTCCCCGGCGCACATGCTTTGAAAAATGCGCGAGGGCCCAATACTGCCCGCTCCGCGTCACTTTGCGCGTCCCATTCTCCACCGTCAAAACCCCGCCGCAGGAGAACGGTCCGATATTCGGATTGCCCTTCTCGTCCAGCGCCAGATTCCACGTCGTAATCGACCGCGCCCAGTTGCGCAGGATGCTGTTAAAGGTCTCCGCCCAGTGGGTGAAGTCGGTCTGGTAGTCAGGAGCGACAACGTCCGGCCCGCCTTCCGTCCAATAGGCGTTTTTCTGCGGAAACGCCTCATGCACGCGGCTCATCGCCGAAGGCTTGCCCACATATCCGTGCCACGCGATGCCGTCGATGTATTCCGCCGCCTCGGGTACGCTCAGTTCGCCGATGGCTCTGCCCCAAAGATTGTAGTTGTGGTCCAGAACCCAGATCTTCGCCGGGATGCCAACCTTCTTCAACGCCGGTCCCAGGAAGCTCTGCACAAACTCGATCTCGTACTCCTGGCCCCAAAGGCAAGCCGGCATGCGGCCGTCCTGGTCCGTGTCGGTCTCGTTCTGCACCGTCACGGCATTCACTTCGACGCCCTCCGCCTTGTACGCCTCAAGGAACTTCACAAAGTAGCGCGCATACGGATCGAAGCTGTGCTTGCGCATCGCTCCGCCCAGCATGGAGCCATTCGACTTCATCCACCCCGGCGGGCTCCACGGCGAGGAAAAGAGAAACAGCTCCGGATTCAACCGGCGCGCCTCGCGAATCAACGGCAGAATATAGGCCCGGTCGTGCTCGATGGAGAACTTCTTCAGCTCGGGATCAGGCTCGCTGCTCTCGTCAAAGCTGTACGCTGTCCGCGAATAGTCGCTCGCCCCAATGCAGGTCCGGCACACATTCAGGGCCATCTTGTCTGCCGCAAACAGGTCGTCCAGGATGGTCTTTCGCTCGGCCTCGGGAAGCTGGCTCAGCACGTAGCAGGTCGCGTCGGTCAACGCGCCGCCAAAGCCCAGAATCTCCTGCTTGCTGTTTCCCGGATCCAAGGCAATCGCATCCGCGGCAATCGCTGCGGCAGGTTTCCATCTGAGCGGCTCAGCCTGTGCATACCGCTTGTCGCGACACGACGCCCAGACTCGCACTGGCCCTGCGGCCGCTGCTTCCCCAGCCCACCCCGGAATCCGGGTTGAAATCGCCATTGCCGCGGCCGTAACCGATGCCGTTTTCAGAAATCCCCTGCGTGAACTCCCCGCCATACGCGCTCCTTGCGGCACTCGGAATCCTGCCCGCCGCATCATAGCAGCGACCCCCTCTCAACCAAAAGCAAAGGTGCCCTTTTCTCGCCGCGTCTCAGCGGCAAAGAAAGGAGCACCTTCTTGTTTTAGATTGGAGAGGAATTGAAGAAGATCAATGCCCAGCAGCGAGCGCGGCCAGGATTTGCGGAGCAAGTTGGCTTACATTGCCCGCGCCGAGGGTCAGGATCAAGTCGCCCTCCTGAGCCTGGGCGACAACCGCCGCAACTGCCTTTGGAAAATCCGCAGCGAACTCGACGGCCGGCCCTTCAATCACAGCGGCCAACCGCTCGGCTGTCACCCCGGGAATGGGTTCCTCGCTGGCGGCGTAAATGGGCAGCACAATCACGGAATCCGCGTCCTTGAATGCCTCACGGAACCGGTCCATCAGATCAAGAGTTCGGGAGTACCGGTGGGGCTGGAAGACCACGCGGATCTTCTTGTAGCCGCACTCGCGCGCAGCAGCCAGTGTGGCGCGAATCTCGGTAGGATGATGGCCGTAATCGTCCACGACCGTAATGCCGCGCTCCTGGCCGCGCAGTTGAAAGCGCCGGTCCACGCCGCGAAAATGGCTCAAGCCCTCGGCGATCTTCTCCGGACTCACTTCAAGCTGGTGCGCAATAGCCACCGCAGCCGTAGCGTTGAGGACGTTGTGGCGACCCGGCACATGCAGTTCGAAGGGTCCCAGCAGCCCGCTGGCAGTGGTCACTTGGAAGCGCGCAAAGCTGCCCTGACCCCGATCCAGAATCTCCAGCCGGTAATCGGCCTCCGGCGCAAACCCGTACGTGAAAACGCGGCGTCGTGCCCGGGGCAAAATCGCCTTGAGCTGCGGATTGTCCACACAGGCCGTCACCGCGCCGTAGAACGGAACCTTGTCCATGAAGGCCAGGAAGGCATCTTCCACATCGGCCATGTCGCGATAGCAGTCCATGTGCTCGCGGTCAAGATTGGTGACCACTGCCAGAATGGGAGAGAGCTTCAGAAAGCTGCGATCGCTTTCGTCGGCTTCGGCCACCAGGTAGGGCGTCGTGCCCAGCCGCGCGTTGGAGCCCAGCGCGTCCACCCTGCCGCCCACCACCACCGTCGGGTCCAGCCCGCCGGCCGCCAGCACCGAGGCCACCATCGAAGTGGTCGTCGTCTTGCCATGCATGCCGGCGATAGCGATGCCATACTTCAGTCGCATCAGTTCAGCCAACATCTCGGCGCGCTGAATCACGGGAATCTTGTGCTGGTGCGCTTCCACAACTTCGGGGTTATCGGCCCGAACAGCGGAGCTGGTCACCACCACCGTCGCGCCCGCCACGTGCCCGGCCTCGTGGCCCTCGTAGACAGTTGCGCCCAGCTTCACCAGCCGGTCCGTCACCGGCCCGCGGCGCAGGTCGGAGCCGGAGACTTTCATTCCAAGGTTGAGAAGAATTTCGGCAATACCGCTCATGCCGATTCCGCCGATTCCAATGAAGTGCACGTGCTGTGAGGTGGCAAACATGGGATTGAAACTCAACTTTAACATCTGCGTCGGCTGAGCCTCCCAAAGTGCGCGCAAACCCGCCATAAACCCCGATTTTGGAGAAAGTTGCCCAAGTTTATTTTCGTCCCCGGGCCGCAACCTTTGTCCCCAGTTCCGGTTGAACAGGACATACGCGGCTCACCCGGAGGCAGTTCGAGACAAGCCTCCAGCGGAAAGAGCCGCAACGGCAGCTCCGGTCGAGCGCCGGCAGGATGGAGGATCTATGAACGGGATGAAGAGCTGGATGTTAGGCGCAGCGGTGGTGGCCGGAGCAGCAGCACTGGGAGCGGCCCAGGCCCAGGCGGCCGAATTTGGAGTTTATGCGCGCGGACCGGTGGCTTACGTTCCGCCCTGCCCCGGTGCGGGATACTTCTGGACCGCCGGGTATCAAGCCCATGGCTACTGGATTCCGGGGCGTTGGGAGTTTCGCGGCGGTCGCGACCACGAAGCCTTTGCCCGCATCGACCGGGGCCGGGACCGCGAGTTCGACCGGAACCGGGACCGGCACAATGACCGGGACCGCGACCGGTTCCGCAGGTAAGCTCAGCGTCACCCACACACAGCAAAACGGGCGTGGCTCAAGCCGCGCCCGTTCCAACCATGAACAGCAATGGTGCGATTTACGACTCCGCGCTCTTGCGGCGGGTCAGCACGAAGGTCTTGCGGCGATCCTTGGATGCGTGGTCGATCTGCTTCCAGAAACCGACAAAGTAGTCGATCGCGGAGATCGAGGAAACAGCCACCGTGAAGTAAATTGCGGTCACGGCGTACCACTTGACGGGAATAATCAAAACGCCAAACTGCCACTGATACCAGTGATGGGCCAGAATCGCGGAGACCACGGAGACGATCTGCACCACCGTCTTCAGCTTGCCCAGATCGCTGGCCTGGATGGTGAATCCCTCTGACGAAGCGATGGAGCGCAACCCGCTGATCAGGAACTCGCGGCCGATGATGACCACGGCAATCCAGACCTTGACGACGTCGGGGTTGTAGGCAACCAGGGCAATCAACGCGCCCGTGACCATGATCTTGTCGGCGATGGGGTCAAGCAGCATGCCCATGGTCGTGATCTGTTTGCGCTTCCGCGCCAGATACCCGTCCAGACCGTCGGTGATGGACGCCATGATAAACAGCACGGACGCCAGGATCTCCTGCTCGCCATGCGGCCCCTGCCAGGGGAAATGGGCGGAGAGGATCCAGAGCAACAGCGGGATCATCGCGATCCTGCTCAACGTAATGGAATTAGGAAGATTCACTCGTTTTGCGCCCTGCCGGAAAGACATTCCCCGGCGTGGTTCCATTATCGCACTGGATGACCAGCGGCGTTTCACTGGCCGATTGGATCCATGAGATTGCCGTGAAATCAGGGAACAGAAAACACGCTTCGACACATCGTGCGTTCTCAGGCAAGCAAGAGAAGAGGCTGTAGAACCGCGATCACTCAGCCTCTCTGCGCAGTGTGCCGCCCGTCGTTCAATTCGGGAGGGAAACAACGATGAATCTACCCGCGGGGTAGCGGTGATCTTCGAGGGAGGACCTAAACCACAACTGAATCTGTGACAGGTTCGCGTTGCGCAATCGCCGCAATCTCGTGGAGCATCCCCTTGAAGATGCAGTAATGAATTGGGTAAAGTGCGTACCAGTAAAGAAGCCCCCCGAGTCCGGCTGGATCGAAGATCGCGGTTTGCCGGATCACCGATCCGTGGCTGGTTGGTTCAACTTCGAACTGGAGCCACGCGCGGCCCGGCACTTTCATCTCCGCCACCAGGCTCAACCTGCAGCCCGGTTCAAAACCCTCGACGCGCCAGAAATCCAGCGCATCGCCAACAGCCAGTGTGTGCGGATCACGGCGCCCTCGGCGTAGCCCCACACCGCCCACAAGGAGATCGAAGAAGCCGCGAATCTGCCAGAGAAAACTGGCAAAGTACCATCCGCTGGGACCTCCAATCCGCTGGATGGGAGCAAAGGCCTGCGCCGGGGAAACGGCCACTTGCAGGGTCCGGGAATCGACCAGCCTGGTCCCGAATCGCACACCGCCCCAGGATGCCGGCTTGCCACTGGAAGAAAGCGCATCGGACCAGAAAGTCGCTGCAAATTCCTGGTTTTCATGGTGAAGCGCCCTCGTGACCGCTTCTCTCAGACCCATGGGCTGAAGATCGAAGGTTGTCAGCGCCGAGTGATCGCTCACCAGCGTCGGATTTCTCATGCTCTCGATCAGCTTGCGGCCAACGCGGGCATAGATGGGAGTAACCAGGCCCAACCACAGACTGGACAAGTGCGGCGTCAGGACAGGCACCGGGATCATCCATCGCCGCAGTCCGCATTGCCGCGCGTACTCCTGCATGATTTCCCCATAACTGACCTGGTCGGGACCACCGATCTCAAAAACTCCGGACTGTTCGACCGGCAGGTCCAGCGCCGCCACAAGATAGGCGATGACATCTTCGATCGCAATCGGCTGGGCTTTGACCGCAACCCAGCGCGGGCAGATCATCACCGGCAGGCGCTGTACCAGAGCGCGAATCATTTCAAACGAGAGGCTTCCTGAGCCGATGACAATCGAGGCTCGGAACTCGATCGTAGGAACCGCTGAACTGCGCAGGATATCCGCCACCTCATGCCGACTTCGCAAATGCGCGGAGAGCTCATGATCCTGATTTCCCAGGCCGCCCAGGTAGACAATGCGTTCGACCCCCTGTTGGCGAGCGGCGTCGGCGAAGTTCCGGGCAGCCTGCCGGTCTTCCTCTTCAAACTTTCCCGCCGAACCCATGGAATGGACAAAGTAGTAGGCGGTTTGCACTCCGGCCATTGCCGGTCCAAGAGAAGTGCGATCCAGGCAATCCGCCTGGATGACTTCCGTAGAAGACGAAACCCGCGAACGAAGAAACTCAGGATGCCGGGCTACGCAGCGTACGCGCCGCCCTGCTGCCTCCAGCGCCTTAAGCAGGCGACCCCCGATATAACCCGAGGCTCCCGTCAGCAGGATGAGCGGTCGAGCGTCGGTACCCATAGGAGAGCCTCAATTCAGCTCGCAATCTCCGAGTCGCCTCCATCCTGGCATTGGCTGTCTCCTGATTTCTGTCCCGGACTGACCATCAGGGCACTCTCAGCCCGGCATGGATGCAGAGCGGGGCTCCCCTCAGCTTCCGGCGGTCAGGGTAGGCTCGATTTGTGTGCCTTCAATGGCGCCGACTGCGCCTTTGGCGGCAGGATCTTGGTCGCTTTTCTGCATGCCGATTGGCGGAGCGTAATGATCTGCGAGTGCCTGTTATTGGCGTTGCCAGCGTTGGGGTCAACTGCCTTCGGCTGGTCCGCGCCATAAAGAAATGGCGCGAAATCGAGAATGTAGGGACAGTTGGCGGTAAAGGACGAGTTGGGCCGGTCAAGACAAATGCGGAATGGTGTACCATTCCTAGCCATGATTCTGCTTGACGCGCAACTGACCGCGAGCGAGGTTCTGAGGACCTTTCACCACGATGAGCCCTATCTCTTTCTGGGCGCAGCCTTTACCACGGTGGGCATTGTGGCCGGAGCGTTTTGCGTGCTGCGCCGTAGATTCGACGCCCTGCTCGTCTGGATGGCAGTGTTCGCGGCGTTGTATGGGCAGCGGGCGTGGCTGCAGTCAGATTTGCTGCGGCTGCTGCTTCCCGATAAGAGTCTGTTGGCCACGCTGCGTTCGGTATTCGACTTCCTTGTCCCCATTCCGGCATTTCTTTTCTTTCAATCCGCGGGACTTCTGGGGCGACACGGCAAGGCGATCACGTCGGTTCTTTGCTCTGTTTTTCTTGGTCTGGTGCTCGCGACCCTCGTTTTTGGCCCGCAGGATTTTCTGTACACCATCAACAACACTGTGGTCGTCGTTGCGCTCCTCGCTTTGGCAGTGATTTCGTTCCTGCGGGGCTCAGCCGATCGCGATTTTGTTGTGGTCCGTGGCGGGCTGATCTTCTTCATTGCGTTCGCCCTCTGGGACAACACCATCGGCGCTCTTTGGCTGCCTTCGAAAATCGAACCGTATGGATTCGCTGTTTTTCTGGGGTGCCTGGGCTACGTCGCCGCCCGGCACACGCTGGAGCGGGACGTGGAGCTGGGTGAGATCCAGAAGGAGCTGGAACTGGCCCGCCGCATTCAAATCTCGCTTCTGCCCGCGGCCTTTCCAGAGTCAAAGGCTTTCCGGGTGGCTGCGCGTTACGTTCCAATGACCTCAGTGGCCGGTGATTTGTATGACTTTCTGGTAGCGGATGAACGGCAGGCGGGCCTGCTGATGGCAGATGTCTCGGGACACGGCGTTCCGGCCGCGCTGATCGCCTCCATGGTCAAGATGGCGGCCATCTCGCAGCGACTTCTTGCCGCCCATCCGGCAGAGCTGCTCGCAGGAATGAATGCAGCGCTCTGCGGCAACACGCAAGGAGCGCTGGTGACCGCGGCCTATGTGCATTTGGACGCGGACGCTCGGGAGCTGAGGTACGCAGCCGCAGGACACCCGGCGATGCTGCTGCTGAGGGATGGAATTGTGACCGAGGTTGCGGAAAACGGGCTGCCGCTGGGCGCGATGGAACAGGCCTCTTACTCTGGCAAGACGCTTGAGATCCGGCACGGAGACCGGCTGCTGCTCTACACCGATGGGCTGGTGGAGGCACGAAACGGGCAGAAGGAGCTCTTCGGCGAGGAGTCCCTGGCCACCGCTTTCCGCGACACCGCGGGGTTGACGCCGCAAGAGGCGGTCGACCGGATCATTGCTGCGGTCGAACACTGGGCCAAAGCGCAGGACGACGATTTGACCGCACTGGTGTGCGACTACCTGGGCGCAGACTAAAGCACAAGCAGACAAAAAGCGGGACGAGCCGAAGCTCATCCCGCTTTGGTTTCGCCGCCCCAAAAAGGGGTGCGCTTAGGCGTAGATCCCGCGCTGCCGGATGGTAAAGGCCACGCGATCAATGGCTAGCATGTACGCAGCGATGCGGTTGTTCACGTTATGCGCCTCGGCGTAGCGGACCACATCGCTGAAGCTGTCGCGCAGGATGGTTTCCAGCTGCTCGTTGACGATGGCTTCCTTCCAGAAGTACCCCTGGCGGTCCTGCACCCATTCAAAATAACTTGCGGTCACGCCGCCGGCGTTGGCCAGGATGTCGGGCACGATGAAGATGCGCTTTTCTGACAGAATGTCATCGGCCACGGCGGTGGTGGGACCGTTCGCGCCTTCGACGACAATGCGCGCCTTGATCTGGTCCGCATTGCGGCTGGTAATCACGTTCTCCGTGGCCGCGGGAATGAGGATTTCGCAGTCGGAGACAATCAATTCCTCGCTGGGCATGGCTTCTGCGCCGCGGAATCCCAGCGTGGTATTGTTGCGCCGCTTGTACTCCAGCAACTGGTGAATGTCGATGCCGTTGGGATTGGAGAGGCCGCCATCCTTTTCGGCGATGCCCACGATCTTGTAGCCCTGCTCCATCATCAGCCGCGCCGCATTCGAGCCCACGTTGCCAAAGCCTTGAATGATCACCCGGCAACCCTCGATGGGCATGCTGAGGTAGCGCAGGCTTTCGCCGCACACCACCTGCACGCCGCGCCCGGTGGCTTCCAGCCGGCCCCGCGAGCCGCCGATGTTCAAAGGCTTGCCGGTAACCACGCTGGTCACGGTGTGCCCCACGTGCATTGAGTAGGTATCCATGATCCACGCCATGGTCTGCTCGTTGGTATTCACATCCGGCGCGGGAACATCCTTTTCCGGCCCGATAAAGTCGATGATCTCCGAGGTGTAGCGGCGAGTCATGCGCTCCAGTTCGCCCTGGCTCATGGTCTTGGGATCGCAGATTACGCCGCCCTTGGCGCCGCCAAAGGGAATATTGACGACCGCGCACTTCCAGGTCATCCAACTGGCCAGCGCACGCACCTCGTCCAGGTTCACATCCGGCGAATAGCGGATGCCGCCCTTGCCGGGACCGCGCGCAATCGAGTGCTGCACCCTGAAGCCGGTGAACATCTCGGTGCGGCCGTCATCCATGGTTACCGGGAAGTGGACGATAATCTCGCGCGCCGGAGTGCGCAGCAACTTCCACAGTCCGTCTTCCAGATTCAATTTGCGCGCAGCAAAGTCAAATCGAGTTGCCTGAGCTTCCCAGGGGTTGATCTCCTGCTCGAGCGATACCGATGCCATACCATTCTCCAATTCCGATTGCCTGCCGATTAAGAAATGAGCCCAAAAAATCGGATCATCCACAAGCCTTGACGCAAATCATAGACGCGGCAGGGTTTCATCCGTCTTGACGGAGCACTGCATTGACGGCAAGCGACGAAAGCCCGTCGGCTGCCGACTGGACCTGGTAAAACAAGCCTCCAAGCCCAAACCCAGTGAAGTCTAGGCCCACCAGGCAACCTCGTCAAGCCTGCCGGAACCAGCCTGGGAACCCCTTCCCAAAGCACGGGGTCCGTTCCAGTATCGGGCCTGGAATGGTCAACTGCTCCTTAAATCTTCAGGTTCGCACCTCGGTTGCAGCAGGCCCGCAGTGCGCGATCCGATAAAGCCCATGCTCCAGACCAGTTACACTGGGGCTGTGAAAGCTGCTACCCATTCTGTCCAGCCCAGCCGCAAGGAATTCATCGCTCTGGCCAAAGAGCACACCCTGGTTCCCGTCTGCCGCATCCTGATGGCCGACCTGGAAACGCCGGTTTCCGCCTTTCTGCGCGCCGCCTGGCCGGAGCGGGAGTGTTTCCTGCTCGAGTCCGTCGAAAACGGCGAGCAGGTGGGCCGCTACACCTTCATCGGTCTGGCCCCTTTCAAGCGGATCGTGGCGCGAGGCCGGGATATCACCATCACCGAAGGCAAGAAAGTCGTCGAAATCGAAGGCGACATCTTCGCCGTGCTGCGCCGGGCTCTCGGCGGGCACAAGCCGGCTCGCCTGCCGGGCCTGCCGCCCTTTACCGCGGGCGCCGTGGGCTTCTTCTCCTACGACGCGGTGCGCCAAATCGAGCGCTTGCCCGAGCTGGCTGCCGACGAGTTGGGCGTACCCGACGCCTGCCTGCTGTTTTTTGACGAAGTGCTGGCCTTCGACCACGTACGCAAGGAAATCTGGCTGGTGGTCACGGCCGACGTGACCCGCGGCAAGCCGGGAGACGCCTTTGACAAGGCCGTGGAACGGCTCGACAAGCTGGAAAAGCGCCTGGCCCAGCCTCTTCCCAAGCTGGCGGACCACAAAGGAAAGGCCAAGCTCAAAGTCCAGCACCGGACCGCGAAGAAGGACTTTCTGGCCGCCGTCAATCGCACCAAGGAGTACATCGCAGCCGGCGACATCTTTCAGGCCGTGCTTTCGCAGCGCTTCGACGTCGAGCCGGAGGCGGACAGCTTCCAAGTCTATCGCGCACTGCGGACGGTGAACCCCAGCCCCTACATGTACTTTCTGCGCTTTTCTCCCGACGGCCCCCTGGGTGGCGTGCCGGAGAAGCCGGGAAGATTCTTCAAAAAGAAGAAGTCGCCCGCAACGCAAGTGGTGGAGCTGGCAGGCTCCTCGCCGGAGTTGCTGGTGCGCGTGCACCAAAGCAAGGTGGAATATCGGCCCATCGCCGGAACTCGGCCCCGCGGCGCCACCGAGCAGGAAGACCAGACCCTGGCCGACGAAATGATCCACGACGAGAAGGAGCGCGCCGAGCACGTGATGCTGGTGGACCTGGGGCGCAACGACGTAGGTCGGGTCAGCACCTTCGGCTCGGTGAAAGTGGATCGGCTCATGTTCATCGAGCGCTACTCCCACGTGATGCACATCGTGAGCTCGATTGAGGGCCGGCTCAAGCCGGAGTTGACGGCCGTCGATGCCTTGCGCGCCTGCTTCCCTGCCGGCACGCTCAGCGGCGCGCCCAAGGTTCGCGCCATGGAGATTATCGAAGAGCTGGAACCTGCGCGGCGCGGAACCTATGGCGGCGCGGTGCTCTATGCCGATTTTTCCGGCAATCTCGACTCCTGCATTGCGATTCGCTCCATGCTCGCGGTGGGCGGCAAAGGCTATGTGCAGTCTGGCGCGGGAATCGTGGCCGACTCGGTCCCCGAACTCGAACACCAGGAAGCCATCAACAAGGCGCAAGCCGTGATTCGAGCCATCGAGCGGGCGCGAGAGCTGTAAAAGTGTTCCATTTTCGAACAACGAAACCGGCCGGTTCCGCAATGGAATCGGCCGGTTTCGTTTGTACGTCCAATGTCGCCCAACTTCCGCAGGTTTTCGTCCACGCTGGTAACTCCGAGCTGCATCTACCCATCAGGCAGGCGCTGCTTCGAGAAATTCAATTTGCGAAATCCAGGCGAAAGGATCGACCTTCATGCTGATTTCCAACTTGCAAAGCAGTTCCCTCTTCTCCGAGCTCGCCGCGTCCTCAACTTCGTCGACCTCCAGCTCGTCCGCCAACAGTCAGAGCACCTTTGACAGCGCACTCACCAGCCTGATGTCCGCCATCAAATCCGGAGATTCAACCGATGCCAAGAAATATCTGACCGAGGTGGAGAAACTCGCCCCGACGAACACCGACTCGAACAGCCCGCTGGGCGAGTTTCTCTCCAGCGTCTCCACGGCTCTCTCTGACAACAACATCGCCGGGGCGCAGAGCGCGTTGACCACCCTGGAAACCTACGCCACGCCCAGCACCACGGCAGCCAGCTCGACCTCCAACACATCGTCTACTTCGTCCACCGGCAGCACCGGCGACTCCGCCAGCAGCGCTCTCACGCAGGATGTGTTGAGCCTCTTCAGCGCCATCAATTCCGGCGATCTGAACGGCGCACAAACCGCGTACGACAAGGTGACCAGTCTGCTGGACACCGCCAGTTCGTCGTCCGGCAGCACGTCGAGCAGCTCCTCGAGCACGGCATCGTTCACAAGCCTGCTCAAGGAGATTGGTTCGGCGCTGGGTTCCGGCAACGTCAACACGGCGCAGACGGCGCTGGACAACTTCCTCGCCAGTCTTTCCGCCGGCTCGCTGGTTAGCGCTTCGGCTTAATACAACCGTTGCAATTCGGAAAACGCGGAGGGAGCAGGGGGCTTTAGCCCCCTGAAACAGCCTCTTTTTGACGGGGCCTTCAGGCCCGGGCCGTTCAGGAAACCCCGCCAATCAAGGATCTACAACTGTAGTTTTAACCCAAGCGAGAGCGTCCACATTTAGAGCGCGGAACCGTGTATCTACGATTCCGCGCCGAAGACGCGGCGGAAAAAGTGGCCGATGCTGCCGAAGAACCCGGACTTCTTCTTGGGTGCGGGTGGTTTCGCAGGTGAGGTCGCAGGCTGATTGGCTGAGGCGGCCGGCTCCGTGCCTGCAGCGGGCTGCGGGGCGTGCTCGGCGGCGTTGTAGGCCAGGGTTCCCACGCTCTCTGGGGACGTCCCGCGCACTCCGGGAGCTGCGGGAGCCGGCGTGGGCGTGGGAGCCAGGCCCTCACTCTGCGCCAGCGGAAATTCGTTGCCCCCTTTTGGCGCGGGCGGGCAGCCGCAGGGCTCCTTCTCCTGATCCACCACCTCGTGCAGGCTGCCGTGCTGAAACATCACCCGCTGGCCGGACTGCACGCGGTAATTGCCGCCATCAAAGACGCTCGTCACCAGCACATAAGGCGCGTTGGTCCCGGCGTTCTCCACGCATGTATCGCCGTGCTGGCCCAGGCGTATTCTCACCTCGGCGGCGCCGGGACCTCCGATCAGAATGCGAAAGTCCGGCGTGAGCAGCACGTCAGCATTGCGACCGGTAGCAAAGCTCGCTTCCACCGCGCCGTGGTCCATGGCCATCATGAGCCCTGGAACCTCGCCGGCGGGAACGCTGGAATCGGCAGCGAGCTTGACGGTGGTGGAGGCGCAGACGCGCAGCACGCCGCGTTGTGGAAGCACCACCTCGGTGGTCTGGCTGCCGGAGCTAACTGAGCCGCTGGCGGCAATAATGGCCTTGCCCTGCGAGACTTCCAGAGCGCCGGTAACTTTGGCCGCGGTATCGGGGTTTTTGCTGTCCAGGGAAACGATGGCGATGGGGCTGGAAGCGTGGGAAGCCGTTGTGGAGGGCTGCGTCTGAGCCATTGCCAACGTTGCCGCCGCCAGAGCCAGCGGCAACAGCCCATACAGGCGCAGACGAAAGATCGGGTTTGGGCGGCGCATCGTGCTTTCCCTCGCCTCTACATATTCAAAAAGTTGCGAATCATCTCGTGGCCGCTTTGGGTCAAGACGCTTTCGGGATGGAACTGCACGCCCTCGATGGGCAGCGTTCGATGGCGCAGGCCCATGATCACCGAGCCCACGCCGTCCGCGTCCGGGGTGCGGGCGGTCACCATCAGGCCGGCGGGTAGCGAGTCCTCGTCCACAATCAGCGAATGATACCGCGTGCAGGTCAGCGGGCTCGCCAGACCGGCAAAGATCCCCTTGCCGTCGTGTTCCACGGAACTCGTTTTGCCGTGCATCAGATGGCTGGCTCGAACAACCTGGCCGCCGAATGCCTGGCCAATGGCCTGATGGCCCAGGCAGACGCCGAAGATGGGCGTCTTGCCGGCCATATGGCGAATGAGGGGCACCAGGATACCAGCCTCCGACGGGGTGCAAGGGCCGGGCGAGAGCAGGATGCGGTCGGGATGAAGCGCCTCGACCTCCTCCACCGTCAGCTCGTCGTTGCGATAGACCTCGACCTCTGCGCCCAGTTCCCCCAAATATTGGACAAGGTTGTAGGTGAAGGAGTCGTAGTTGTCGAGGACAAAGACCATGATGAGTCCAGTGTAGCGCGAGGAGCGATGGGTCAGGGCGAGCCCCCAGTTGCGCGCCCCGCTTCAATCTGCAAAACTGGCCATGGTCCCAATGATGGTTCTTCATTTTTTAGTTCAAGGTCGCGTGCAGGGGGTAGGCTTCCGCTGGTTTGTGCATCGGGAGGCCAGTGACCTGGACCTGCGCGGCTGGGTGCGCAACACCGAAGAGGGCGAAGTGGAAGTGGTCGCCTCGGGCACGGCCGACGATCTGGCCGAGCTGCGGGAGAGCCTGCGCCGTGGGCCGCGTGGCAGCCGTGTGGATCGCCTGATCGAGCACTACCTGGACGAGACCGAGTCCGAAGGGCTGAGCTCGTTCCGCATCGAGGGAGCGTGGTAAAGGCAGGGAACAGGGAGTAGGGAATAGGGAGTAGAGAGTAGTTCGGTCCTGGGGTTGCTCATCCTCCCGCGTCTATGTCCATGCCGCCAGGTTGGAAAGCCACTCAGCTGCATCGATCCGTTCCGGACTCGCCTCTGCGCACAAGGTCGGCGCTTTCCTGTTCCCTGTTCCCTATTCCCTGTTCCCTATTCCCTGTTCCCTACTCCCTACTCCCTGCTTCTCCACCCCGTATAATCTCTAGGGAAGTCGAACCGCATCCCCGCCCGTTCCCTTCCTGCAAATTTCTTCAAGCTTTAGCTTGAAACCCAATCGAGGAGCGGACGAATCAATGCCCGAAGCAGTCAAGCCAATTAATGTGGAAGCCCTGAAGGCGCTGGTGCGTACCGTGCCTGATTTTCCCAAGCCCGGGATCCTGTTTTACGACATCACCACGCTGTTGAAGGACAAGACCGGCTTCGCCCAGCTGATCGATGCACTTGCGGCTCACTATATCGAGCGCAAGATCGATCTGGTTCTCGGCATTGAGGCGCGCGGATTCATCTTCGGGCCGGCGCTGGCCTACCGGTTGAACGCCGGTTTTGTGCCGGTGCGCAAGCCGCGCAAGTTGCCCGCTCCGGTGGCGCGCGTGACCTATGACCTGGAGTATGGCTCCGACACCCTGGAAATTCACCTGGACGCCATCCAGCCCGGACAGCGGGTGGTGCTGGTCGATGACCTGCTGGCTACCGGCGGCACCATGGAAGCGACCCTGAAGCTGGTCAAGCAACTGGGCGGCGAGATTGCCGGCCTGGCCTTCGCCATCGAGCTCGACTTCCTCAAGGGCCGCGACCGCTTCCCGGATCAGGACGTCTTCAGCCTGCTGCATTACGACGAATAAAGAACGACTATCTGAGAAACGGAGAGACCATCAGGCGCAGGCTGCCTCTTTGGTCTCTTCCGTTTCATCGCTCAGGTGCTCCAACACAACCTCTCCATCGGGGAATACAGCCCGTATATCGAGCCTTCCTCCCATGGCCTCCACATAGCTGCGCAGAGTGCTCAGATACATGTCGGAGCGCCTCTCCATCTTGGAGATGGCTCCCTGGTTGACGTTCAGGAGTTCCGAGAGCCGAGCTTGTGTCATGAGCCGTGCCTTGCGCAGCTCCGCTAAGGGAAGTTTCGCAATCTCGCGCTCGATTTTTCCCTTCACCCGCGCTTCGCGCTCAGGGGTTTGCGCGCGACGAACATCCCTCCACTTGTTCACCATCATCGACTCCTGATTTCTTCCAGATGCTTTTCGAATATCTTCTCCGCATGCAGGACAAACTTCTCGTACCAATCGTCGTCGCCGGTCTTGTCACCACCTAGAATCAAATATCCGACTCGCCTCGGATCAAATGCAAAAAGAATTCGTAGCGGTCTACCCTCATGTCGGACGCGCAGCTCTTTCAAGTTCGGAATCCTGGAGCCCTGAATTGTATCCACATGCGGCCTACCGAGCACTGGCCCCAACTGTTCCAGCAAATCAACTGAGAAGTTGACACTCTCGACCTCATCTTCGTCCAGGCCCCCGTACCAGCCAACGAATTCATTACTGGTTTCGATCTCCCAGTGCAACGGTGTATTCATGAGGCCAAGTACTCTCTCGAAATCATTATTCCCTCTGGGCGATATTCCGTCAAGTGCATATTTGCGGCCCCATGATTTCCCTCTAGAGAGCCCTTCCTGGCGCTGTTTCCTGCCGCTCCACTTGGGGGGCATCTGCGGCCTGCTCGGCGACCATCGGCGCGTCGGCAAAGCGGTATCCCACGTAGACATCGGTGAGCAGGTAGACCGGGTTCGAAGGGTCGTCTTCAATCTTCTTGCGCAACTGGCGAACAAATGTGCGCAGATACTCGACCTCTTCGCGGCAGTCGGCGCCCCACACGGCCGTGAGCAGTTTGGCGTAAGTAACCACGCGGCCGGCGCGGCTCATCAGGCAGTGGAGAATATCAAATTCCTTGCGGGTGAGGTGCACGGGCTGACTGCGCCGGGTCACGATCCGCTTCACCGGGTCGAGGCGAATCTCACCGACTTCGATGGGCGCATCTTCAGCGCGCGCCGGGGCCTGGACGCGGCGGACTGCGGTGCGGATGCGGGCGATCAGCTCCCGGGTGCTGAAGGGCTTGGTCACGTAGTCGTCCGCCCCCAGTTCCAGCGCCTCCACCTTCTCCTCTTCCGCGTCGCGCACCGTCAGCATCAGGATCGGCAGGCGGGGCGCAAAACCACGGATGCGGCGCAGGGTTTCAACGCCGCCGATGCCCGGCATATTGCTGTCGAGCAGGACCACGTCAAAGGCCGAGCCGCGCAGCAGTTGCAGGGCTTCTTCGCCGCGCGAGGCTTCGGCGACCTGAAAGCCGAGCCCCATCAAAGTGGGCCGCAACGCCCTGCGAATAGCCGATTCGTCGTCTACCAGAAGAATTCGAATTTCAGGCTGCTTGTTCATGAGCACCTCTTGCTTGCCGATACCGGAATGGCCGCGTAGAAAGTCGTTCCCTCCACCTCATCGCTGGTGACCCAGACGTAGCCGCCGTGGATGGTCGCCACGCGCTTGGCCACCGAGAGGCCGATACCTGTGCCGTCGGCCCGTTGCGCGCGAGCGCCGCCGTGCGTCGTGGAGCGGTAGTAGCGGTCGAAGATTCGTTCTCGGTCGGCGATGGGAATCACCGCGCCGTGACTGTGCACCGAGAAAATGATCTCCGCCCGCCCCTGCTCGGCACGAATGGTGATGGTCGTGCCGTAGATCGAGTATTTGCAGGCGTTGTCGATGTACTGCGTGAGCAGCATGACCATCAAATGGCGGTCGCAGCAGAGGACCATCTCGTCCTCCTCGATTTCGATCGCCACCTTCATGCTGGCCAGCCGGTCGCGGAGGCTGACCACAACCTCCTCGATCAGCGCCGCAACCCCCACCGGCGTGGCGTGAACCGTCACTTCTCCGGCGTCCAGCCGCGCCGTGGTCAGCAGTCGCGTGGTCAGGCTGCCCAGCAGGCCGGCCTGCTCGTCGATCAGGGCCACCAGTTCCGCTTGCGCCTCCGACAGTTGGCCCATCTCGCCCAGGCCGGTCGAAGCCGCGCGAATCGCCGTCAACGGCGTCTTGTAGGCATGCGCCAGGCTGTCCAGCACAGTGGAGCGCAGTTGCTCGGTGCGGCGCTCCGTTTCGATGCGGCTCTCATTCGCGAAGGCCCGGTAGCGATCGAAGGTGATGGCGATCAGCGAAGCGATGGCGTTGTTGGTCAGAGGACTGGTGTCCCCGCGCACCACCAGGCTGCCGATGGGCACCGTGCCCAACCGAACCACGCGCCGGCCCAGCCCGCTGGTGGGATCGTCGTCCGTGGTCTCAAAATAGTAAACATTTTGCGCCAGTTCCAGAGGATCCACGTTCCAGTATCCGGCCTGATAGACCTGGTGCAGGTCCGCGTCAAACACCGCAACGGCCTCCAGGGCAAAGGTGTCGTGCACCAGTTCCGCCAGTTGCGGTCCAGGCTCCAGATGGAGGTTCATCTGTAGCGTGCGCCGGGTGAATTCGTACAGGTCGTGCATCTGCCCGCCCCAGGACTCCGCTTCCCGTGCGTGGCCAGTGACGCGCGCAGAGAGCCGGCTCACCACCAGCGCCACCATCACGAAAGCCAGCAGTGTGACCGAGTTCGCCGGATCGGCTGCGAGATTGGCCTGCGACTCGTGCGCCGTGAAATAACCGTGAACCAGGACCGCCCAAAGGGAGACGATCAGAGCCTGCCAGAATCCGCACAGCAAGGCGATGGGAACCACAATCAACAGGTAGAGAAGCACCGCCACCGGCGCCAGCCATCCGGCCCAATGCGCCAAAGCGGCCACCAGAAGCACCGCCACCGCACCCAGGGCGCACTCCAGAATGAACAGGAGCACTGCCAGCCCCGAACCGCGCGGACGCGCAGCCTCGAAGACGGTACGAAGAGGGATGTGGTTTCCTGCCAAGCAGCACCCACCATTCCATTATTGCGGGACCGTGGAGCAACCCGCGCCGTTTATTTTTGCCAGCTGCCGATGCGTTGAAACGTAGAAGGATTTTAACAGGTCCCTCATTTTTACCTGACGGCGAAAGACATTCAGGCTGCCTGCTTATCGCCGATAAACCCATGCAGAATCCTGCTTTTCCCTGGGTTGATGCGGCGGCTTACACTTCCCTTCTTCAAAATTTCTTTTCTTAATCTTCATTTGTTCCTTATGAATTGTTTGCATTACTAGTGTTAATCCGCAACCGTTGGACCACCCCGGACGAAGCGGCAAAGAGCAATTGCAACTCACTTTCCTGAGCGACCACGCCGATAGTCATCGCGTGTGGCACTAAAGGATTCCTAGCGCCCAAAGAGCACCGCGCAGGGTGCCGCGGATTGCCCTCGTCTTTGGCAGAATTCATTCCCGGTCATACAACGAACATCATTTCCTTGGAGGAAGAGTGCCGATGTATATGAACCCGAATCGCATCCTGCAAACGATGGCTGCAACTGCCCTGACGTTCGCACTTGCGGCAGGCGCACAAGCGCCGGCTCCGTCCGCTCCGGCAGCCACTCCGGCCCCGGCAGCGGAGTCCGCCCCGGCTCCGGCCGATCAGCCCGCAGCCCCCGCTCCGCTCTCCACGTTCGTCCTCACGGGCCCGCTGCAATGGCTTCCGCCGGCCACCTTCGATGCCGGACCGTTGGGCAAGCTCTCTGTCAACGGCATCGTCACCGGCTATTCGGCGTTCCAGAACAATTCCGTGCCGGGAGATGACAGTGCGCAAGCCACTTTGAGCAATGGACAGGTCTTCATTCAAAAAGCGGACGGAAAGCTTCAGTACTACATCCAGGCGGGCGTTTACACCATGCCGACGCTCGGCGTGGCCTTTGTCAACGCGCAAAATACAGTGAACAATTTCTACGGGCCTGTTCCGGTCGCCTATCTGAAGTTGCAGGCGGCTAAGAACACGCAGTTCCTTATCGGCTCTCTCCCCACTCTGATGGGCGCCGAGTCGACCTTTACTTACCAGAACTTCAACATCGAGCGCGGCATCGTCTGGAACCAGGAAAACGCCATCAATCGCGGCATTCAGGTGAACCAAACCTTGGGTAAGTACCTCTCCGCCGCGATCAGTTGGAACGACGGTTACTATTCCAACCGCTACTCGTGGCTCTCGGGCTCGGCGACCCTTACCAAAGGGCCTCACAGCCTGGTGTACGACGGCATGGGGAACCTCGGACAAACCGCCTATCAAACTGCGGCCACACCGGTTGCAAACAACAGCTATATGCACGCGGTGATCTATACGTACACCAAGGGCCATTGGATCATTTCGCCGTACTTCCAGTACAGCAAGCTGCCGACCAACGCGAAGGTAGGCGTGCCCAAGGCTACTTCCGCAACCGGCGGCGCAGCCAACGTCAGTTATGCCTTCAAGAGCGGCTTCTCGCTTCCGGTGCGCGTGGAATACCTTACGAGTTCGGGGAGTGCCACCGACGGATCGGTCAACTTGTTGGGCTATGGAGCAGGCAGCGGAGGCTTTACTTTTACTGCCACGCCAACCTACCAAAAGGGAGGCATGTACCTTCGCGGCGATCTCGCGACTGTGCATGCGACAAGCTACACGACGGGTGCTGTCTTCGGCAAGAACGGAACGGACGCGAACCAATTCCGGGGCGTGCTTGAGTTCGGTTTCATCTTCGGCAAAAACGTGACGGAGAAATAGCCGGCCCGCTGCATCAGTTCCGTACAGCGGCGGCAAGGTAAAACTCGTCCGAGCTTTGCCGCTGCTGTGTGCGCAGGTCACTCCATCAACGATAACCATCTTCGCGGTCCGCAAGAAGCAATGCTGATTGCAGGTTCTTCATTTCATCCTTATCTCGCCGGTACTAGCATTCAATTCAATCATCCCGCTTGATTTCTACGGCCCGGAAAGAAGTAAGAATCGCGGCGAGCCTCACGAATATCCTGGCAAACAGCCGCCGGGAACAGAGTTACGAAACCCAAATTCCAGGAGAATGCTCATGGCAGATCAGAAAGCACCCCAGATGCAGGCCACCCTTGGACTTACCGGGCTGACCAGCAACGCAATGGCTCTCATCGCCCCCGGCGCATTTCTTTGGCTCACGTTCTTCATCCAGGCCACCACGGGCGCTGCTGGCCAGCCATCCACAGCTCCTTCCATGTGGTGGGGCATTCTCCTCGCCCTGCTGCTCTGTCTGGCCACCGCCGTTGCCTATGCTGAGATCTCCAAGTTATACCCCGGCACCGGATCGAGTTATTACTACGCAGAGCAGGCGCTGCTCTCAAAAGACAAAGCCTTCAAGTACGCCCGCATCGCCAAGTTCATCGTCGGCTGGGGCTCTCACCTCTACTACTGGGTCTATCCGGGCGTGATGGTGGCCACCACCGGCATCTTCGTCGGCTATGTGGTCGGCTTCCTCTACCCCAACTTCATCAGCGGCGGCAACCCCGGACCGCTCTTCATGGCCCTGGTTGCGGTGGTCTTCTCCTTCTTCGTCGCATGGATCGCGCAGAAGGGCGCAGGAGCTTCAACGGCCGTCAACCTGGCCATCAACGTCGTGCAAATCTCCGCGCTGCTGGTCTTCAGCGTGCTCGCGCTGGGTTATCGCGTGAATCATCCTTCCGGCACGCCCGGCTTCCAGTACGACTCGCAGTCCCTCTCCACCTACACTTACCAGTTCGCGACCAATCCCAAGGACGGCACTACCATCCGCGACGCCAGCGGGGCGCCCTTGCCCTTGCTGGACCCAGCCGGCAAGCCGGTTCCCTTCGTGATTACCTACCCGGACAAGGACGCCAGCGGAAACATGCTGACTCACCCCTCTGCGAAGTCGGTGGTCTCGCCCCATAACTTCAGTTGGGTCTTCATTCAGGCAACTGTCGCCATTCTTATCCTGGTCGGCTTTGAATCGGTAACCTCGATGGGAGGCGAAGCCAAGAACCCCACCAAACATATACCCATCGCCGTCATCGCTTCGCTCCTGATTCAGGGCCTGATCTGTTACCTGATCGAGTACTTTGCAGCGAATTACTTCCTTAACTCGGGGTATACGATGCAAAGCGCGGCAGGCTCCGCGGCTCCCATCGGCGACATGATGATTATCGTCGGCGATGCGCTGCTTGGACAGGGCCACGGCAGGTACTTCATGCTCGCCGAGGCCATCACCGTCTTCCTCGCCCTCATCGGCACCACGCTGAGTTGCATGAACACCGGAGCCCGCGTCACCTACGCCATGGGCAAGGACGATGAAGCTCCCGAGCACTTCGGCGTTCTGCACGCCCGGTCTCTTACCCCGCGCAGCGCCATCTGGACGCTGGCCTGCATCTCCGCGGTTCTCGGAGTCTTGGCCGTCTCGCTGGTATTCGCCGACGCCAGCGCGCCCTCTGACGCCACCATCGCCGCGCTGCCCCATGGCATCTTCTCCAGCTTCGGCTACACCTCGCACGACGCACTGGCGGCGCTGCCCAACTCCTTGTTGACCATCACCCTCACCTCCAACTTCGGCACCTTCATCCTCTATGCACTCAGTTGCTTCCTGTGCATTGTGGCTTTCAACAAGCGCCCCGACTACAGCTTCGTCCGGCACCTTCTGATTCCGGGTTTTGGTCTGATTGCCAACCTTCTCTGCATGGCCTTCTACCTGATGGGTCCGGTCTTCGGTTTGGGCACTGTGAAAGAACCGCTCTTGGCGCTGGGCATCTCGGCCGTCTGGGGCATCTACGGAGCCATCTACTTCGTGCGCACATCAAAGGCCAAGGGCAAGGCGATTCTGCTCGAGTCCAAAGAGGCTTAACGAATCATCGATTTAACCAGGATCGCTGGGTGATCTCCGGGCTCGCTTCTTAGGGGGGGTAAGCCGCGGAGATCGTCCAGTGGTACTTTCAAGGTGGATGCTTCACAATTCCAGAAGCACCCTTGCGGTTGTACTTCAAAATAACCGTCTCCAGGTAGCGGCGCTCATGTTGGATGTAGTCTTCGGCCAGGCAAGCGATTTTGGCAAAGTTCGGACCAACAATGAAGACGCAATGGGATCGTTTGTTCCCGCGTCCCGCCATCAGGCCCGCTCGCACGGTTTTCTTTTCGCCGTTGCCGACGGCGTGGGCGGGCTGGATCTGGGCGAGGTCGCTTCAGCCACCGCGATCTCGGTTCTGACCAAAGAGTTCCCCCAAACTCCCTCCGGCAGCATGTTGACCGCTCTGCTCCCCCGCCTCATTCAGCACGCCAACGCGGCGGTGCACGATTGCACCCTGGCCCAGCACTACCGCGGCAAAAGAATGGCGACCACGCTGGTAGCCTGTGCGCTGCGCCACGACCAGGCTGTGGTCTCTCATGTAGGCGACTCGCGCTGCTACCTGGTGCGCAATGGCCAGGCCCGGCAGGTCACCCAGGACCACACCTGGGTCAATGAGCAGAGAAAGATGGGGCTGCTGACCGTTCAGGAAGCGTCCGAGTCCGAGTCCCGTCATGTGCTCATCCGCTCGCTGGGGCCGGAGATGTTCGTCTCCCCCGATACCACGGCGCTCACTCTGCTTCCCGGAGATGTTCTGGTTCTCTGTACAGACGGCCTGCACGACGAGATGAGCGAAACCGAGCTCGCGAAAATCGTCTCGCAAAGCAAGAAAATCGAGGATGTGGCCGCGGAACTTGTCGCGCGCGCCGTCGAGATCGACGGGGGCGACAACACCACGGCGCAAGTCATCCGCGTCCGCGCCGTCGAGCCGGTGGGAATGTACCGTGGACGGCCCTACCGCCTTCCCTCCTGAACGTCGCCGCGCAGCTGTCTACTCGTACCGCAGCGCCTCCGCAGGCAGTACGCGCGCGGCTGCCGAAGACGGATAGAGCGTAGCCAACAGCGAAATCCCGATGGAAACCACCGCCACAATCACCCCATGCAGCGGCAGGGGCGCAAAAGGCAGTGTATCGATCGAATAGACCTCTGCCGAGAGGTGGATGAAGTGGTAATGTCCGCCGGCCCAGGCGGCCAGATAGCCAATCACCAGCCCCAGCGCAGTGCCGATAAGGCTGATCAGAAACCCTTGCAGCAGAAAAATGCGCCGCACCTGCGCTGGCTCCACGCCGAAGCTCATCAGCACGGCAATATCGCGCGTCTTCTCCATCACCATCATGGTCAGAGCGATCAGAATGTTCAGCGCCGCCACCATCACGATCAGGGCGATCACAATGAAAGTGACCACTTGTTCGAGCTTGAGGGCGCGGAAGAGTTCGCGGTTCTGCTCCATCCAGTTGCTGGTCATGTAGCCCCTGCCCGCCGCTTTCTCGATTGCCTGGCCAATCTGCGGGGCGCGGTCCATGTCGTCCACCTTGAAGCTGATCACCGACAGTAGATCCGGCTCGCTGAAAAGGCTCTGCGCATCGGAAAGCCGCATGAACGCCATGGCCGCGTCGTACTGGTAGAAGCCGGAGTGGAAGATCCCCGCCACGCGGAAGCGCTGGTATTTGGGCGCAAGGCCCAGCGGGGTCAGCTCGCCCTGGGGGCTGGTCACCAGCACGCTGTCGCCCACCTGCGCGCCGATCTGCTCGGCGATGTCCTTGCCCAGGACCACCGGCGGGTACGGCATGTCGATGGCGGCCGATTGCGAGCTCACATTGGCTTCCACATGCGCGGTCCTGTCCACCGTTCCCGGATTCAGGTCCGTGGCCGAACCGGACGTGATGCTGTCGAGCAGGCTGCTGACCGTCCGTTCCTCGGCAGGAATAATCCCTTTGATCATGGCGAAACTAGCCCTGGGCCCTCGCGAAACCAGCACCTGTCCATAAATTCCCGGAGCCGCCGCGGTTACGTGCGGAACCTGGCGCATGCGGTCCAGAACCGGTCGCCAGTTGTGGATACCATCCGCCTCGACGCGCATCAGGTCCACCTGCGCCGAGGCTCCCAGCAATCGGTCCTGCAAGTCGCGCCGCATGCCGTTGGTAATGGCCAGCGCAATAATCAGCGCGGCCACACCGGCAGCCACACCGGTCACCGAGATGGCGGTCACCACGCCCACCACGGCCTGCCGCCGCTTGGCCTTCAAATAACGCGCCGCTATATAAAGTTCAAATCGCAAGGGACTACTTCTCCTGACCTGTCTTTGCCGGGGACTTCTCTTCGGCGGCAAGCACCGTTCTGGCTACGCCCACATTGTCGTGCCGGTCGTAGACGCGCACCGTGATGAGATGTTCACTGCTCTTGCCGGCCGCCTCATCCACCGGAATCTTCAGCTCGTAGTGCTCGCGCCGCGCATCGGACAGCCCGCCCACCGGCTCGATGTACTGCCAGGGACCGGCATCCACAGAGTATTCAGCACGGACAATGGGCGAGAACGCATCGTCGGCATCGAAGTTTACGCGCAGAGTACGGCGGCAATGCAACCCCTCGCACACCGCAGCTTCGGCTGCTGCTTTGAGCGCGGAGACCACAGGCGGCGTTGTGTCCACTTCGAAGCGCTCGCTCTCCTTCGCGCCGGTCAGCGCCTCGCCGGGCGTGTGGGAGGGCGCATCGGAGGCAACCAGTTTGATCTGGTATCCGCCATCGGGAATCAGCGTGGCGTCAAAGCTGTACGCCTTGTCGGTCAGGTTGTCCTTGAGTAGACGCCAGACGGTTTCGCCGTCTCCGCGCAAAAAGAGCGAGTAGGTCAAGTCGTCGCCGTTCTCGTCGTGCGCCGCCCAACGAACGGTGACCGCGCCGCGGTCCTTGATGGCCTGTAACGGCGCAGTTGCACTGCCGTCAAACGAAATTCCAGCGTTCTGGCTGCTCGAGGGGAAGGCGATGTTGACCGTTTGCGTCTGCCCGCTGGACGGGCTCATGGCATTCATCCGCGCGCCGGGCGCCACCACCACTTCATCCACCACCGGCGCGGCGTTCACCGGAAGATAATTCACTCCCACGCTGCCCAGCGCTCCCTGCGTATTCAATGCGGCCTTCCACTGCAAAAAGCGGCCTGCGGGCGAAGCCACGGCGTCACCCTTCAGCGGCTGCCAGTCGGACCAGCCCCAGTCGGAGTGGCCGCGCGCCGGCTGCTCCACGTTTCCCGTGCGCGTCCAGATCTCATAGCCCGTCGAGCCGGGCTGCACTTCCACGCGTCCGAAGCGCGCCAGAGCTCCCGCGTCCAGAACATCGCTGGCGTATTCGTGCTTTTCCGCAGCGCACAAGCAAACCAGCTTGCCCGTGTTGCCCGTTCCGATCAGCACGCCGCTCATTCCCTCGGCGTTCCTTACCTCGGCCAGGCTCAGCCCCTGCTGCGCATCCAGGTGGGCCAGGTCGGCGTAACTGCCGTCGTCGCTAATCAGAAAAATATGGCCGCGGTTGCCGGTCAGCGCCAGCAACCCTTCCTTGCGCGCCGCCAGCGCGTAGACAATTTCGTCCTTGCCGGACCACAGCTTGCGCGGCGCCTGCCCCTCGGTCAGCGCGTAAATCTCGGTTCCGTCCGGCACCGAAGCGCTGGCGTTGGCCGCCTGCAGCGAGCCCGGCTGGATGATGGTGATCATGGCCGACCCGATTCCCTGCACTGGCAGCGGCGGCAGAGGATTGTGGCTCTTGTCGCCCACGCTGGCGGCATAGATGGTGCCGTTGGCGGCCACAGCCACTGAGGTAATCTCGCGCCGGGGAGCCTCGAAGAGCACATAGCCCTTGCCTTGCGCGTCGATGCGATACACCAGGCCCGAGCCATCCGTCCCCGCAATCAGGTTGCCTTTCCCGTCCCACGCCAGCGAGCGAATGTGTTGCTCGTCGCTCTTGAAAAAGACCTCCGGCCTTGCGCCTGCCTTGGCAGGATCTACCCGATAGATCACTGCCGGCCCACCGGTGGCGATGTAGAGCCTGCCGGCGGAGTCGAAGGTCAAATCCCAGATGTAATGCGCCTTCTTCTCGGATTTGTCGCCGGAAGGCTTGCTGTCGCCGGCTTTCTCCTCAGTCTTGCTGTCGCCTCCCAACTTCGAGAGGTCAAACACCACTGTGGCGTCGGCTTCTTCCTGCTTCGCGGTCGCGTCGGCTTTCAGCCGATAGACCTTGCCGCTGGGCAAAGTGGCCACATAAAGCGCGCCGTCCGGGCCCAGCCGCACCACTTGCACGGCCAGATCGTTGGTCTTGAAGAGCGTAAAAGGCTTTTCGTCCTTTTTCTCTCCCGTGCGCAGCACTGTTGCCGGCGAAGCCGTTCCCAGGTAAGCCGTGCCATTCTTGTCCACGGCCACCGACCAGACGTAGCTGGAAGGCGTCGTCAGCTCCCCGGTCAGAGCCCGCCCCGCGCGCAGATGGCCGTCGCTCCAGATCGAGACGCCCTGCGGCGTGCCTTTCTCAAATTCCTCCACTCGCGACTGGGACCACAGATGCGTTCCCTGGGCCAGCAAAGGCGCGGAGGAAACAGCGGCCACACCCAGCAGAGCCGCGGCCAGCGCGGCAAAGCTCGATGCGGAACGGGAGCGGCGAAAGGTGCGGGTCGCGACAAACATTCTGCCGTTGAGTCTACTAAAGTTGGCTTGCCGACCGCAGGCCTGAGCAGGATCCGCCTCCCGTTCGCTTTCGTGCCTTCCGAGTTTCCCGCTCCCCTTGCGGGTCGAGCAGCCCAGCCTGCAAGCGAATGCGGCGCCCCCCGCGTCCAGTGAGCGTGACCGCTGTTAGACTCGCCTACAGGTCGATAACTCCATGCACATTCGTCTTTCTCGCTTCATTTTTGCCGGCATGTTGCTGGCCGCTCTTCCGCTCACCGCGCAGATCCACCATCCGCGCCACTCCCACAACCCCAACTCGCCCTCCAACGACCCCCAGTTGCTCCTTCCGCCAGATCAGGCGCAGTGGTGCTTTGCCCCGCAGAGCGGCTTGATGGGCTACGAGCAGTACCAGACTTTCGACACCTATCCCCAGCCGGCCAGCAAGGGCTACCTGTGCATCGCCGTTCCGCCGGGCAGAACCTTTGTCATCGACCATCTTTTTGCCGAGGCCGACTACGACCAGCCGCTGCCGTTTCCCGCCGAATGGTACCTGGACACCGTGGTGGGGGGCTACGAAGCCATGACCGGCTTTGCGGCCAATCGCGTCGGCTCCGCCACGCCCAATCCCCGCTACGTGCTTTCCGAGTCCGTGCACATTCCCGTAGCCGGAGGAACCAGGGTCACCCTCATCATGCACAGCTACTTCGTCAGCGCCAGCAGTGCCATCGTGGAGACGCCCGGAACCGCCAGCCTTCTGCTCACCGGCCACTGGGAATAGGCCTTCCGGCGTTACGCTCCGCCGCGGAACTGGATGATTTTCCGCCGGTCGCGCTTGCTGGGCCGGCGCTCGGGCAAGGGAGCGAATTCCTGCATCGCCTTGCGCTCGGCTGCCACTTTCAGGCGCAGTTGCTTGCTGGCCTCGGTCTCGCGGTAAAGCGTCTGCGCCACCGCCGCCGGGCCGCGCATCTCGCTCAGCACCAGCACTTCAATCTCGAACTCGCCGCCCTCGTTTTTTACATGCAGCATCTCGCCCAGCCGAACCTCGCGGGAAGGCTTGGCCTCACGGCCGCTGGCGATGATGCGGCCCAGGTCGCAGGCCTTCGACGCCAGCGCCCTGGTCTTGAAGAAGCGCGCCGCCCACAGCCACTTGTCCATGCGCACGGAATCCATACCTTTATTCTCCTACAACCGGCGGCACAATTGTGCCCGGCTGCCAATTGCGTCCGCACCCGCGCACACAATCGAGCAAGTACACTGATGAATGGAGCCAACCATGCCAACCCTTTGGGCCAAGACCCGGACAACGCTGGAGATGATCAAGTGGGAGCACTCGATCTTCGCCCTGCCGTTTGCCCTCACAGCCACTCTGCTGGCCGCCAACGGGCTGCCCCCTTGGCGCACTCTCGGCTGGATTCTGCTCGCCATGGTGGCTGCCCGCTCCGCGGCCATGGCCTTCAACCGCTGGGCCGATGCCGATCTGGACGCCGCCAATCCCCGCACCAAAAGCCGCGCCATCCCTGCCGGCCTCCTCTCGCGCCAATTCGTTTTGGGCTTCACGGTGTTGATGGCCGCGCTCTTCGTCCTGGCCTCGGCCGAACTCAACCGCCTCACCCTGCTGCTTTCTCCCGTGGTGCTCGCGGTGCTCTTCGGCTATAGCTACATGAAGCGGCTGACCCGCTGGTCGCACCTGGTTCTGGGCCTGGCCCTGGGCCTGGCTCCATCCGCCGCCTGGATTGCGGTGCGCGGCAGCCTGGACGCCCGCATCCTGGTGCTGACCGCGGCCGTCATTTTATGGGCGGGAGGCTTTGACGTGCTCTATGCCTGCCAGGACTTCGACCACGACCGCGCCGTGGGCCTTCACAGCCTACCCCAGGCGGTCGGCGTTCCCGCGGCTTTCTGGGCCGCGCGCCTCATGCATCTGGTCATGCTCGGCCTGCTGGTGTGGTTTGGCGTACTTTTCAGCTTTCGCATCTCCGGCTGGCTCGGAGTTGGCGCCGTAGGCCTGCTGCTGGCCTATGAGCACTCCCTGGTTTCACCGCGCGACCTGCGCCGTCTGAACGCCGCCTTCTTCACCATGAACGGCGTCATCGCTACCGTCTTTCTCGCTTTTGTGGCAGCCGATCTCTGGCTGCGGAGTTGATTTCCATGCCTTTTGATGAAGACCCCAAGGAATCCGCGTTGCACCAGTGGTATGGCGCGGCCAAGCACCAGGCGAACAACGCCGCAACCGCATCTGCCCCGATCGACCCAACGGAAGTTCCGCGCAACGGCACGAGAGTTGCCATTCAGGGCGAGCCCGGATCCTTCAGCCACGAAGCGGCCATCAAGCTGGTCAAGGACGCTGTCATCGTTCCCTGCTCGCTTTCCGCCGACGTCTTTGCGGCCGTTGCCAGCGGCAGCGTCGACGCCGCGGTCATTCCCATTGAAAACAGCCTGGCCGGCTCGGTTTCCGAGCATTTCGACCTGCTTCTGGCCCACGATGTGAAGGTGGAGCGGGAAACCCTGCTTCGCATCCGCCACAACCTGATCGGCCTCTCCGGCTCCTCCGTCGACGACATCGAACGCATCTTCTCGCACCCCGTGGCCCTGGCGCAGTGCCGGCGTTTCCTGGCCAACCATCCCAGGATGGAGTCGTTCGCCTTCTATGACACCGCGGGCAGCGTGAAGCAGCTAGTGCAGCTCGGCGACCACCACGCGGCCGCCATCGCCAGCAAGGCAGCGGCCCAGTACTACGGCGCGCAAATCCTCCTGGCGGACATCGAGGACAATCCCGAGAACTACACCCGCTTCTTCCTGGTCCGGCGCACCTCTGACGCCGTCACTGCCCCGGACGCCAACAAGCTCAGCCTCGCCTTCTCGCTCGAGAATCGTCCCGGCTCGCTGGTTGCCGCACTCTCCGAATTGGCCGCCCTGGGCACCAACCTCACCAAGATCGAGTCACGCCCGGTCCAGGGAAAGCCCTGGGAGTACATCTTCTACGTGGACTGCCAGCTCCACGCCCCCGAGGAGGGCCAGCGCGCCCTTCAGGTCCTCGCGCCCCATTGCGCCATGGTCAAGGAACTCGGCCGTTATCCCGAAGCCCAAGGCTAGAACGCATCTCTCGCCAGCAGTCAAAAAACGCTACAGCCGACCTCCTGGTCGAGAGTGAGCGTGGGCCTCCCGGCCCACGCTCACTCTCGACCAATAGAAGAGACGCTCTGGTACTACAGTCCTAGATCAACTTTTGCGGCTTTCTCAGGGGCCTTCAGGCCCCTGAGAAAGCCGCAAGATAGAGAGGGCCTTTAGGCCCGGACCCTTGTTCTCTTGCAGCATTCTCACGAAGTACACCTGTAGTACTAGGGCACTTCCTGGCGGCTACTCCAGGCGGGCTTGCCCGGAGAACTCCAAAACAGAAAGGGATGGGCTTCTCGCCCATCCCTTTTTGCTTCCAGAAAATTTCGAGCCCTCTAGAAGTGGTAAGCCACACCCAACGTCGGGCTGTAGATGTTGTACCACTTGTTGGTGTTCAACGAGGAATAGCCAAAGGTCGGCACCTTGGTGATCAGACCGCGGTATTCGGCGCGAATATCGAAACTGGGGCTGATCTCGTAGGCGATGCCGGCTCCGTAGATGGCGCCCAGCTGGGTCTGCTGCTTCACATCCAGCGACGTGGTGCCCGAATTGCGAATCGGCAGGAAGATGAAAGCCCCTGGACCAGCCTCCACAAAGGGGTTGAACTTGCGGTAGGTAAAGGAGCGCACGTACGCGCCCGACAATTCCTGCGTCCGGGTCAGCACGTTGTAGCGGTTGGGGTTGGCGTAGTAGTGAATGTTGTTCTCATACGTCATCCCGTAGTTGACCTCGAGCGCGCTCGAAGGGGTCAGCATGAAACGGTAGCTGAGCAAAGCGCCGAAGGCGCGGTTCGAGCTCACCTGAACGTCAGTGGATGAGGCAATGAACGGCTCAATAAGCCCGTTTCCACTGAGGCTGATGTCCTGGCGGCTTTCTTGAGCGCGGCCTGCTGCCACACATACGGCCAGCAGGAATGCAATGATGGCGATCTTCTTCATTCGGTCCTGAACCTCACGACTGCTCAACCGTCCGGCTGGCAACCAGCTTGTCGATTCGGAAGCTCCGGTTCGCGCCGGGCCCCGCTCTCGCCATTGTAACTGGCCGGGGCGGTCCGTGGCAGAAGCGGTAGCTTCGGAAACTCTGGGACTTTAGACGCAAGCCAAGCAAAACCGGCTCTCCCGGCGGCCAAAAGTCACGTAAACATTGCCTTTTTCCGACCCCCGTCGGCTCCGGAGCGCTCCCTCAGCCGGCCCGCTCCAGATGATAGTAGAACGGCGGCCCCTGCTCCTGGGCCAGCGCCCGCACCGTCCGCAAAAAGGCCATCGCGGCATAGGAGAGAGTGGCCTGGCGGCGGTGCACCAGCCGCAGCACCCGCTTGAATTCCAGCTCGTCCACCGTCACCCGCACCAGCTCCCCCATCTCCAGTTCCCGGGCCACCGTCAGGTGGGGCACCAGCGCCACCCCGTTGCCCATGGCCACAAATCGCTTGATGGCCTCGATGGTGGGCAGGTCGATGCCCATATTCAACGGGGTTCGATAACGCTGAAAGGCCTCAATCACCTTTTTCCTCAGCGGAGAGGTCACATTATGGGCAATAAAATTCTCCGCCCCCAGTTCGTTGATCGAGACCCGCCCCGCCTTGGCCAGCGGGTGGCTGGGGCTCACCACCAGGGCCAGGCTGTCGTTATAAACCGCAATGGTGCGGAACTGCACCGGATCGGGCCGGAAGGAAATCACGCCGATCTCGAAGGTGCGCAGGTTCAGCTCCTCCGCAATGCGGCTGGCCAGCATGCGGTGCACGGTGACCCCGACATGCGGAAATTCCTTGCGAAACCGGTCGATAGCCTGCAACAGGTACATGCAGGTGTACTCGTTGGCGGCCAGCTGCAGCCGCCCTCGCTCCAGGCTCTTTAGCTCATCCAGCGCGCTCGATGCCTCGCGCCGCAGCGCCAGCAGCCGCAACGCATAGTCGCGCAACAGCACCCCGGCCGCGGTCAGTGACCCATCGCGCGCAGCCCGGTCAAAGAGCGTCTCGCCCACCGACGCCTCCAGCTTGCGGATCACCTGGCTCACCGCCGGCTGCGTCCGATGCAGCCGCACCGCCGCCCGCGAAAAGCTGTGCTCCTCGGCCACCGCCAAAAATGTTTCGAGCTGATTCAGTTCCAAAAATGCCTCCGAAAAGCAGTGGTCAGTGGTCAGTAGTCAGTAGTCAGTGGTCAGTGATCCGAGGCCGGCAGACAGCCATCAATTTCCTGACAGCCAAACGACCCACTTGGTTTCCCCGTGTTTTGACTCTCCGCCGCGGTTGGAATTGCCGCCCTTGCCCAGCCCTTGTTTTTGCACACAGCGTGGATATTCGCGCTCACGAACAGGACAAAGCCCTCCCTGTTCACTCACCACTGTGCACTGTCCACCGTTCACTGACCACTGATCACTGATCACTGGCCACTGACCACTGTTCACTGTTCCCTGCAGTATAAGCATTTCTAATCGCTTCCCCAAAAAGAATAACTTTGCGTTATACCGCCCCCATGCGCGACACTTGCAGGAAGAACAGAAAGCTCTCCTGGTAGGCATGCAGATGATTTCAAATCAGGTTTTCTTCTTCGACACCACTCTCCGCGACGGCGAGCAGTCTCCCGGCTGCAGCATGACCACGCAGGAAAAGCTCACCATGGCTCACGCTCTCGAGGACCTGGGCGTGGACATCATCGAGGCCGGATTCGCCATGGCCTCGGAGGGCGATTTTGCCGCCATCGCCACCATCACCCAGGCCGTCCGCAAGCCGCGTATCGCCTCGCTGGCCCGCGCCAAGACCGAGGACATCGAGATGGCCGCCCGGTCGATCCAGTTCGCCGACCGCGGGCGCATCCACGTCTTTCTGGCTTCGAGCGATCTGCATCTCGAATACAAACTCAAAATCAGCCGCGCCCAGGCCCTCGACCTCACCGGCGAATCGGTGCGTCTCGCCCGTTCGCTGGTCGACGATGTCGAGTTCTCGCCCGAGGACGCCACCCGCTCTGACCGCGACTTTCTGGTCGAGATGGTGCGCACCGCCGTGGAAGCCGGCGCCACCACCATCAATATGCCCGACACCGTCGGCTACTCCACGCCCGAGGAATACGGTCGCATGTTCGCCGAAGTGCGCGAGCGCATCCCCGCCATCGACGAGCAGGGCGTGATTCTTTCCTCGCATTGCCACGATGACCTCGGCCTTGCTGTCGCCAACTCCCTGGCCGCCATCTCCAACGGCGCACGCCAGGTGGAGTGCACCATCAACGGCATCGGCGAGCGAGCCGGCAACGCCGCTCTCGAAGAAATCGCCGCCGCCCTTTATGTCCGCGGCGACCGCTTTGGCGTCACCACCGGCATCAAGCTTGAAAATCTCTACCCCACCAGTCAGGTCCTGGGCCAGATCATCACCTTCAAGCCCTCGCCCAACAAGGCCGTGGTGGGCGAGAACGCCTTTGCCCACGAGTCCGGCATTCACCAGCACGGCATGTTGGCCAACCCTCTCTGCTACGAGATCATGACCCCCGCCCTGGTGGGCGTGGCCAAGACCCATCTGGTTTTGGGCAAGCACTCCGGCCGTGCCGCTCTTCGCCACCGTCTGGAACAGCTCGGCTTCACGGTCAGCCGCGAAGAACTGCAGCAGACTTATTACCGCTTTGTCGCCCTGGCCGACCGCAAGAAGAACATCTACGACCAGGACCTGATCGGCCTGCTCCCTGACCCGATCCGCGACCGCCGTCCCGAGCAGGTTTCCGAACTCGATTAAGTTTCCCGCGCATCGCAGTCCCCCAAACCGGCAACTGTCCACTATTCACTGTCCACTGTTCACTAACTAAAGAGAGACGAATGAAGCTCAAGATTCTGGTTACAGCCGGAGACGGCATCGGCCCCGAAGTTACTAACGAATCCGTCGCGATTTTGCGCGAAGTGGCAGCCCTGGGCGGCCACGATTTCACCTTTTCCGAGCGCCGCATCGGCGGCGTGGCCATCGTCAAGGACGGCACACCTCTGCCCGCCGACACCCTGGCCGCCGCTCTCGACTCCGACGCTGTTCTCCTCGGCGCGGTAGGCGGCAACGAGTTCAATTCCCTGCCCCCCGGCAAGCGCCCCGAGTCCGGCCTGCTGCAGATTCGCTCTGCCCTGGGCGGCTTCGCCAATCTGCGTCCCGCCTTCGCCTTCAAGGAGCTTGCGGTCAATAGCCCTTTGCGCCCTGAGATCATCGACGGCGTCGACATCCTGTTTGTTCGCGAATTGCTCGGCGGCCTCTACTTCGGCCAGCCCCGCGAGTGGAATCGCGAAGCCAACGAAGCCTGGAACACCATGCGCTACACCCGCGACGAAGTGGTCCGCGTGGCCCGCGTCGCCTTCCAGCTCGCCCAGAAGCGCCGCAAGAAGCTCACCAGCGTGGATAAGGCCAACGTCCTTGAAGTTTCGCAACTCTGGCGCGCCGCAGTGAATGAAGTAGCCGCAGAATTCCCCGATGTGGCCGTCGAACACCAGTACGTCGACGCCATGTCCATGCACCTGATGAATCGCCCCCGCGACTTCGACGTAGTCCTGACGGAAAACCTCTTCGGCGACATTCTCACCGACGAGTCCTCCGTCATCACCGGCTCCCTGGGCATGTTGCCCTCGGCCACGCTGGGCGGCAAGGTCAATCTTTATGAGCCGGTCCACGGTTCCGCGCCCGACATCGCAGGCAAGGGCCTGGCCAATCCGCTGGGTGCAATCCTGTCCGGCGCCTTGATTCTGCGCCACTCCGCCGGCCTTGAAACCGAAGCCGTAGCCATCGAGACCGCTGTCCGCAGGGTGCTGGAGCAGGGCTTCCGCACGCCCGACCTGGCCCGCGCCAATCCGCAGGGCTTCCCCGTTCTTTCCACCACCGAAATGGGCGCCAAAGTCCGCGAAACGGTCAAGCAGCTCCTAGCTGTTAGCTGCTAGCTTTCAGCTCTTCGAGTTGAGCCAGGCAGCATCGGCATTTTGAGGCGCCAAGAGATCATCGATGAGCAAGAACGGCCTAGAACCTAGAACCTAGCACCTAGAACCTGAAGCAGAGGAGTTACATGAGTTCCGAGCCAAAGACGTTATTTGAAAAGGTCTGGGAGCAGCACGTAGTGGTCGACCCCAAGGGCGAGCCCACCTTGCTCTACATCGACCTGCAACTGCTCCACGAAGTGACCTCGCCACAGGCCTTTGAAGGGCTGCGGCTTACCGGCCGCACAGTGCGCCGTCCTGACCGCTCCATCGCCACCGTAGACCACAATGTGCCCACCACCCTCGAGGGCCGGCTTAACATCGTGGATCAAATCGCGGCCAAGCAGATCGCCACTCTGCGCGCCAACTGCGCGGAGTTCGGCATCGAGCTCTATGACGTGGATTCGCGCGATCAGGGCATTGTGCATGTCATCGGACCGGAGCTTGGCATCACCAAGCCGGGCATGACCATCGTCTGCGGCGACTCGCACACCAGCACCCACGGCGCATTCGGCAGCCTGGCCTTTGGCATCGGCACCAGCGAAGTGGAACACGTACTGGCCACGCAAACGCTGCCCCAATCCAAGCCCCAGACCTTCCGCATCGCGGTCGAAGGCACGCTGCCCCAGGGCGTCACCGCCAAGGACATCATTCTCGCCATCATCGGCAAAATCGGCACCGACGGCGCTACCGGCTGCGTCATCGAGTACGCGGGCTCGGCCATTCGCGCCCTCTCCATGGAAGGCCGCATGACGGTCTGCAACATGAGCATCGAAGCCGGCGCGCGTGCGGGCCTCATCGCTCCCGATGCCACCACCTTCGCTTATCTCAAGGGCCGTCGCTTTGCACCCAAGGGCGCCGCGTGGGATGAGGCCGTACGCGAGTGGAGCAAGCTGCCCACCGATCCCGGCGCCAAGTTCGACCGCGAATTGGTCATCGACGCCGCCACGCTGGTTCCCTATGTAAGTTGGGGCACCAGTCCCGGCATGGTCGCGCCCATCACAGCCAGCGTGCCCGATCCCGCCGCCGCAGCCACTGAGCAGGAGCGCAAAGGCTTTGAGCGCGCTCTTGAATACATGGACCTGAAGGCCGGAACGCCGCTCGAAGAAGTTTTGATCGACCGCGTCTTCATCGGCTCCTGCACCAACGGCCGCATTGAAGATATGCGCGCCGCCGCCCGCATCGCCTCTGGCTACAGGGTTTCCACGCACGTCAGTGCCATGGTGGTTCCCGGCTCGCAGGCTGTGAAGGCACAGGCCGAAGCCGAAGGCCTCGACCGCATCTTCCGCGAGGCAGGCTTCGACTGGCGTGAGCCCGGCTGCTCCATGTGCCTGGGCATGAATCCCGACATTCTCGCGCCCGGCGAGCGTTGCGCTTCCACCAGCAACCGCAATTTTGAAGGCCGCCAGGGGCGCGGCGGACGCACCCACCTGGTATCGCCGGAGATGGCAGCAGCAGCCGCAATTGCAGGCCACTTCGTCGATATCCGCCACTGGAAAGTAAATGAATTGGCTACGCCGGAGGTAAAGGCTTAATGGAACCCTTTCGCACACTGACCGCATTGGTCGCGCCTCTCGATCGCGCCAACGTCGATACCGACCAGATCATTCCCAAGCAGTTCCTCAAGCGCATTGAGCGCACCGGCTACGGCGACTTTCTCTTCTTCGACTGGCGTCGCACGGCCTCGGGCGATCCCGACCCCTCCTTTGTGCTCAACGATCCGCGCTACGAGAACGCGAAAATTCTTGTTGCAGGCAAGAATTTCGCTTGTGGATCGAGCCGCGAGCACGCCGCCTGGGCGCTCAGCGATTTCGGCTTCCGCACCGTCATCGCGCCCACCTTCGCCGACATCTTTTTCTCCAACGCCGGCAAGAACGGCATCGTACTGGTCAAGCTGAGCGAAGAGCAGGTCGCCGAGTTGCTCGAAAACGCCAAGACCATTCCCGACTATGAGCTGACTGTCTCCCTTCAAGAGCAAACAGTCTCTGACATTCACGGCTTCCGCGCCACCTTCGAGATCGATCCCTTCCGCAAGTTCTGTCTTCTCGAAGGCCTCGACGACATCGGCCTCACGCTGCGTCACGCTGCAGCCCTCGACGCATTTGAAACCAGGCACGATGAAGCCGCTTGGCTGAAAGCAAAATAGCTGAGAGCAGTTCCTAGCTTCCAGCCTCTAGCTAAAGGCCGCGAGGTATCACTGATTCGGTCCTAAACAATTGCACCGTAACAGAACTGTCATCCTGAGCGAAGCGTAGCGGAGTCGAAGGATCTGCAGTTGTTTCTCCTCCTTCTCCTTTGCAACACAATAGGGCCGGATCGATAACCCAAAACTGAAGCTGGCATCTTACGAAAACGAGCTAGCAGCTAGCACCTGGCAGCTCAAGAGGAGTCCACCCATGGGAACCAACGCAAGCCCGCAAGCATCCAACGCCCATCTGACCGAACCCACCCGCCTCACTGGCGCTGAGATCGTCTGGGCCACGCTGGTAGGTGAGGGCGTTACGGACGTCTTCGGCTATCCCGGCGGGGCCATCCTGCCCGTCTATGACGCGCTGCGCAAGTTTCCCATTCACCACACTCTGGTGCGCCACGAGCAGGGCGCTTCGCACATGGCCGACGGCTATGCGCGCGCCTCGGGCAAGGTGGGCGTCTGTGTAGCCACCAGCGGCCCCGGCGCCACCAATCTGGTCACCGGCATCGCCACCGCCATGCTCGACTCCATTCCCATGGTTTGCATCACCGGCCAGGTCTCCAGCAAGGTGCTCGGCACCGACGCCTTTCAGGAGGTGGACATCACCGGCATCACCCTGCCGGTGACCAAGCACAACTTCCTCATCAATCGCGCCGAGGACATTGCGCCGGCCATCCGCTACGCATTCCAGATCGCCAAGTCCGGCCGTCCCGGCCCGGTGCTGGTGGATATCACCAAGGACGCGCAGCAGGCCACGGCCATCTTCGACTTTGCCGCCGCCAAGCCTCGCCCCTATCGGCCCCATCCCATGTTGCACGTGGACGATACCGGACTGGACCAGGCCGCGGAGTTGATCCGCAATGCCAAGCGGCCGGTGATCCTGGCCGGCCATGGCGTCATCGAATCCGGCGCCATGGAGCAGATCCGCACCCTGGCCGAACGCGCACAGATTCCCGTTGCCCTTACCCTTCTCGGCCTGGGCGCCTTCCCTGCGTCGCACCCGCTTAATCTTGGCATGATGGGCATGCACGGCGAGTCGTGGGTCAACCACGCCATCCAGGAATCCGACCTCCTCATCGCCTGCGGCATGAGGTTCGACGACCGTGTCACCGGCACCATCGCCACCTACGCCCTCAAAGCCAAAAAGATCCACATCGAAGTGGACCCGGCCGAAATCAGCAAGAACGTCAAAATCGACGTGGCCCTGGTCGGCGATCTCAGTGAGGTGCTGGAGCAGTTGCTGCCCCGCATTCCCGGCCGCGACGGCGTCGCCTGGCTCAAGACCATTGACACCCTCAAGGGCGCTTCGGCCGTCCGCGACATCAAGAACCTACCCGACGACGGCCATCTCTACGCAGCCCACGTCATTCACGACATCTGGCGCATCACCGGCGGCAACGCCATCGTGGTCACCGACGTCGGCCAACATCAGATGTGGGAGGCGCAGTACTTCCACCACGAGCAGCCGCGCACGCTCATCACCTCCGGCGGCCTCGGCACCATGGGATTCGCACTGCCCGCGGCCATCGGCGCAAAAACCGCCTGTCCCGACAAAGAAGTTTGGGTCATCGTCGGCGACGGCGGCTTCCAGATGACCTCGTCCGAGCTTTCCACCATTGCCCAGGAAGGCATCAAGATCAACATCGCCATCATCAACAACGGATTTCTGGGCATGGTTCGCCAATGGCAGGAGTTCTTCTACGACCGCAACTACGAATGCACTCCGCTGATCAGTCCGGACTTCGTCAAGCTGGCCGATGCCCACGGCATTCGCGGACGCGCCGTCCGCACCCGTGCCGAACTTGCTGACGCCGTCAACGAAGCGCGCTCCGCTCCGGGCGCTTTTCTGCTCAATTTCATGGTCGAACAGGAAGACTCGGTCTATCCAATGATCCCGGTCGGCTCGGCCCTGCACGAAATGATCCGCCGCCCCGGCAGCAGCCCCCTGCTGGAAACTCCGGACGACAAGTAGGAAATGCAGTGGACAGTGGTCAGCGGACAGTGAACAGTGGTCAGTGACCGGAACCACCAGGATGCCGCAGAGGATCGCTCAAAACTGACCACTGTCCACTGTCCACTGTCCACTGTTCACTGTCCACTGGACACTGTTCACTGACCACTGGACACTGTTCACTGACCACTGGACACTGTCCACTGGACACTGTTCACTGACCACTGAAAGGCCTTTATGCTGCACACCTTCGTCGCATACGTTGAAGACCGGCCCGGCGTTCTGACGCGCGTGGCTTCGCTATTCCGCCGTTTGAACATCAACATCATCTCGCTCACCGTAGGGCGCAGCGAGCGTGCCGGCCAGTCCCGCATGACCATGGTGGCCGAGGCCTCCGCCGAAGCCGGCAACCGCATCCGGGCCAGCTTGTATAAACTGGAGAATGTCATCGAAGTGGACGAAATCGGCCTGCTGCCTTCGGTCACCCGCGAATTGGCGCTGATCAAGATCGCCGCCGCGCCCAGCGAACGCTCTTACATCTTCCAGTTGGTCGAGACCTTTCGCGCCCGCATTGTCGATCTGGCCCATGAATCGCTGATGATTGAAATCACCGGCGTGGAGAGCAAGATCGAAGGGCTCATCCAGATGCTCAATGAAGACCCGGGCAGAATTCTGGAGATTTGCCGCAGCGGCAAAATGACCATGCGCCGCGGCCACCACACCAGCCGAGTGCTCAAGGCCATGGAAGTGGGCGAGACCGAAGCCCCCGAACTGGCCAGCCTGCCGCTGGAACATCTTGCACAAGGCGCTGCCGTCGAGCCGGAATAGTCCCGCCCGCTGGCCGCAGCCCATCAGCCCGTCGCACCAAACTTTAAACCCGCAAGCAAAGGAAAAAGAGAAAATCATGGTGAAGACTTATTACGACAAAGATGCCGACCTCTCCCTCATCCAAGGCAAAAAAGTAGCCATCATCGGCTATGGCTCCCAGGGGCACGCCCATGCTCTTAACCTGAAGGACTCCGGCGTTCATGTGAAAGTCGGCCTCGCGGCCGGTTCCAAGTCCATCGCCAAGGCCCAGAAGGCCGGTCTCGAAGTGGGCTCCGTTGCAGATGTGACCAAGTGGGCCGATGTCGTCATGGTCCTGGTCCCCGATCAGACCGCCGCCAAGCTCTATGCCGATGAGATCGGACCCAACCTCAAGCCCGGCAGTCTGCTCATGTTCGCCCACGGCTTCAACATCCACTACAAGACCATCGTTCCCGACAAGGGCATCGACGTAGGCATGGCCGCTCCCAAGGCCCCCGGCCATCGCGTCCGCGAAATCTTCCCCGAGGGCGGCGGCGTCCCGGGCCTCATCGCCGTTCACCAGGACGCGACCGGGAACGCCCACGCGCTCTCGCTCAGCTACCTCAAGGGCATCGGCTGCACCCGTGCAGGAGTTCTGGAAACCACCTTCCGCGAAGAGACAGAGACCGATCTCTTCGGCGAGCAGGCAGTTCTTTGCGGCGGCGTCAGCGCGCTCATCAAGGCGGGCTTTGACACCCTCGTTGAAGCCGGCTACAACCCCGAAAACGCCTACTTCGAGTGCCTCCACGAGCTCAAGCTGATCGTCGATCTCATCTATCGCGGCGGCCTCTCGTACATGCGCTACTCCATCTCCGATACCGCCGAGTGGGGCGACTACGTCTCCGGCCCGCGCGTCATCAACGACGAGAGCCGCAAGGCCATGAAGCAGATCCTCACCGAAATCCAGGACGGAACCTTCGCCAAGCGCTTCCTCGCCGACCAGAACTCCGGCCGCAAGGAATTCCTCGCCTTCCGCGAAGCCGAGTCCAACATTCCGGTCGAGATCGTCGGCAAGAAGCTCCGCGCCCAGATGCCCTTCCTCGACCCCACCACCGTCGAAGAAAGCAAGAAGAACGTCTAAAAGCAGCTTCTAGACCGGAACCCGAGTAGCTCCACCCAGGAGGCAAGCCAACCCAGTGGCTTGCCTCCTCAAGAAATGCCCCCTCGAAAACTCCTTTCAAGGCCACGAAGACTCAGGTTCCGCCCTGGAAGACAAAGTCCTCGTCCCGAGCCGCCTTTTTGCAGAATATTGGCCCCGCCCCGCGCAAAATCAAAATATGCGGTCCAGGATGTCAGGAAGGCGACCTGTCCATCCCCCTCGAAGCGGTCCCCTTTTTTTGGGATAGATTCACTTTATCTTCGCTTTTTGTTTTGTAAAATACTCACCATAAACGTCTTACTAAAACGGAGCCGAAAGAAATCCACAGCGAAAAGGCTCGGAAAGCACTGGTTTTGGTGCAATATCAGGCCAAGACCGGAGGGGAAATGGCCCGAAAATGGGCCAGAATCTCATTCTTTCACGCAATTTGGCCCGTTCTTCAGGGCAAATCGAGCCGAAAATCTTCCTCCGGAGAACAGCCGAAGCGCTCCTGCACCTCCGCCGATCCGTCCCTTCAACGAGCTTTAGATGCATCACATGGGGCCACAATTCCCGTGCCGTAGCGGCAAAGGGTTTGGGGTGTACCAAGCCCTTTGTCGCGACTGAAAGCTCAGGCTGTACAAATGAGCTCAACCAGCCGATGTCTCAAAGACTACCCGATTCCCCGTTCAGGAAGGTTGTTCTCTCCTATGAACACACACGCTGCGCTCCCGCTTCTCGCCGTTTTCCTCACCTTTGCCCCTGCACAGGCAAGTGCCTCTGCGCCGGCCGCAACTTCATTAGGTTCGAAGACGCATAGTCCTGCACTCCAGACGCAATCTCACCAGCCCGCTTCTGCAGCTGAGTCCACCCCGGGGCCAGCCAACACGAGCCACCTCTACACGGTGAACGACGTGAAGGGTTTGGTGTTGACCTGTATCGCGCCGGAGATTGATACCAACGCCGACACCGATCTATTCAAGGACTGCACCCTTGCGCCCGGCCGGACTCTGGACGACGTGATGCATACATTTATCCAAGGTATTCACTATGAGCAGAGCCAGCATGTGAAGGAACGTGAAACGTGGCAGCGAGACCTCGAAGAGGAAGCCGCGCAGAGGACCGCGAAGAAATAGCGAAGCAGTGCGCGCCCATTGCACGGGTCATCTTCAACCGCTGTCATTCCGCTGTCCCGAAGGGAACAAAACGGGAGCTCGCCTCGTATTCCACCCAATGAACGCCGCGAATGGATCGCTTGACGCACAACCTGACTTTCTCTCCAGACGCCTGTTCGACCTCACAAGCCGGATTGGAGAGATTGACCCACAGTTGTCGCGCGTCCTGGTTCCGTGGGTCGTGCAGCACCCGCGATACCTTCCCGGGTTTCTCCGCCTTGCGCGAACCATCGGGCAGTCAAGACGCGCGCGGGCACGGGCCCTTGCCAACGGCGTGCGCGTGCCGCCCTTTCTCGTTCTCAGCGTCACGTCCAGATGCAATCTGCGCTGCACTGGCTGCTTCGCAGGAGCAGTAGGGACAGTCAAGGACAAACCGGCACACTCGCCACTCGGCTTAAGCGATTGGTACGGAATTGTGGACGAAGCCGTTCAACTGGGTGTGATGGCATTCATGATCGCTGGCGGCGAACCCTTCTTGCTGCCGGGCATCACGAAGCTCTTTCGAGATCATCCCGATCGACTCTTCCTTGTCTTCACCAACGGCACCGCTCTGGAGCCCAGCGATTACCAGATCTTGCGCAACTGTTCCAACACCGTGGTTGTGGTCAGCCTGGAGGGCAATCGCGACTTGACCGACCTGCGCAGAGGCCATGGTGTCTACGAAAAGGCCCTCAACTCTCTCGATCGCCTGAGGGACGCGGGTGTTCTCACCGGCATCGCCGTAACCGTAGGATCGGCAAACGTCGAATACTGGTCCCAGCCGCAGAACATTGACGCAATCATTGCTCACTGCGGACCGCTGGCCATGTTCATCGAGCAGATTCCAACGGGTGGATGCGAAAGCGGCGCGCTGCTCACTGACGAGCAGCGCGCACACTTTCGCCAAGTCGTCGTTCAGTATCGGGATCGCAGGACCGGAGGCGCATTCATCATTCATTCACCGGGAGATGAAGAAGTGCTCGGGGGATGTGTTTCTGCTGGACGCGGCTTCGCTCATGTCAATCCCAGCGGTGACGTGACGGCTTGTCCCGTTTCCGCGTTGGCGACGCACAATCTAAGAACTTCAAATCTGCGGGATGCATTGGCCAGTCCGTTTTTCGCCATGATCCGCGAAAATGGACATCTGCTGGAGACGGAGGGACACCCTTGTGGGCTGTCGGCGCACGCAGACGAGTTGGAGCGCATGGCGCAAGACCTTGGCGCGTACCGCACCGGTGTGCCTGAATCCGCCGCGCGGGCTCAACAGCGGCCGGTCGCCATCCGCCTGCAACGCAACTGAAGCGTGATTGGCGGATGGCCCAAGTCCCGGGAGAAGTGAGAGCAACCACCAAAGATGGTTGCCCCAGGTGCCTCGCATTTGGGCACCTGGGTTAGCACAGACCTTGACGGTCCTGTTTTGGCCCGCTCTTTCCCCGCCACTGAAATGGCTCTCCCACGGCACCCGATCAGATGCGCAAAAACAGCCGCTTCCGGTACATCCAGTAAAGCACCAGCCAATACGTCAGCATCACGGCGATGCCCACCAGCAGCGGCTCCAGCCCGGCTCCAAAGATCTGGAACACTCCATACCCAAGATGGATATGCAGACTGCTCACGATGAAGTCCTCCCACAAGTGAGCCATCAGGTAAGCCGCGATGGAATTCATGCCCACCACCACCAGCGGAAACGCCCACTTGCGCATCCCCTTCACGTCGATCACCCAGGAGAAGGCCGCGAGGAACAAGAAGCAGACTCCGCCGCTGAACAGCGTCCAGCTTGGCGTCCAGATGCGCTTCACAATCGGGCAAACTCCCGTGACATGGAGGAGAATCGCCGCGGCTGCCAGCAGGATTCCCGCCACCACGAACCGCTTCACCGGAATCCGTGGAGCTGCAGCGCGGAACCACTCGCCCGCCCTGAGACCCAGCAGCATCGTACCCAGCGTGGGAATGAAGCTCAGCGTCAGATACCCGCCCCCGTTATAAACAAAGCGTGAAGCGCGCGGCAGCAGGTTCAAGAACCACACGTCAAACGCCTGGCCCAGATTGCTGTTCTTGTTCCAGTGCGCGGCAAAGCCCGTGAAGTTGTAACGCCAGTCGGCGGGAACACCCACGGCAGCCCAGTTGAAGTTCGCTCCGGGAGCCGGATAGATCGCCCAGGCCAGCCAATACCCGAACAAGATGGCCCCCAACGCTGTCCACTGCCAGCGCGGCCGGCAATGCGCCAGCAGGAATGCGAAGGTATACCCCAGCCCGATCTGCGTCAGCGTGTCTTCGAAGGTGTAGTTCGTCTGCCCGCTTCCGGTCGAACGCAAAAAGATTCCCAGAAAGATCAGCACCAGGCTGCGCCACAGGGTGTGCGCCAGTTGCTGCCGGAAACTTCGTCCCTTGCTCGTCCGGCTGGCGATCGAATACGGCAGCGCCACGCCCACCAGGAAAGTGAATCCCGGCTGAATCGTATCGTGCAGGCTCATCCCCGCCCATTCCACGTGGGTCTGATTGAACGCCAGGATGCGCCAGAAAAGGCTATGGGGAAATGCCTTGGCCACCGAGGCAAACTGCATCACCTCGCCCATCATCAGCAGCATTACCAGGCCCCGATAGGCGTCCACGGCAATGTTGCGCGGAGGAGCCGATGCCGCGATCTGCCCGGCCTCCTGCGTTTGCTTGACCTCAGGACTCTCGACGCCGATTGTCTCTGGCACCCGGTTCTCCCTCCTGATTTCGCTGCCCCTTCTTTTCGAAGGTCGAATACCTTTTGAAATGGAAAAATGAGAGCGATAAAAAGATAGAAGCCAAGGTAGCACACCGTCTTCCGCTTGGGCCACACAAGGAATCACCCTGCCGGAAACCGTGGTTGACGGAACCTCGAAGCCGTCCTAGACTCGACTCGAATCAGATTCCAATGGATCCGACCCACCTGGCGAATCTCTTCATCCCTTTCAGGAGCAATATGAACGACAAAATGTCCGGCCTGCTGCACGACCTGTCGCGCAGGGACTTTCTTCGCCTTGGCGGCGTCACCGCCGTGGGCATGAGCATCCCGGAGGTGCGCGCGGAATCTGTGGAACCTCACGCCGCCTCCGTCATCGGCATGGCCTTTGCCCCTGTCAATCCCCGCATCGGCATCATTGGTCTCGGTGGCAGAGGCACCAGCCTGCTCTCAGACCTGCTGGCCGCCGACGCCAAAATTCTGGCCCTCTGCGACGTGGTGCGGGAGAAGGCCGAGCATGCACAATCGCTGGTGGTCAAAGCCGGGCAGAATTCTCCCGAACTCTACACCAGCGGCGATCATGCCTTCGAATCTCTCGTCGCCCGCGACGATCTGGATCTGGTTATCATTGCAACGCCCTGGGACTGGCATGTGGAGATGGCGGTTGCCGCCATGAAGCACGGCAAGCATGCCGCGGTCGAAGTGCCCGCCGCCACCACCATCGAGGATTGCTGGAAACTGGTCAACACCTCCGAGCAGACGCGCCGCCACTGCATCATGCTGGAAAACTGCTGCTACGGCTACAACGAAACCCTGATCCTGCGCATGGCGCATGAAGGACTCTTCGGCGACCTTCTCTATGGCGAAGGCGCATACCTTCACGATCTCCGCGAAGAACTTTTCTCCACCAAGGGAGAAGGTCTGTGGCGCCGCACCGCCCACACCCGCCGCGACGGCAATCTCTATCCCACGCATGGCTTGGGTCCGGTAGCCAACTATATGGGCATTCAACGCGGCGACCGCTTCGACTACATGGTCTCCGTCAGCACACCGCAGCGCGGGCTCGACCAGTATCGAAAAGCCCATCTCGCTGCCTCCGATCCCCGCTGGGCCGAGCGCTACGTCACCGGGGATATGAACACCTCCATCATCAAAACCGCCAATGGCCTCACCATCACCCTCAAGCACGATACGGTAAACCCGCACCCCTACGACCGCATCAACGTGATTGCTGGGACTAAAGGCGTCTTTGCCGACTATCCGCCGCGCATCTATTTCGACGGTCAGCCCGGCGAGGAGGACTGGACGAGCATCGACGCATATAAAGAGCACCAACACCCGCTCTGGAAGCGGGAAGGCGAAATCGCCAAGAAGCTCGGCGGGCACGGCGGCATGGACTACATCATGCTCTACCGGCTCTTGCAGTCGCTGCGCGACGGCCTGGCTCCGGACATGGATGTTTACGATGCCGCGGCCTGGTCGACGCCTGCGCCGCTGAGCAGGGACTCCGTTGCCGGCGGCAGCGCGCCGGTAAAGTTCCCCGACTTCACGCGCGGTCACTGGCACGATCGCACCGCATCGCAGATTGCCACGCAAAGCTAGCCTGTCAGAGGTTCGTGGTGCAGGCTCGGTCCTACACCACGCTTCTTACCCCCGGCATCCGCACCAATGGGTCAGCCAGCAGCCAACAGGCAACGCACGCAGCCAGGCCGGCCACACCAAACTTGACCAGCGCCGGCGCAACCCACCCATGCAGCAGCAGCGTAACCCCCACCAGCACCGGCGGGTGAATGATGTAGACCGCGTAGGCGCGCCGGTTGAGCCACTCCCAGAATGCCGAAGGCCTGTTCATGTGTTCGCGGAAGATAAGAATCCACCCCGCAATCAGCCCCCAGGCCACAAACGGCTCCCAGCACGCATAGAGAATCGCCGGCCAGGAAAGTCCGCCTGAAAAATTGGATTTTCCAGGGCCGTTCAAGGTGGTGGCCATCGCAATGCTCACCGGCAGGCAAGGCCACGCAACCGCCAGCGCAACGATCCATGGCCGCGCATCTTTCCAGCTCAATTGCCGCAGCCAATCGTGGCGCCAAGCGGAAATGCCCAGCTCAAAAAGAAAGATGTAGCCGACAAAGTACCCGAGTTGTAGGCCAAAAACGTTCTGGCCCACAGGAATCACTTGGCGAATCGCCAGCGCAGCGGCGCCAACCCCCAGCGCGCTCAGCAGCCACCAGCGATAGGCCGGGACCGGCTTCGGCGTGCGTTCAGAGTGCTCCAGTGGCGCGCCCAGCACCGCCCTCCATACGCAGTAGCCCAGGCTGAACAGCAGCAGCGCCTCCGCGAACCAGAGCGGCCCGTTGATGAACTCCTTGTGCTGCCAGAGCCAGACGAAGGTTCCCCAGAAGCCGTGTCCCTCTGCGGCATTCACCATCGCCGCGGTCAGCGGCCCCAGAATCAATCCAAACGCCAGCAGCGGCAGCCCCAGCCGCAGGAATCGGTCGCACAGAAAGTGGCCGTACCCCTTCCGCTCCAGCGACCGCGGCGTAAAGTATCCCGCCAGCAGAAAGAAGAAGCCCATGAAGTACGCCTGATTGGTCGCGCAAAAGAGCGTCAGCAGCAGGCTGGAAGGCGCAGCGGATTGCTTCAGTTCGTGGTAGAACCATCCCCCCGAAGCGCCATAAGTAATCGCTGTATGATGCAGAACCACCAGCACGGTCATCACACCGCGCAAGCGGTCGATATAAAGGTCTCGTTGAGTCATTTCTATCCTTGTCTATCGTTTACGAGCCCGAGAAGCAATCAGTTCCAAACAGATAGCGGGAAAGCCGAAGCTTTCCCGCTTTATCTGATTCATCGTTGGAGAAAAGCTACTTCTTGTCCAGCCGGAACGCCGCTGCCTGGAAATCTCCGCGGAATCCCTCGCCCATCTCCAGACCGTGATTCATCCACCACGCCCCGCTGGCCGCCTCCGGTGTCCCTGTCCGCGCCTTGCCCTCGATCACCGTCAGCGCGTACTGCGCCGCCGGATCCAGTCCCTTTAGCTTCAGCAGAGGAAACACCCGTCCCTCCTGCGTTGAATGAATTAACGCAAAGACCACCGACTGGCTCTTGTCGCGATTCACCGTTTGCGTGGCAGAGAACTCGCTGCCGTTGCGCGGCGAAATGAGCCGGTAAAGATCGCCCTGCACAATGGTAGGCTGCACCTGGTGGTAGGCGGCGATCAGCCGCTTGGTCGTGGCCATCTCCTCGTCATTCCACTTCGCAATGTTGGCGCCAATGCCCAGCGAACCCTGCATCGAGCTCAACATGCGATAGGAAAGCGAGGTGGCGCGCTGGTTGAGCCAGTGCGGCGAGTCGGTCACCCACGCCATCATCACCTGCGGCGTATAGGCATACGTGAACCCGTCCTGCTGCGTCAGCCGGTCGAAGGGATCGGTATTGTCCGACGGCCACACCTCGTCGGTATATTGCAGAATGCCCAGATCCACACGTCCCCCACCCCCGGAGCACGACTCGATCTCCACCTTGGGGTGACGTTTGCGCAGCTCAGCCAGGATCCCGTAAAGGTTGTTGGTGAACTCGACGTAGACCTTCTTCTGCTCGTCCGGCGCAAGCTGGTCCCAGCCCGGCTCGCTCCAGTTGCGGTTGTAGTCCCACTTGAGGAAGGCGATCTGGTTCTCGCTGAGCAGCTTGTCCAGGAAACCGAGAATATAGGCCCGCACATCGGGCCGCGCCAGGTTCAACACCAGCTGATTGCGCTCTTCCGACCGCGGACGCCCCGGAAAATTCAACACCCACTCGGGATGCTTGCGGTAAAGATCCGAATCGGGGTTCACCATCTCCGGCTCCACCCACAAACCGAAGTCCATCCCCAACCCATGAACCTTGTCCATCAGCGGCTTCAGACCGTTCGGAAACTTCTGCGGGTTCACATACCAGTCGCCCAGGCCGGCGTGGTCGGTCTTGCGCTGCCCAAACCAGCCGTCATCCATCACAAAGCGGTCCACGCCCAGCGCGGCCGCCTTCTCGGCGAGCGCGATCTGTCCGGCCTCCGACACATTCATCTCCGTGGCTTCCCACGAGTTGTAGACCACCGGCCGCGGCCGCGGAGCCGACGCAGTTGCGGGAGTCTTCGGCAGAATCTGCTCCACTTCAAAACGATGCAGCAGCCGCGAAGCGCCACCCAGCCCGTTGGCCGCATAACCGCCATAGAAGACCGGCGTCTCCAAGGACAGCCCGGGGTGCAGCCGGTAGCCGAAGTCGAAGGGATTGAAGCCGCCAGTGACCCGCACCTGGTCCAACTGGTCCTGCTCCACGCTGATGCGCCACGAGCCGCTCCAGGCCAGCGCGCCAAACCATACCTCTCCGTGCTCTTCGTCGGGGGTGCCGGCCTGGATCGCAAACCACGGATTGGCCTGGTGCCCGGTTGAGCCCCGGCGGCTTTCCAGAACTCGCGCGCCCGGCGCCACCGGCTCCTGGGTAAGCGTCCACTCGCCCGCCCAGCGCCCTGTCAGGTAATTCAGGGTGTAATGAGCCGGAGGCAGCGCCCAGGCAGCCGCGGCAGCCTGCTCCACCGTCACCGTCCCCGCGCCGCGGTTCTCGATGGTTGCCGATCGGGCAAGAATTCCGCTCTCCGGGTCGATCGCGTAGTGCAGCGTCACGTAAAGCGGCAGCTTGATATCCTTCAGCACCACGTCAAATCCCTTGGGGTGCGCCGTGTGGCTCACGTAGTGCAGCACCAGGTCGCGGTTGCCATCGGCAAAAGTGACCTTCAGCGCCGGCTCCACGAACAGCCCCGCGCCCCAGCCCGCATACTCCTGCGGGGTCGTGCTGTACGACGAGTCGAACGAGGCCCAACCCGGCATTGCCGCTGCCTGCGGGATCGTGTCGGTCGCGCCTAGCCTTCCCCCCCAGTAAAGCTGCTGCAGTTCGCCGCGTGCATTCACGCCGAAGGCGTAGGTCGTTCCTCCGCCATCCAGTCGGAAGACTTTGGCCGCGGCGTCGTAGGAAACGGTAGCGGGCTGGGCGCAGGCAGCAAGCGAAGCGGCCAGCAGAACAAGAGCGGCTGTAAATGTTTTCATCATCACCGATTTCCTCAACACATTCTCCAAACCGCCCATCATACCATCCGCTTTCCCCTCTGTTCCCGGCTGCTCCCGCCAGTTTCAGATTCCCGCAACCATCCCTCGCTCAGAATCGGCTATCCTGAGGTCGAGCCTTGGAGGCTCACCAATGGTCTCCTCTGCCGCCATACCGCCCGCCTGTCCCTCCTCCGCTGAAGAAATCGCAGCGGCCCTGGAACGCATCGGCCCCCTCCACGGATTGCCTCTCGAAGACCGACTCTGGCTCGCGCGCCACGGCGAGGAATTGGCGGCCCAGACTGGCGACATTCTCTTTGAAGAAGGCGCACCGGCCGAGCGCATGATGCTCATCCTCAATGGTGAAATTCATGTGCGCCGCCAGCACGGCGGCCCCATGGAACTGTTCATCGGCCGCGCGGGCCAGATGACCGGCCTCCTGCCCTTCTCGCGCATGATCAGCTACGGCGGCCAAGGCTTCGCCACCAGCCCCGTATGGGCGTTGCTCATTCACAAGTCGCTCTTCCCCCAGATGCTCGCAGCCATTCCCTCCATGGCCCAGCGCGTGGTTTCCACTCTGCTCGATCGCGTGCGCGAGGTGACCCGCATCGAGCAGCAGGCCGAGAAGCTCTCCGCTCTTGGTAAGCTGGCCGGCAACCTGGCTCATGAGCTGAACAATCCCGCTTCCGCCGCACAACGTTCCGCCGCCAGTCTGGCCGCCGAACTCGCCGCCAACCGCCGCAACCGCTTCAAGCTGGTCAACCTGTGCCTCACCGAGGAGCAGGTCAGGAAGGTGGAGCACTGGGAGAGCAAAATCCTCGACCACTCCGCCCGCCTTACGGAGCAGGACACCACAGCCTTCCTGGAGCGTGAAGAAACCCTCCGCGCCTGCCTCAACTCGATCGGCTGCAGCGAGGCCTGGGAAGTCTCGTCCCAACTGGCCGAGCAGGGAGTCACCGTGGCCGACGTCGACGACCTGCGCGCCTTTCTCGGCGTCAACGAGGTCTCCGTCTCCCTCCAGTTCTTCGCCCGCTTCCTGCGTTCCTCGCGCTCCGTCGAGTCGCTGCTCAGCTCCACGGCCCGCATCTTTGACCTCATCAGCGCCGTCAAGGCCTACTCTTACATGGACCGAGCGCCAATCCTGGAGGTGGATGTGCCGGCCGGCCTCGACGCCACCCTCCAGATGCTCCAGTCGCGCATGAGCCGCGTCCGGATCGAGAGAGAATATCAGCCGGATCTGCCCCACATCAGCGCCTACGGCGGAGAATTGAACCAGGTCTGGACCGCGCTGATTGAGAACGCACTGGACGCGGTGGGCAATCACGGCACACTGCGCCTCAGCTGCAGCCGCGAAGCCGATATGCTGCTGGTGGAAATTTGGGATTCCGGCCCCGGCATTCCGCCCGAACTCCAAGGCCGCATCTTCGAGCCGTTTTTCACCACCAAGGCGCCAGGCCAGGGTCTGGGGCTAGGCCTGGACAACGCCATGCGCATCGTACGCAAGCACCGCGGCCATCTCAGCGTCCGTTCCGAACCCGGCTCGACCTGCTTCCGGGTCCGCTTGCCGCTGGACCAGTTGCAGGCCTACTGAGCGCCCCCTACTCGACGATATCCACGCCCCGCCAGAAGGCCACATACCCCTTGATATTGCGCGCGGCCGGCTTGGGGTCCGGGTAGTACCAGGCCGCGTCGGGGTTATCCTGCCCATCGATCCACAAATTCATGTAGCGCGCCTGTCCCTTCCACGGACAGGTCGAGGTGGTGCTGCTGGGGCGAAAATATTCGCGCTTGAGGCTGTCTTCAGGAAAATATACATTTCCCTCCACCGTCTCCGTCGTGTCGCTCTCGGCAATCACTTTGCCGTTCCACATCGCTCGTGCCATAAGTTGTTCCGGTCAGATTCGTTTTGTGCCCAACCCGCCCATGAGCGGCTCAGCAAGACTGACGGTTAAGACACTACCAGAGTTTCGGCCGCGTGGCGAGACGTTCCCGGTTGAATTCCCTGCAGAAAGACCGCAAATCGAAGAGTGAATAGCCGCCACAGGAGACCTGCATGCACAGAAGAACCGCAAGCCGTCTAGTTAGAATCACATAAGCATCTTAAATAGAACAGATTATGACTGCTTTACTCGATTCCGCTTCAGCATCAACCCATATCTAAATGACTTCATATGAGCTTACAAACCACAAAGCGAGACATCCACGACAGAAGGCCCCTCCTCTCCCCGTCTCCTGGTGCCCCATCTCCTACGCTCCTTGTCCTCCAGAGCGCCCCAACTCGCCACGGCGCATTACGGCTGCAGCGAACTGCCGCCCACTCGCGATTTCCGCGAAGCGGAAGCTAACTCGCTGATTTTGTTCATAAAACTCTTTTATTGCGCAGAATCAAACTCCACGAGCGCGTGAAGTTCTTAGTCGGGATGTAACGCTGACCTCCCGGCCGGCTGCAGCACGCTCTGACGCACGGCGCGTTGATCGCCCTCTATCCGAAGTAGCGATCCGGCCAGAGCCGCTAATCCGCGGTCATTTCCTTACCCTTGGCCTCGTGTCCCACGAGCGCCAACCCGACCAGCGACAGCGCCACCACGATCACGGTTATCGCCAGCACGGCGGGATAGTTGCCCCAGCGCTCGGCCGCCAGTGCCTGCGCCTTGCCGTTCCACGAAGTGATCAGCCCGCCCAATTGGTAAGCCAGCCCCGGAGCCGTGGCCCGCACCGGGGCTGGCGACAGCTCAGTGAGATACGCCGGCACCACCCCCCACGCTCCCTGCACCATAAACTGCATCAGCACCGCTCCGATGCCCAGCGTGACGGCCGAGTGCCCGTAGGCGTAAAGAGGAATCACCGGAATCGACAGCAGAGCGGCGGTCACGATAGCCCGCTTCCGTCCCCATTTCTCAGAGAGTGTCCCAAAGACAAACCCTCCGGCGATGGAGCCGAAGCCGTAAAGAACGCCGATCAGTCCCACCGTCTGCGGAGAGAGCCGGGCCTCCGTTCCCAGAAAGGTCGGATACACATCCTGCGTGCCGTGCGAGAAGCTCATGAACGCCGTCATCAGCAGCACCAGGAAAAGAAACGTAGGCAAGAAGGCCAGCAGATTCGCCGGCGTAGCAGGCCGCCCCACCCCCGCTGCCCGCAGCTTGCGCTTTCTCTCGCCCTCCATCCATACCGGCGACTCCGCCACGCGCGCCTGCACATAGAACACCAGCAGTGCCGGCATCGCGCCCAGCATGAACAGTCCTCGCCAGCCGATCCAATGAAAGAGCAGTGCGAAAGCGGCGGAGGCCAGGATGGAGCCCATCGCATAGCCCTCCTGCAGGATCCCGGAGAATGTGCCGCGGCCCTCCTTGGGCAGCGTTTCGAAAACCAGCGCAG
>Ga0255353_1000014_pt1 | contig 102114 bp, 69 predicted proteins | sample HBST25metaG_FD_189941 | JGI IMG/M metagenome (GOLD analysis project Ga0255353, IMG submission 189941) | Peat soil microbial communities from Stordalen Mire, Sweden - H.B.S.T25 | ecosystem: Environmental > Terrestrial > Soil > Wetlands > Peat | place: Sweden: Norrbotten County, Stordalen Mire...
ACCCGCCCCAGCTGACCACTGTCCCCTGAGCCCCCTGCAGACGAAAAGTGGAACCGTGGTACACTGAATTTGCGCTCAGTGATTTGGCCGTGAGCGGCGGGTTGGCTTTAAAAGCGACCGCGCCTTGCACAGATTTCCCCAAGCCCCTACAGCGTAACCACTTGAGTTTCCCACCCGGCGACTCAGCCATGGACCCTGCTTCTCAACAAAGAACGGGTTCGGCTATCGTTTCAGCGACCTGCATCCTTGAATTGGATCGGCGCAAATGAACCGGGAGCGCATCGGCCACCAACGGCCTTCGAGCGCGGGAAAGTGGAGCCGGCCGGCAGTGTGCCGCCTGGCGTACCAGTAGCGTTTGGCAGCTCCGGGCAGCGTGCATTTTCCCCTTCATTGATGCAGCCGCCAGTCCAAGAGACGTTTTCGGTTCTCCCTCACGCATATCGATCAGCAGGCCCGCGCCTGATACGTACTCGTGTGCGCGCCTCACGTCCGGTTCCGATTGCAAGCCCCAGCGTGTCTGGAGGCTCCCGGAGCCTAAGAGGAAAAATACCTATTTTGACGACTCAGTTTTCGCAGTTTTCTCTTTCGCCCGCCCTCATGGCACGGCTCGACGCCAATAAATTTGAAACACCCACCCCGGTTCAGGCAGAAGCCATTCCTCCGGCCCTCGAAGGCCGCGACGTTCTGGCCACCGCGCAGACCGGAACTGGCAAGACCCTCAGCTTCCTGATCCCGATCGTGGAGATGTTGCAGAAGTCCGAAGCCCGCGGCGCGCAGGCCCTCATTGTCCTGCCCACCCGTGAACTGGCCATGCAGGTGGAGACGGCCTTCAAGACCATCCGTTCCAACTCCAGGCAGACCGTAGCCCTGGTGGTCGGCGGAATGGCCGAACGCAACCAGCTCGAAGCGATCCGTCGCGGCGCGCAGCTCATTGTGGCCACCCCCGGACGCCTCGAGGACTACCTCAAGCGCAAGCTTGTCCGCCTCGACGGCATCAAGATCTTGGTAATGGACGAAGTGGATCGCATGCTCGACATGGGCTTCCAGCCGGCCATTGCGCGGATCGCGGCCACCTTGCCGGCGACCCGCCAGACGCTCTGCTACTCGGCCACCCTCGAAGGTTCGGTCAAGGAAGTGGCGCGCAAGTACCTCAACAACCCCGTCCGCATCGAAATCGGTTCGGTCCTGAAGCCCGCAGAGAACGTCGAGCTGCGCACGTTTGAGGTGGAGTCGGACAAGAAGCAGGAGCTCCTCGAGCACTTGCTCGAAGCCGACAAGGGCAGCTTCCTGGTCTTTGTGCGCACCAAGCACGGTGCGGATCGCGTGGCCAAGCGGCTTACCCGTTCCGGCTGGTCGGCAACCCAGATTCACGGCGACCGCTCGCAGGCGCAGCGTAACGCCGCCCTGCGCAGCTTCTCCGAAGGCCGTCACCGCGTGCTGGTGGCCACCGACGTGGCTGCTCGCGGCATCGACGTGGCCAACGTGGCCCAGGTCATCAACTTCGACATCCCCAAGATGGCCGAGGACTTTGTTCACCGTGTGGGCCGCACCGGCCGCGCTTCGGCGCACGGCGTAGCCTCCACCTTTGCCTGCCCGGCCGAGCGCAACGACTTGCGCAAGATCGAGCGCACCCTCTCGCTTTCGATGAAGCACTTCCGGGTGCGCGCGACAGCGCTGGCGACGGCAACGGCGACAGCCGAGACCGCTGCGTAAGCAGCAGCTCGGAGCTTTAAATTCAAAAGCTCCATTCCTGGCGCAGATTTGAGCGCCGGGGATGGGGCTTTCTTTTTGCCTGAAACAGGTTAGCTGGCCGCCGTCTTGTCACAACTCGCTGTGACACAGGGAACTCGCAGACAGATACAAGCGTAAGCAAACACAGAGGATACAACCGTGAAACGCCTTTCTTCTCCCTTTGCCGCAATCCTGCTGACGCTCGGTTCCTGTCTCGCTCTCGTGTCTCAGACAGCGCAGGCAGCCGATGGGCCGGCTCCCGCACTCACCCTGAATGAACGCGTCTATGTGGCCAGCCGCGTCTATGCTTCGCTCGACAACTTTGCCCATGGGCAGGGCGTGCCGAATCTGGACGTGGATGCGGCCTACCGCGCCTACCTGGACAAGGCCATCGCCGCTCAGGACCGCAAGGCGTTCAGTCTGGCCAGCATGGAGTTCCTGGCCGAACTCAAGAATAGCCACACAGTGTTTATCGATATGGCGCTGGCGCAGCAGGGGGGCGTGCTTCCCTTCATCGCCCAGTCGGTTCACGGGCAGTGGGTGGTGACGGAGAGCATGAGTCCAGGCCTCGCAGCGGGGGACGTGATCGACAAGATCGACGACCGCCCCTTCGAGCAGTTCGTTCAGGAGGCGAGCCGACTGATTTCGGCATCCACGGCGGAGGGCGCGCGCCACCTGCTCTTTGCGCGCATGACCATGGTCACGCCGTATGCCCACCTTTTCCCTGAGCAGTTTGTCCTCACTCTGGCTGGAGGGAAGAAAGTGGCCATCGATCGCCGCGCTCTTCATGACGGGTCGCTGGCGACCGAGGGCCGCTGGCTGGAACCCGGCAAGGTGGCCTATATCCGCATTCATTCCTTGCTGGGCCCGGACTTCGAGAAGCGCGCTCTGGAACTGGCCAGGGAGTACCGGCAGGCCCAGGCCATCATCGTGGACGTGCGCGGCGAACCAGGCGGGTCTACACCCGGGGAATTGACATCGTTCCTGATGGACCGGCCTTACGCTTGGTGGACGGAATCGACGCCGGTGGAAATGCCCTATTTCCGCTTCAGGGCGCAAGAGGGCAATCCGGCCTACGCGCCCCTGGACCGACCGTCGCTGGTCTGGTCGAGCCCGGTTCACCCGCCCGCCAAGGATGTTTTCACCGGGAAGCTGGCCATCCTGACCGATGCCGGCTGCTACTCGGCTTGCGAAGACTTCGTGATGCCGTTCAAGGTGACCCACAGGGCGTTGATCGTGGGAGGGACCACGGGAGGCAGCACCGGCAATGCCAAGATGATCGACCTGGGCCAGGGAATGATGGTGATGATCGGCGTCAAGCGGGCCAGCTTTCCGGATGGATCGCCGTTCGAGGGAGTGGGCATCCAGCCGGACGTGGAGGTTGACCCAAGCGCGGAAGACCTGCGGGCGGGAAAAGACACGGTGCTCGAAGCCGCTCGCCAGCATTTGGCGCAATAACGGACGAAAGCGGCCTCGCCCTGCTCGTAACGTCGCCCTCCGCGGCGGCGCAGTTCTGAGCTCTGGTGGGGCCGCTGTTCCTGGCTGTTTCTCTACGGACGCTCCTGGCGCGGGGTTTTTCCTGGTGGAGGGGGGCGCAGTCCGCGACCCGCCTGCGTTTTCGTTGACTCTGCAGGTCAAATCGAGTATTCTGGAGTCCTTGCGCGGTGTTGCGCCTGGGGTCTGTGTGTGCTCACCCGGACTCAGCTGGTAAGCCCCTTTTGAAAGAGGCCTTGCCGGCACAGGTTGCCGGCTGTAGGGCGCGGTTTTTCGGTGCGCGTCCAAATCAGCCAGAGCCCTTTGAGGGCCAGCTCCCCGCAATCCTCACCCGAACAGATTTGTTTGGCAGTGGGTGGAATTCAGGCCCGTGCGCGTCTTGCATGGGCGAAGGCGCTTTGTGCTGTGGTTTTTTGTCGAAATAGGCTGCACGGCTGGCTGGGAAACCCGTTGAGGGGGCCGAGACTAACCGGGCGGGCAGGTTTTTTGAGAGAGTAGGAGAAGAGATGGGTACCTTCGTTCCGAGCGGCAAGGATATCAGCCGCAAGTGGTATGTGGTGGATGCCAGCGGCCAGACGCTGGGCCGTCTGGCGACCAAGGCTGCCGATGTACTGAGCGGCAAGCTGAATCCCCAGTACGTGCCGTACATCGACATGGGCGACCACGTGATCGTCATCAACGCGGAGAAGGTCCGTCTTACCGGCCTCAAGGCCCAGAACAAGCTCTATCGCCGCTACACGGGATTCCCAGGGGGATTGCGCGAGGAGTCGTTCACACGCCTCTTGGCGCGCAAGCCTGAAAAGATCCTGGAAGAGGCCATCCGGGGCATGCTGCCGAAGAGCAAGATGGGCCGTCAGATGGCTACCAAGCTGAAGGTCTATCGCGGCGACAAGCACCCCCACGAGGCGCAGGTGCCCGTGGCATTGGAAATCGCGTAAAAGCAGCCGCTAGCTGCTAGCTTCTAGCCGCTAGCCCGATTTTTTGAGATTCAGAGCTTTGGGGCTTTTAGCTGAGAGCTAAGGGCTAGAAGCTAGAAGCTAATGAGGAAAAGCATGGCAGATCTGGTTCAGTATTACGGGACGGGGCGGCGCAAGTCGGCGATCGCACGCGTGTTTTTGCGTCCCGGCACGGGCGAGTGGAAGGTGAACGGCAAAGCGTTCGATGTGTACTTTGTGACCGAGCAGCAGCGCGTGTCGGCAAAGCACACGTTGGTTGTGGCCGATCTGGCTTCGAGCTTTGACGTTGTGACCACCGTGAAGAGTGGTGGTGTGGCTGCGCAGGCCGATGCCGTGAAGTTGGGCCTGGCCCGCGCATTGGTCCAGTTCAATCCGGAACTGCGCAAGATTCTGAAGGCCGAAGGCCTGATGACCCGCGATTCGCGTATGAGAGAGCGCAAGAAGTACGGTCAGAAGGGCGCTCGCGCACGGTTCCAGTTCAGCAAGAGATAGTGACCAGTGGGCAGTGAACAGTGGTCAGTTCCGTTGTTTCGGAATACTGACCTCTGTTCACTGGCCACTGTCCACTCGGCTTTACCATTTCCCGCGCGAGCGGGATCAATCCGGGCAACAGATGGTTGGTCCGGATGCAATCCAATAAAGGAGGCCAATGGCCACGATCACAATGAAGGAGCTGCTCGAAGCAGGTGTTCACTTCGGGCATCAGACCAAGCGCTGGAATCCCAAGATGAAGGACTATATCTTTGGCGAGCGCAACGGTATCTACATCATCGATCTGCAGAAGACGTTGAAGCTGTTCAAGGACGCTTCGAAGTTTGTCACCGAGCTGTGTGCCGGGGGCAAGACGATTCTGTTTGTCGGCACCAAGCGTCAGGCGCAGGACGCCGTCGCTGAGGAAGCTACCCGGGCTGGGATGCCGTACATCAACCAGCGCTGGCTGGGCGGCCTGCTGACCAATTGGGTCACGGTGCAGAAGTCGGTGAAGCGCCTTCAGGAATTGGACGAGATGGCTACGGATGGCCGCTATGAGCTGCTGACCAAGAAGGAAGTCATCAAGTTGGAGCGGGAACGCAAGCACCTGCAGGCCAACCTGGCCGGCATCAAGGCCATGAAGCGCCTGCCCGACGCGCTGTTCATCGTCGATTCGAACAACGAGGCGATTGCCGTGAAGGAAGCCCGCAAGCTGGGCATCCCGGTGGTTGCTGTCGTGGATACGAATTGCGATCCGACAGTGGTCGATTACGTGATTCCCGGCAACGACGACGCGCTGCGCGCCATTCGCCTGTTCACCTCGAAGATCGCCGATTCGGCGGCCGAGGGAGTGAACCTGGTGGGCGACAAGGCCTTTGCCGAGGCTGAGCAGGTTGCTGCTGCGCCCGAGGCGGAAGCGGTTGTGGTCGCGGAGCCTGCGCCGGTTGAAGAAGTGGACCTGGAAGCGGCACTGGGCGGCGGCATTCGCAAGGCGCCGGCAGCGGTTGCGGCTCTGGACGAGGCTGAAGTGGCCGGCGGCGCTGTTTAATCTACCTGCGCACGTCGAGTGCGCAAAATGAGAGAAGCGTGGCCGCGAAAGTGGAGTGCCACGCTTTTCTTTTGCCGGGCGCATGGGGCCCGGCGGGCGCTGGATTCGCGCCAATTAAATGGAAGTGAGAGGACAAGAAGTGAGCGAAAAGATTGATGCCAAGCTGGTGAAAGAGCTTCGGGAGAAGTCGGGCGCACCGATGGGCGACTGCCTGAAGGCTTTGCAGGAGACCAAGGGAGATATCGAGGGTGCTTTTGTTGTGCTGCGCAAGCGCGGCATGGCCTCGGCACAGAAGAAGGCGGCCCGCACCACCAATGAAGGCGCGGTGGGCACCTACATCCACGCCGGCGGCAAGATCGGTGTGCTCATTGAATTGAACTGCGAGAGCGACTTTGTGGCCCGCACCGAGGATTTCCAGCAGCTGTTGAAGGACGTCGCGATGCACATCGCGGCCACGGATCCGCGCTATGTGAAGTCCGAGGACGTGACCGCAGAGGACATGGATCGCGAGAAGGAAATCTATCGCGCGCAGGCGGCGGCCACGGGCAAGCCGGCCCCGGTGATCGAGAAGATCGTTGAAGGCAAGATGGCCAAGTTCTACGAGGAGGTTTGCCTTCTGGAGCAGCCCTTCATCAAGGATCAGGCCATCAGCATCAAGGAATTGATCGCCACCAAGGTAGGCAAGCTGGGCGAGAACATCACGGTGCGGCGCTTTGCGCGCTTCAAGGTTGGCGCTCCCGACTGGACCGTTGCCACCACCAAGGCTGTGGAAGCGGCCGCGGAGTAACTTTTCATTTCAACTGCAGAGCCCAGAGAGCGATCATTGGGTCCTGCAGTTGAAGTCTATTTGTTCGTCTTTTTCACTACCTCTTTGATAGCGAAACCTGCCAATGCCCCTCCCAATAAAAGAGGTGCTAGTGCTACTCCTGTAACGGCAGCCACTACTGTGCCTACCGCAGCCCCAGCAGCGACAGCAGGGTTCTTTTGTGATTCATGGCAAATTGCATGAATAGCATGGCCCCAGTCCATGATTTCTAACTCCGATCCAGATTGAAGCAGTAGCTCATGTTGTTGGAGCTAAGGCTGATCTTGATGATGGGTTAAGAAGTGGCAGATTTCGTGCCAGAATAATAACATACATCGATTTGGATTTGGACAAGAAGCCCCTTAAGATCCAAGAGAGCAAGCCTTCAAAGAACTCTCTTGGGCCATGCGGAGGGCAAGGAACATCCCCTCTTGAATGGATAGGCAAGACGGAACCGTGCAATATCCACATAGCCAAAGACGCGGGGGTGACCGGTTGCACATCTGGTCGAATCGGAGTTGATTGATCTGTGTCTTGGTGCTGAGGTGGTCTGATTCACCCCGGGCCCCGGTATGCGATACTCGAAAAAGCATGTACAAAAGGATTGTTCTCAAGTTATCGGGTGAAGTGTTGGCAGGGCCGCGTGGTTTTGGCCTGGACGCGGACAAGATCGCCGAAATTACCGGCGAGATTGCCGATGTGCACGCTTTGGGCGTGGAAATCGGCATCGTGGTCGGCGGCGGCAACATCTTCCGCGGCGTGGCCGAACAGGCCAGGGAAATGGACCGCGTGAGCGCCGACAACATGGGCATGCTCTCGACGGTGATCAACGCCATCGCCATGCAGGACGCCCTGGAAAAGCGCGGCGTGCAGTGCCGGGTGATGAGTGCGGTCTTCATGAACCAGGTGGCCGAGCCCTATATTCGCCGGCGCGCCCAGCGGCATCTGGAAAAGGGCCGGGTGGTGATTTTTGCTGCCGGCATCGGCAACCCGTTTTTCTCGTCCGACACGGCGGCCAGCCTGCGGGCCATGGAGATCAAGGCCGATGTGCTGCTGAAGGCCACCAAGGTGGAAGGCATCTATGACGCCGACCCCGAACTGGTGAAGGACGCGGTCAAGTACGACCAGATTACCTACATGGAGATTCTGCAGAAGGGCCTGAAGGTGATGGATCTGACCGCGGTAAGCCTCTGCCAGGACAACAACCTGCCCATGATTATCTTCAGCATGAACGAGCCGGGCAACATCCGCCGGGTGGTGATGGGCGAAAAGGTCGGATCGATGGTGACGGCGTAAACCGCCCCATGGACGAGGACCCTTCCGCGGGGAGCCCGCGGACGAGCAGGGACAAGAGAACACGGAACAGTGGCGGGCGAAGATTCTGGCTTGCGGGCTGTACCAGGCGGATGCCCGGAGAAGTCTAATACATAGTGGATCTACCCAAGCCAGCACGATTAAATGCACTGACCGGTTTGCGCTGCTTTGCGGCGGTAAATATCGTCCTTTTCCACTTCTCCAATCCCCTCTGGTTCGGCTGGCTGGCGCCGGTGGTCAATGCCGGCTTTGTCTCGGTGAGCTACTTCATCCTGCTCTCGGGATTTGTGCTCGGCTATAACTACAACGCGCGGGCGCGGGCCGGGCAACTGGACGCCAAGCGTTTCTACAAGGCGCGCTTCACGCGCATCTACCCCATCTACCTGCTCAGCCTGCTTTTGAGCTGGCAGACGCTGGGCAGGGAGTACGGCAGCCACACCCACGGCATGTTCTGGGCCGGGATGGTGCTGACGCCGCTCCTGGTGCAGGGCTGGATTCCGGCCATTGCCACCTTTCTGAATACGCCGGCCTGGACCATGTCGGCCGAGGCCTTCTATTACGTCATTTTTCCGTGGGTGGCCCGGTGGAAGCGGCCGGAGCGGGTGGGACCGCACCTGTGGAAGATGGCCGGAGTGTGGGTGGTCGGGATGATTCCCGGCGCGCTCTATATGTACTTCAATCCGGACGGAATCGCGCATCCCGACCGCTTCAGTTACGGGCACTGGCTGTGGGCGCTCAAATATACCCCGTATGCGCATCTGGCCAGCTTTATTTTCGGCGTGATGCTGGCCGAGCTGGACGAGATTGTTCCGCGCGCCGGATGGCTGCGCTTCTGGTTGGGGATTGGTGGCTTTGCAGGCATCTATGGGCTGTTAACGCTGGGCGCGCTGGTGCCCTACGCCATCATCCACGACGGCCTGCTGATGCCTCTGTTTGCCTGCATCGTGCTGGGACTGGCCGGGCAGAATCCGCTGTCGCGGGCTCTGGGCGTGCGCCCACTGGTCTTTGTAGGCGAGGCCAGCTATTGCCTCTATCTGCTGCACTTCAACTTCTGGAACCTGATTCACGGCTCGCATGTGCTGGATCGGTTGGGACTGATGCGCTTTGACCCCTGGCTCAGTTACGTGCTGCTGATCGGGCTGGCGCTGGTGGCGCTGCACTTCATCGAGAAGCCCGCGCAAAGGCAGCTGCGCAAGTGGATGACCCCCTAAAAAATCAAGAATTTCGAGGGTTTTTCAGCGCAATTTCTGGCGCCATCCTGGTGCGCAAACACTTCGATGATCCAATAGCTTGCGCCCACAAAAGGCGAAGAAATGGCCCTCCCTCTTCAGAGGCGGAAGGTTGATCCGCACGCTCAATTTTCCTGTTTTTGAGAAGGAAACCTCCGCCCATGCATCTAATCACACGGACGGGAGGTTTAACCCATGCGAACCGCATTTCCAAAACTGTCTATCGCGCTTCTCGCACTCGCATTTGCTTTCTGCGGCCAGTATGCCCCCGGTCAGAGCAGCCAGACCCAGCCTCCGCCGCAACCTGCCGACACAGCGCAGCCATCCACTCAGCAGCCTTCCACCCAGCAGCCCTCCACCCAGGAGCCTTCTGCCAAGCAGAAAGGCAAGCAAAGCAGTCCCGGTGGTGACGTCGGCCATGGCGCCGGAGACGTCGGCAAAGGAACAGCCAAGGGCGCTGGAGCGGCGGCCAAGGGCGTGGGGAAAGGCGCGGGGGACCTTGTGACGCTTCACCCACTGAACGCGGCTGGTGACGTCGGCAAGGGCGCAGTCGGCGCCGGCAAGGACGTCGGCGTTGGCGCGGCCAAGGGTACAGGCAAAATCGCGAAGGGCACGGGCCGTGGCATTGGCAAGATATTCCACCATCACCATGAGACGAAGCCGGACCCGGCTCCTTCCGCGCCACAAAACTAGAGATCTTTGCTGCCCTGAAGGGCTGAGGATGCCCCGTGCTTTCGCGATGAAACTGCGAAAGCACGGGGCATCCATTTCAGAGGCCGGCCCGCCACCCATCGAGTCAGCGCGTTGAAGCAAGTGCCGCGATGAAGGGATTCCCCTTGCGTCGGACGACACGCCAACTCATAATGCTGGACAGTGGTGCTCAGGTAGCGGGGATGGGGAGTTCCGCCACGAGAGCCTGGTCTGTATGTGCACGCCGATCGAATGGCACCCGAACGAAAGCCGCGCGAAACAGTGGGCCAGGCTTGGTGAGGCTTGGCAGTGACGTCAAACCAAAGACCGTTCGCTGGATGCTCTCAATCTTGACTAAGTATTGATTCGCAGTACTTCCAGAATTCTCTTCAAAATACAGAAATGAACAGCCATGCCGCAGGCTGCGAGTACCGACCCGGGTAGGTTGAGTACCTCGAAGAAAACACTGCCGTTCGACTGTCCGCTTGGGAGTGAATCGAGGTTTCCCGATATGAATCAAGTGGAATCCAGAACATTGCTTCGCCGGGTCGTGATACTCCCTGTGGTTGTGGCGTTGATTTATGCCGGATCCATGCTTTGGGTATCGCACAACTTAGACGCTTCGCTGCAATGGGTGAATCACACGGATCAAGTGATCAGCCAATCCCGGCGTATGTATAGGTTGATGGTCGATATGGAGTCTGGCGAACGAGGCTTTCTGGTCACCGGCAACGAGGCGTTTCTTCAGCCATATCAGGAAGCCGCAAAGACCATCGAATCCGAATTGGCGACTCTGGACCGCCTGGTTGCGGACAGTCCTGCACAGCAGTTCCGGCTGATGGTGCTGCGCGGAAAACTCTCTCACTGGCAGGGCGATGCTGAGCGAATGATCGCCTTGCGCCGTACGGGAGGAGCGTACAGCGATCTCCAGCTTAATCTAACCGAAAAATCGGAGATGGATGAGATTCGCGGCCAGGTGGCCGATTTCCAAGGCGCCGAAGAGAAACTTCGCGATTCACGCAGCAGCACGGCGCATGGCAGTTGGTATCTGGTGACGTATGTCAATGTACTTTTGGGCTTGGGTGCAGGCCTGGGGCTGGCGTTATTCATGTATCTCTATGACCTTCACCAGCGCCGAGAGGAAGCTTCCAAGACACAGTTGGCGCTGGAAAGAAGCGCAGACCGATTCGATACGCTGGTGGCGGCCACACCCAACGTGGTTTATCGCATGAGCCCGGATTGGGGCGAAATGCTCCATTTGAATGGCCGGAGTTTTATCGCCGATACGAATGCTCCAAACGATAACTGGTTTCAGCAATACGTTCCCCCGGAAGACCAGCAACTCGTTCAGTCGTGCATGAAGGAAGCCACCCGAACAAAAAGTAAATTCGAATTGGAACATCGTGTACGGCGCGTGGACGGTGGCTTGGGGTGGACGCACTCCTGTGCTCTCCCCTTGCTGGACGCCAACGGCAAGATCCTGGAGTGGATCGGCATTGCGAGCGATATCACGGAACGCAAACGGGCCGAGGATGCGCTGGAGGAAAGTGAAAAGCGGTACCGCACGATGTTATCGAAGATGAACACTGGTTTCTGTGTCATCGAAGTGATTTTTGACGAACGCGGGAAGCCATTCGACTACCGATTCCTGGAAGTGAATGAAGTTTTTGATCAACTTACCGGCTTGCATGAAGCGGCAGGAAAACGAGTGCGCGAGCTTGCTCCGGAGCTTGAAGAGTCCTGGTTTGAAGTCTACGGAAGAGTCGCATTCACAGGGGAGCCGGAGCATATAAGAATGGAAGCAAAGCAGCTCAAGCATTTTTACGATGCTTCTGCCTATCGAATCGACAAGCCGGAGCAGCACCACGTGGCGATCGTATTTCATGACATCACCGAACAGAAGAGAACGGAAGACCGGTTGCGCGAGAGCGAAGCGTCTCTGAAAGAGACGCAGAAGATTGCAGGGCTCGGCAGCACGGTTCTGGATTTAAGAACCGAGGTATGGACAAGGTCGGAGGTACTGGAGGAAATATTCGGGATTGACCAGAGCTACGAGCACACCAAAGCTGGCTGGATGGCACTGATTCATCCAGAAGACCGCGTGAAGGTGGCAGACTATCTGGACCGCGAAGTTTTAAGTCAGAAGCAGTCGTTTGGTCGTAATTACCACTTCAATTATCGGATTATTCGTCCGGTGGATAAAGCCGTGCGCTGGATTGACAGCCAGCGCACACTGGAATTCGATGTCGATGGAAACCCCGCGATCCTGCGCGGCGCGGCCAGGGACATTACCGCTCAACGGCAAATCGAAGAGCAGCTACGGGACGCCGCCAGCGTTTTTTCCCATTCATCCGAAGGCATCGTTATCACCAATCCCGCCGGCGACATTGTGGATGTGAATGACGCGTTCCTGCATATCACCGGCTATATGCGCGATGAGGTTCTGGGCCTCAACCCGCGCATCCTGAAATCCGGACGCCAGGACCAGAAGTTCTATGAGGGGATGTGGCGCGCGCTGAAAGAAAATGGCCAATGGTCGGGAGAGATATGGAATCAGAAAAAAAGCGGTGAAATGTACTGTGCAATGCTGACGATCAACGCCGTGTTCGATGCCAATGGCGAGGTTCAGCACTATGTGGCGCTGTCCCACGACATTTCCGGACTCAAGGAGCATGAACGGCAGCTTGAACAAATTGCGCACTACGACATATTGACCGGCCTGCCTAACCGGGCTCTGCTCTCCGATCGCCTGCGGCAAGCCATGATTCAAACCCACCGGCGCAAACAAAAGCTGGCGGTTGCGATGATCGACCTGGATGGATTCAAAGCGGTGAATGACAACCATGGCCATGATGCCGGAGATCTTCTGCTCACGACATTGGGCACCCGCATGAAGCACATCCTGCGCGAGGGCGATACTCTGGCCCGCATCGGCGGGGATGAGTTCGTTGCCGTACTGCCCGATCTGGACGATGTCGAAGCCAGCGTGCAAATGTTCAATCGCCTGCTGAATGCAGCCGCCGAACCGGTTCTGATCGGCAGCTCGATCGTGAGCGTATCGGCCAGCGTTGGCGCCACTTTCTTTCCTCGGCAGGAAGGCGTGGATGCGGATCAGTTGCTGCGCGAGGCCGATCAGGCCATGTACCAGGCCAAGCTGGCGGGAAGAAACCGCTATCACATCTTCGATTCAACGCAGGACCAGTTTTCACTCAGCCGTCATGAAAGCGTCAAGCGTATCCGGCAAGCCTTGACCGCGCGGGAATTCATCCTGTATTACCAGCCCAAGGTCAACATGCGCACGGGAGAGATTGTGGGCGCGGAAGCGCTGATTCGCTGGCAACATCCGAAACAAGGTCTGCTGGCGCCGGACAAATTTCTGCCCTTTATTGAGGATAATCCGTTAGCTGTGGAACTTGGCGAGTGGGTGATCGACACCGCTCTCAGCCAGATGGAAATATGGAAAGCAGCCGGGCTCAATATTCCCGTAAGCGTGAACCTCAGCGCCAAACACCTGCAGCAGAGCAACTTTGCAGATCGCTTGCGCATGCTCCTGGCAGCCCACCCTCTTGTTTCGCCTTCAAGTTTTGAACTTGAGGTTCTGGAAACCAGCGCTCTTGAAAACCTGGCGCGGACCTCACTGGTATTGGAGGCCTGCTGTCGGCTCGGAGTGTCATTTGCTCTGGATGACTTTGGCACTGGTTACTCTTCACTTACCTATCTCAAACGCTTGCCCGCCGATGTTCTGAAGATCGATCAAAGCTTTGTACGCGAGATTCTGCACGACAAGGAGAGTCTGGCGATCATGGAGAGCATCTTGTGGCTAGCCACCGCCCTGGGCCGCCAGGTGATTGCCGAAGGCGTGGAGACCACCGAACACGGATTGATGCTGCTGCAACGCGGTTATGAACTGGCCCAGGGCTATGGAATTGCCCGCCCCATGCCGGCATCGGATATGCCGGCATGGGCAGCCTCATGGCATACCGATCTGCAATGGGCCAGTATGCCTTCGTTAAAAATATCGGCAAAAGGTTGGTCGACGTCCTTTGCTGGTCCGAACTAGCTCCGGAGTGGGCGCTCTCTTTACTGGCTGGGAAAGGTGCCGCTATTCGTGCACGGCCGCGCCATTTCGGCCTGATAGCAACAGGATGTTCTCAACATCTGATCCGATCAGAATGTGAATTTGGACACGACTGACTGGAGCCGGGCGGCCATCTTGCTCAACTCTTGCGAAGCCTTCTGCATGTCATGGGCTCCCATCGTTGTATCGGTGGCCGCTGAGGCTACACCGCCGATGTTATGCGCAATGTTGTCGACCCCATGGGCCGCTTCTTTCACGCTACGGCCGATCTCGTTGGTGGTGGCAGTCTGTTCTTCAACCGCCGCGGCGATGCTGTCGGAGAGTTCGTTGATCTGACGAATGATGGTGCCGATCTCTTCGATTGCCTGAAGGGCGCCCTTGGCGTCGGACTGAATAGCATCCACCTGCTGCCCGATTTCTCCGGTGGCCTTGGCCGTCTGCTTGGCCAACTCCTTTACCTCGTTGGCGACAACCGCGAAGCCCTTGCCTGCTTCGCCCGCGCGTGCAGCCTCAATGGTGGCGTTGAGCGCCAGCAGATTGGTTTGCTGCGCAATCGAGGTAATTACTTTGACCACTTTGCCGATCTCCGTGCTTGATTCGCCAAGCTTTTTCATGGTTGAATTTGTCGATTCCGCAACCCGAACGGCATTCTTGGCAACGTGAGCCGACTGGGCGGCGTTCTTGGAGATTTCGCGGATCGAGGTCTGCATCTGCTCGGAAGCGGCCGCCACCGAGGAAACATTCTTCGACACTTCGGTGCTGGCTGCGGAGACGACGTTGGCCTGCACTGCGGTTTCCTCCGCGTTGCTCGCCATCTGCTGACTCGTCGCAGTGAGCTCTTCGGCGGAGGAGGCCAGTGTGCTTGCATTCTCGGCCATGACCTTGATCGGACCGATGATCGTTTCCAGGGTCTTGTTGATGCCTTCAACGATTCTTCTGAAGTCACCCCGGTGCTTGGTTGCGTCGGCGCGCGTGCCGAGCCTGCCGTCATTTGCCGCCTTGACAAGGAGGTCGGTGTCGACGATCAACGACTTCAAGTTATCCCGCACCTGTTCGATGGTGTCGTTGATAAATGCCTTCTTGCCGAGGAACTTCTCCAGCGGGGCATCGAAGTTGCCGTTGCCGAATTCGGCGACGCAGGCCATCGCTTTTCTTTTCACGATGATATGGCCGGCAATCATGTCGTTGACGCCCTGGGCCATTACTCGGAAGGCACCCTCAAACTCTGTCACCGGGATCATCACATCGATGTCGCCGCGATTGTGTTCGTCGGACATCCGCTTCATGTCTGCGATGAATTGCTTGACGTTCGAGCGCAGCTTCTCGATGTTCTCGTTGATAAATGCCTTTTTGCCGGGGAACTTCTCCAGCGGGGCATCGAAGTTGCCGCGGCCGAATTCAGCCACGCAGGCCATCGCTTTCTTTTTTACGATGATATGGCCGGCGACCATATCGTTGACGCCTTTGGCCATGGTCTTCAAGGCGCCTCTGAACTTGTCCGGCTCCATGGTCACGTCAATATCTCCCTTGTTGTGTTCGTCCGCCATGTGGGCCATGTCGACCGCAAAGTCCCCGAACTGCGAGGTCATGAACTGCTTGATTCTGCCAATGTGCTCCGACTTGTCGCCGGTGATCGAAAGGTCGTCCAACTCGATTTCCATGGATTGCAGCACGTTTTGCAGGGTAACCACGATGAACGCATCACCGATGGCCTGCAAATCGAGGTTGTACACTTTCGAAACCGCAACTTCGATCCTGCGAACCCGGTCTTCGTCCGGAATGTCGCGGCGCAGATATTTGCCAAGTAACATCTGAGACTCCGCATAAGCCCCGACCCACCACTTGAACGGCAAATTGATGCGGGCGTGCAATGCACCAATGTGAAGCCGCTTTTCGAAATAGCGGACGTCCCAATTGACCGTAGCGCCAGCAAAGACCTCGGCAAAGTACCCGCTTTGCGAAGCCTCCAAGTGGGTACGGAGGGCCGCGATCGACATTCCGTTTTCGCGAGCGAAGTTCTCGAAGAAGCCGGTCGCAGGGCCGAAATTGAATTGCCAGTCGTAAAACTCCTTGGCGATCTGGGCTGCCACCGACTTAGCCCATGGCGCCATTTCTTCAAGCAGCTTACGTTCCTCCTCGCCGAGCCGGATGAACTCCCGCCGCGCTCCAATGTTGCGATTGTCCATTCCAAACTGGCCGGCAAGGTTTTGCCCACCATTGTCATTCCAATCCGCCAAAACCGCGGAACCTCCGACATGGGCGTCGGCCTCCAGGACAGAGATTTTGCTTTGACTCATTGCCGTCGCATCATTTGTGGATTGTTTTTCCATGGTCTATGCTCCTTTGAAAGCTCGTATCTAAAGTTCTTGGGGCAGCAATATGGATCGATGCAGCGAAGCGCCAGGAACGGTCACGCCTGCGCGATACACCAATGAACAGAATGCTCGTGCCAGCAACGCGGCCTTGAACGTGAACCATCCTGCTGTGGCGGATTCCCCGGTTTCTTGAGATGTTGACCGGATCTAACTGGCGTTCGGTTTCAAGAGCGAGAAGGCCTTCACAGGGATCTCATGTGATGGGGGAAGATCGGACCGTCCAGCCACTGCCATCCTAGGCTCAAACCTCAGGGCCGTCTGTGTCGTTTAGACCTTTCTTGCGAGGAGGCAGTCAACCCGGACCATCGGGAGTTCTGCCTCCTCGTTGCGGGACTGACAGTATCCAGCCTTGGGAGCGTCATTCATCCGCAAAGGCGATAAAGCTGTGCGCCGGGATCGCGGTATGGACCGGGAAATCGCGCAGCAGGTACTGTCGGATAGAGGTTTATGCGTGGAGGATGGATCGCCGGATGGAAGCGGGGCACTACCGTCCGCAGGCAGAAAAGACTGCTGCGAGAGCTTCTTCCGGCTCGGGGCGAACGCGGAAGTCGGCGTGGGCCTCGGCAAAGAGGACCTTGCGATCTTTTCCGATCACATAGGTGGCAGGCAGGGGCAGACGCCAGCTTTTCTCGCCATTCACATAGGGAATGTTGACCAGGATGGAGAGGTAGTAGTCGCGGAGATACTCCGGGACGGTCCATGCCAGTCCGAACTGTTCAGCCAGAGCATTGCCGGGGTCGGTGAGGACAGGGAAGGGAAGGCCGTGGTGTCCGGCCATGAAGTCGCTCTGCCGCTCGGCCTGCGGACCGATGGCGACCATCAGCGCGTCGTGTTCGCGAACCTGTCCGTAGAGGTCGCGCCAGGCCTCGAGTTCGGTCATGCAATAAGGGCACCAGCGACCGCGGAAAAACTTGATGACGAGCGGTGCGAGGGCGAGCAGATCTTCGCTGCGGACCAGGCGGCCGGTGGCGTCGTTCAGGGCGAACTCGGGGGCGGTGGCTCCGACCGGCAGAATGTGGTCCTCGATGCCGGTCGCAAACAGCTCGGCAACCGCGCGCTCACCGACCGCCAGCCGGTCAGCCTGCACCAGTTGGCGGGTGTTGGCGGTGATCTCGTCGAGTTGGTCCTGGAGGAGCGTCATTGCTATGCCCCAGCGGCCACGCAACGCTCGGGGTACTTGCGCGCGTACACCGGCCAGGAACCAAGCAGCCCCATATCCCCGGCCTCTTCGCTGTACTCCCAGATGATTTCATCCCAGGGATCGGTGAGTTCCTGGACCCCGATGTCCACCAGCCATTGGCCGAATTCCTTGCCCCCGAAGTCGCCGCTTTCGAGAGCGGCCCGGTGGGGCTCCAGAAACTTCCAGGTCTGTTCGAAATAACCGGCGATCTCGGTGAGTTCAAGCTCGCGCAAGCCGCTCAGCGTTTCCCCCACGTCGCGCACATCGTGCTGATTGCCAAAGTGCCAGGCCAGGCTGTCCATCGTCATGCTTACGTCGAAGAAATAGATCCCCGCCATGGCCCTGAGGCCACGCGGCAGCGAGCTGAGAGTCCGATAGTATTGGTCGGGATCGTCGCGCACTTCTTCAGGAAGCAGCCGCTGCAACTCGGCTGCAAGCAGATCAAACAACGCCTTATCGTCCTCTGCCGCCGTGATTTGCTCAACGGTCAATGCCATTGCCGATCTCCCTATCGCCCGAACTTCTGTTTGCCGCCCATGCCCATGGCGCCCAGGCCGCCGCGCATCATGTTGCGGGCCAGGCCGCCTTTGCCAAATTGCTTGAACATCTTGTTCATCTGCGCGTACTGGCGAAGGAGCTGGTTGACGTCCTGCACGGTGGTTCCGGAGCCGGCGGCAATGCGCTTGCGGCGCGAGCCGGAGATGATTTCGTGGTTGCGGCGCTCCTTGGCGGTCATCGAGTTGATGATGGCTTCCAGGCGCACAAACTGCTTTTCGTCCACGTTCCTGGCGGCCTGCTGCATTCCGGCGAAGGGCCCCACCGAGGGCATCATCTTCAGGATGCTCTCCATGGAACCGAGCTTGCTGATTTGACGCAACTGGTCGCGAAAGTCTTCCAGGGAGAAGCCGTCGCCCAACAGAGCTTTTTTGGCGAAATCCTCTGACTTTTTGCGGTCCAGGGTGGACTCGGCCTTCTCAATGAGCGAAAGCATATCGCCCATGCCCAGGATGCGGCCGACGATGCGGTCGGGATGGAAGGGCTCGAATGCGTCGGGCTTTTCGCCTACGCCGATGAACTTGATGGGCTGGCCGGTGACGTGGCGAATCGACAGTGCCGCGCCGCCGCGGGCGTCGCCGTCCATCTTGGTGAGGACCACGCCGGTGAGGCCGAGGCGGCTGTGGAAATCCTGTGCGGAATTCACGGCGTCCTGGCCGGTCATGGCGTCGGCGACGAACAGAATTTCAGAGGGGTTGAGGAGCTTTTTCAGGTGCTCCATCTCGGTCATCAGCTCTTCGTCTACATGCAGGCGGCCGGCGGTGTCCACGATGAGCGTGTCGCAGCCCATGTTGCGGGCCTCGCGGCGGGCTTCGGCGGCCAGGCGCTCCACCAGCTTGGAACCGGCCGGCTCGCCCTTTTCGTCGCCTTCGTAGAGACGGGCTTCCACCTGCTTGGCGACCACCTTGAGCTGTTCGCGTGCGGCAGGACGGTAGACGTCGACCGAGACCAGCATGGGCCGGTGGCCGCCCTTTTTGAGCCACGCCGCCAGCTTGCCCGCGGTGGTGGTTTTGCCGGAACCCTGCAGGCCGGCCATCAGAATGACGGTGGGCGGCTGCGAGGAGAACTTGAAGCGGGCCGTGTCCTTGCCCAACAGGGCGATCAGCTCGTCGCGAACGATCTTGATGACCTGCTCGGAGGGCGAGAGGGCGGTAAGCACCTCAGTGCCCACGGCTTTTACGCGGATCTGCTCGATCAGGTCCTTGACGACGTTCAGGTTCACGTCGGCTTCGAGCAGGGCCACGCGGATTTCGCGCAGGGCTTCGGCGATGTTTTCTTCGGTAAGCGTGCCTTGGCCGCGGAGGGTTTTGAAGGCGCGCTGGAGCTTGTCAGTCAGATTCTCAAACATGGGTTCCCCAAACTGTTGGTCAACACTCCAGTCTACCGTGACGGGCGAGGGCGCGCCGCTAGCCTTGGCGCAGGAAACCGCGCTCGAACGCATGGGCTTCGTCCTGGAAGATGGCCATGGCCGTCGCCATCGGCTTGAAACCGAATTTCCGATAGAACAGTTCCTTGCCGGGAACGGCGTAAAGAATGATCTTTTTGTGTCCTCGCGAGAGATCGACCAGTTGGGCGACAAGCTGCTTTCCCACTCCCTGGCCCTGGTGGCTGGGCAGGACGGCAATATCGGAAATGTACGAGCAATCGCAGCCGTCGGCCAGAGCGCGGCCCGCGGCGACGATTTTGCCCGCATCGCGAGCAAAGCAGCGAAACATGCTGTTGGAGAATGCGGTTTTCAGCTCGGATGGCTTTTTGTTCCCCAAGGGAGCGGCCAGATAAAGAGCGCAAAGCTCATTCCAGTCAATGGAATCTATCGAATGGGACCACTCAATCGGCATGAAATCTCCTCGTGATCGATGGGAAAGACTCCAGTCTATTCTCAGGGCGCGGTAGGATAAAGTTCATGCCAGCGTATCGCTCTCGAACCTCGACACATGGACGCAATATGGCCGGAGCCCGCAGCCTTTGGCGCGCCACCGGAATGCAGGACGGCGACTTCGGCAAGCCCATCATCGCCGTTGCCAACTCCTTTACCCAGTTTGTCCCCGGCCACGTTCACCTGAAGGACCTGGGCCAACTGGTGGCCCGCGAGATCGAGAAGGCCGGCGGGGTGGCCAAGGAATTTGACACCATCGCCATCGACGACGGCATCGCCATGGGCCATGACGGCATGTTGTACAGCCTGCCCAGCCGCGAGCTGATCGCCGACTCGGTGGAGTACATGGCGAACGCCCACTGCGCCGATGCGCTGGTCTGCATCTCGAATTGCGACAAGATCACGCCGGGCATGTTGATGGCCTCGCTGCGCCTGAACATTCCCACCGTCTTTGTTTCCGGCGGGCCCATGGAAGCGGGCAAGGTGCAGGTGGGCAACATCGTCAAGGCCGTGGACCTGATCGACGCCATGATTGTGGCGGCGGACGATAAGGTGAGCGATGAGGATGTGGCCGAGTATGAGCGCTCCGCCTGTCCGACGTGCGGCTCCTGCTCCGGCATGTTCACTGCCAACTCCATGAACTGCCTGACCGAAGCGCTGGGGCTGGCACTGCCCGGCAACGGTACGCTGGTGGCCACGCACGCCCATCGCAAGGGACTTTTCCTGCAGGCGGGGCGGACCATCGTGGACCTGGCCAAGCGCTACTACGAGCAGGACGATGTCTCGGTGCTGCCCCGCAGCATCGCGACTTTCGAGGCCTTTGAAAATGCCATGACGCTGGACATCGCCATGGGCGGCTCGACCAACACCGTGCTGCACCTGCTTGCGGCGGCGCAGGAGGGCGAGGTGCCGTTTACCATGGCCGACATCGACCGCCTCTCGCGCCATGTACCGCACCTGTGCAAGGTGGCGCCCTCCACGCCCAATGTTCACGTCGAAGATGTGCATCGCGCCGGCGGAATTTTCGGCATTCTGGGCGAACTGGACCGAGCCGGCCTGCTGCATCGCGATACGCACACCGTGCATTCTGCCACTCTGGGCGAGGCCATCGACAAGCTGGACGTGAAGCGCGCCGTGGTTCCCGCGGTGAAGGAGTTTTATCGCGCCGCTCCGGGCGGAGTACGCACCACGGAGCCTTTCAGCCAGAGCGCGGTCTACCCGGCTCTGGATGAGGATCGCGAGAGCGGGGCGATTCGCAATCTGGCTCATGCCTTCAGCCTCGACGGCGGTTTGGCGGTTCTCTTCGGCAATATCGCCACGGACGGCTGCATCGTGAAGACGGCGGGCGTGGATGCCGCTCACCTGACGTTTGCGGGGCGGGCGCGCATCTTCGAGAGCCAGGAAGCTTCGGTCGAGGCCATTCTGGGCGACAAGATCGTTCCCGGCGACGTGGTGCTGATCCGCTACGAAGGGCCCAAGGGCGGCCCGGGCATGCAGGAGATGCTCTACCCGACGGCCTATCTCAAGTCCAAAGGCTTGGGGAAGGTGTGCGCCCTGATTACGGATGGGCGCTTCTCCGGCGGGTCCTCGGGACTTTCAATCGGCCACATTTCTCCGGAAGCTGCGGAGGGGGGCGGACTGGCGCTGGTGGAAGAAGGCGACCAGATCGAAATCGACATTCCCAAGCGCGTGTTGCGCGTGGCGGTCTCCGATGCGGAACTGGCGGAGAGGCGCAAGGCGATGGAGGCCAAGGGCTCCGCCGCGTGGAAGCCGGGGACGCGTCCGCGCAAGGTGTCAAAGGCCCTGCAGGCCTATGCCGCCATGGCGACCAGCGCATCGCGCGGAGCGGTGCGGGACGTGACGCTGATTCAGAGGTAAGGTCGAGGTGATTTGCTTAAAAGGGCAGCTTCCTCGGTGAGGAAGCTGCCCTTTTTTGCTACTGAACAGACCTGCTCTATTCTGCCGGCGCAATCAAATACTGCTCCAGCTTGCCGTCGGGGTAGGTGTAGGTGGTCAGGCGAATGCGCTTGCCGGGGTAGACGATGTCGAAGGCCCGGAAGGTCATGCCGCCGCGGAGCTGGTCGGCGGTCTGGTGGAAGGTAAGCGGCTCGCCGAGGGGCGCCAGGCTGGAGCTGAAGTCGGCCAGAGCCTCGGCGGTGAAGTAGTCGCTGAGGTAGGGGGCCAGGATGGAGCGGTCGATGTGGCCCTGTTGCAGGCCGTGGTAGAGGTCGAGGGCCTGCTGTTCGGCCAGGGGCGCGGGCGTGGCGGTGGCCATTGGAGCGACGAGGTTGGCGATGGTGGAGGCTGCGCCGACGGCATCCTGATTGGTGAGGACGGCCACGGCTGCGCCTTCGTCGATGAGCACGACGTTGTCGGAGACGAAGCCCGAGACCTCGCCGCTATGCACGATGGAGCGGTGGCCGTCGCGGTTACGGACGCCGACGCCCAAGCCGTATTGGGTTCCCTTGCCGTCTTTCAGCTTTACCTCGGTGAACATCTGGCTGTAGCTCTCGGGCTTGAGGACCGATTGCGCGATCAGGCTCTGGTCCCAGAGGGCCAGGTCATGGGCGGTCATGGCCAGTTCGCCGGCGGCAAACATCCAGCCGCGGCCCTCTTTGGGGGCGGGACGCAACGGGCCGAGCGCGTGACGGTAGTAGGCGGTGGCGTCGGCCTGGGTCAGCTTGGTCTCGTCGGAGTTCCAGACGGACTTCATCCCCAGAGGGCGGAAGATGCGTTCGGTGAGCAGGTCCATCAGCGGATGGCCCGTAATCTGTTCGACGATGCGGCCGGCGATGACGTAGTTGGTGTTGGAGTACTGCCACTGGGTTCCAGGCTCGAAGTCCAGGTCCTTTTTGGCCCAGGTGTCCAGAATCTGCTGCGCGCTCTCGGCCTGCAGCATGGGCGTCATCACGTAGTCCTCGGGCCAGTAGTCCTGGTAGCCAGAGGTGTGGGAAAGAACCTGGCGGATGGTCACCTCGTTGCCGCGGGTGAGGCCGGGGACGTATTTGCCCACCGCGTCGTCGAGGGAGAGCTTGCCGTCCTGCTGGAGCAGCAGGATGGCCGCGGCGGTGAACTGCTTGGAAATGGAGCCGATGGAGTAGCGCATCTCCGGCGTGGCGGGCAGCGGAGGGTCGAGGCGCGCCTGGCCGTAGGCGTGGGTGTAGACCAGCTTGCCGCCCTTGACCACGGCTACCGATGCCGAAGGGACACCGGTCTGCTCCAGAACCTGGGCGGCGACGCGGTCAATGCGGGAGCGGAGCGCGGGGTCAATGGAATCGACCGTCTGCGCCTGTGCGGCTGCCGTCAGCGTCAGAGCTGCGAGAATTGCCGAACCGAAAAGCCTCTCAAAGTGTCTCATCTTCCTCCCACTTACCCCCTTATGTCGCGCGTGCATCCAACCGACAGGAACCAAGGTATCAGTTTGGCCGCAGGTGCGGTAGGCTGGTGCTGATTGGTCGTATTCTGCCTCCCCGGAGGAGGAGTCGGCCGGAGGGCGCCATGCAGAGACTGATTGACGGGCACAAGCATTTTCTGGAGGAGGTGTTTCCCCGCCGGCGGGCGGAGTTTCATCTGCTGGCCGAGGGGCAGAAGCCGGAGTGGCTGTTCATTACCTGCTCGGATTCGCGCGTGGTGCCGGACCTGTTTCTGAGCACAAGGCCGGGCGACCTGTTCATCACCCGCAACGTGGGGAACGTGGTGCCGGTGACCAGCCAGGATGTGGATGGCGTGGCGGCAACCATCGAGTATGCGGTGGAAGTGCTCAAGGTGAAGCAGATCATTCTGTGCGGGCATTCGGACTGCGGAGCCATGAAGGCGGCGCTGGACCCGACGGGGCTGGACAAAATGCCCAAGTCCAGCCGCTGGCTGCGCCACGTGGAAGCGGCCTTCAGCTATCGCCAGCCGTTGAATCCGGCCGACGGCGCACAGGCGGAATTGTGTTCTCTGATTCGGGGTAACGTGGTGGCGCAACTGCAGAATCTGAAGGCGCAGCCCGCCTTGATGCGGCCGATGATGGAGGGGCAACTGACGGTGCACGGGTGGTACTACGACATTCTCACCGGCGAGATCGAGCAGTACGACGAGGAGCAGCACAGGTTCTTGCCGCTAGGCGCGTAAAGCGGATGTGAGCGGCGGCAGGGTACCCGTCTTCGGCGATTCCGCATATTTGATCCGGCCCGAAAGGACTTCATCCCCCGAGATCTGTCATCCTGAATCGAAGCGCAGCGAAGTGAAGGATCTGCAGTTGTTCTCTCTCCTTCTCCGTTGCAACACGATAGGGCCGGATCAATAGGAACGCGAAGCTGAAAGCCTCCTGCCGACTGTGGCTTTTCGATCCGTTTGGGCGCGGGCACAAGCAGCGCGCAGCCGGCCACGTGCAGGTCACTTTTGGGCGGTTTTCGCAGACGGTGTCGCCGGCTGAAACTCAGGTACGCCCAATTGCCAGAAGAGAAACGCCAGCTCGTCCGCCATCTCCTCGTCGCGCTGCGATTTGGTCGAGCCCAATCCGTGTCCGGCGTCGTAATCGACGCGCAGCAGGACAGGCTTGTTGCTACTGGTGGAGGCCTGCAGGCGCGCCGCCATCTTGGCCGCCTGCCACGGCGCTACGCGCGGATCGTTGGCGCCCGTGGTCAGCAGGATGGCTGGGTACGCGGTGGCCGGCTTTACGTGGTGATAGGCATCCATCCCCATCAGAGCCTTGAAGCCGTCGGGCTCCTTGACCGTGCCGAACTCGGGAATGTTGGCGGGGCCGCTGGCCATCAGTTCGGAGCGCAGCGAGTCGGAATCGCCTACGCGAATAAGTGCTGCGCCGAAGAGATCGGGACGCTGAGTTACTGCGCCGCCGATGGTGATTCCCCCGGCGCTGGTGCCCTCGCCGGCCAGGTGCGCCTCGGCCGTGTACTTATGGCCGATGAGATACTGTGCGCCGGCCAGCATGTCGTCGATGGTGTGTTGCTTGGTCAGCTTCTGGCCGTCCTGATGCCAATCCTCGCCGTATTCTCCTCCGCCGCGCACATGCGCCACCGCGAAGACGCCGCCGCGCTCAAGAAAGGCAAGCATGGTGGGGCGAAAGGTGGGATCGAGGGTGATGCCGTAGGCGCCGTAGCCTTCCAGCCAGGTGGGATGCGTTCCATCCAGCTTGATGCCGCGCTGATGAACGATGGAGAGCGGAACCGTGGTGCCTCCGGTGCTGGGGGCCTTGACCTCTTCGGATTCGATCTGCGAATAGTCCACGGGAGAGGCAGCGACCAGACCGGTGTCGGTGAGGTTGGTGGAAGCCGCGTCGAGTGCGCACCACTGGGGCGACTTGGTCCACGAGGTGAGCTCCAGCCAGGAGCCGGGCTCGGTCGGATTGGTCACCAGCGACTGAATGGCTCCGTCAAAGGGCAGCTTCACCGGCTGGATGGCCGCGCCGTCGTAGGGCAAACGCCGCAGGCGCCCGATGCCTCCGTCCAGATCCTGCACATAGAGCGCATCGGCGGCGGCGGAGATGTTGACCACGACCACGTCGCTGGCTGGAACCACCGGCGTCGCATGGGCAAGGTCGGGATTCTGCAGGCTGGTACGCAAAACCTTGAAGCGGGAAGCGTCCTTGTGCGAAAGCAGAAAGAGACTGTCGGCATGCACATCGATGCTGACAACCGCATCGGTTTCATCCGCAACCTTTTTCCACTCCGCCTTCGCGCTCATCGAGTCTTCGAGCGGAGCGACGTAGACATCGATCTCGCGTTTGACCCCGTGAATCACCAGCCCCACCAGGGACTTGGGAGCGCCGGGCGAGTAGAGGATGGCGGGAAAATCATCTTCGGTCACCTTCATGCCGGCGACCACATCGTAGCCAAACACCGCGGTCTCCTTGTCCGGGTCCGCTCCCAGCACGTGGCGATAAGTGCGTAACTTCTGATACCGTGCGGTGGGCGGCGCGTCCGCGGCCAGCTTCTGCGTGCGTGTGTAAAAGAAGGACCCGTCGGGCAGCCAACTGGGCTGGCCAAACTGGGCGCGGTCGATGGTGTCGGTGAGGACCTTGCCGGTGGCGCTCTCCAGAACGTGCAGAACGCTCTCTTCCGAGCCGCCCAGCGAGACTCCATAGGCGACATACTTGCCATCGATCGAAGGTTGAAAGTAGTCGATGGAAGAGTGCTCGCCGTCCGCCGTGGTCAACTTCTCTGGATCCACGAGCAGCCGCTCGGGGGCATGCACCTGGTCGCGCACGTAGAGTTTGCGATTGTCGGAGCCGGGCTCGGTCTTGAGATAGAAGTAATGGCCACCCCAGACCTGGAGAGCGGAAACCACGTTGCCTGCGTTGTCCAGCGCCTTGATGCGTCCCAGCAACTTATCGCGGCCCGGAATGCTGGCCAATACCTGGCGCGTATAGTCGTTCTGCGCTTTCATCCAGGTAGTTACCTGGGGATCGGTGGTGTTCTCGAGCCAGCGGTAGGGATCCGTCACCTTGGTGCCGAAATAATCGTCCGTCACTTCATGGATGGGAGTCTGGGGAAGCTTGGACTGGGCCGCGGCAAGAGCAGCGCCCACGGCGGCAAAAACCAGAAGGAACCTCAGCAGGTTGCGCATGACAATCTCCATGTCCTTGGGGATGATGGGGGGATTTCCGTCGGGCTCAAATCCGATGCCATTCTACCTCTACTTTTCCCGCGCGAGATTGCGAAATCGCATCCAGCGCAACTGAGTCTTCGAGGTATGTTGCAGCAGAGAACCGGTACGGCATTGGATTTGAGCGAAGAGACTTCCCGCCTTCGAGCGAATGAAAATGCGTTGTTTACGTGGGTCGATTTTTCTAGACACCGGCACCGCATCTGGCCCAGAATTGTTGGACGCCAAGGCCTTCCCCGGCTCCTGTACGCAGAACCCTGTTGGCGCGCAAAAGGAGGAATCGTGATCCGCAATTCAAAGATTTCCCTACTTACAATCGCCGCGGTCTTGTTGATGGGGACCGCCGTTTGCCCAGCTCAGACCTGCAGGACCCATCATGTGCGGGAGGCGGTTCGTTCCGGTCAGGCAAAGGCTGTGGGCCGGCTCCCTCAAACGCAAACGCTGCAGTTGGACCTGGTTCTTCAGCTTCGCGATGAGGCGGGCCTGAAGAGTTTTCTCCGCGACCTTTACAATCCCGCCAGTCCCAGCTATCGAAAGTATCTGACCGTGCAGGAATTCACGGCGAGGTTCGGTCCCAGCCAGGCCGACTATGACGCCGTGGTTCACTATGCGCAAACGCACGGCCTGCAGGTGGTTGGCGGCACACGCGACGGTATGGAAGTGCAGGTGAAAGGTCCGGTTTCGGCCATCGAGACAGCTTTCCACGTGACCCTGCGCACTTATCAGCATCCGACGGCAAGCCGCACTTACTATTCTCCGGATAAGGAGCCGACGGTGGACCTGTCCTTCAGCCTGTGGCATATCTCGGGCTTGGACAATTACTCGCTTCCACACCCCCTGTTTGAAAAAAAGAGCGACTACGCGAAAAAGCATGGGATCCAGTCGGAGGCGGTGGTCACCCACGCCACTACGGGGTCCGGGCCTTCGGCGTCGTTCCTGGGCAGCGACATGCGCTCTGCGTATTACGGCGGCACGGTTTTGACTGGCGCGGGGCAGAACCTGGGGTTATTCGAGTATTCCGGCACGGACTTGGCCGATTTGACCACCTATTTCACGAACGTGGGGCAGACCAACAATGTGCCGGTTACGCTGCTCTCGACGGATGGAACCAGCACCAGTTGCGTGGATTCGTCCTCCGGCGGCAGCTGCGACGATACGGAGCAAACCCTGGACTTGACGCAGGCCATCGGTATGGCGCCGGGACTGGCGAGCCTGGTGGTGTATGTGGGATCTACGGATACGGCCATCCTCAGCGCGATGACCACCCACAGCCCGCTGCCCACGACCATCGGCTGCTCGTGGGGCTGGACCCCGGCCGATGCCAGCACGCTGGACCCATACTTTGAAAGGATGTCGGCGCAGGGGCAGAACTTCTTTGCGGCGTCGGGCGATAGCTCCACATGGTCGTCCAGCAATGAGGCCTGGCCGGCGGACGATGCGAATGTCGTTTCTGTGGGCGGAACTGATCTGGTCACTTCCGGCGCGGGCGGCGCCTGGGCGTCAGAAACCGCATGGACAGACAGCGGCGGCGGCATCTCCCCGGACAGCGTCGCGATTCCCTCGTGGCAGAGTCTATCGGGAGTTATCAACTCCAGCAATAAGGGATCGACCACGCTGCGCAATGGCCCCGACGTATCGGCCAACGCGGATTTCAGCTTCTATGTCTGCGCGAACCAGACCACCTGTACGGTCAACCAATACGGCGGAACAAGCTTTGCTGCGCCCATGTGGGCCGGTTACATTGCCCTGGTCAATCAGCAGTTGGTGCAGAACGGCCAGCCGACCATTGGCTTCATCAATCCCACCATCTACGGGCAGAATGTGACGTCGAGTTATGCCGCGGACTTTCACGATGTTACCAGCGGCACATCGGGAAGTTATTCGGCGGTGACCGGGTATGACCTGGTGACGGGCTGGGGCAGCCCGAACGGAACCGCACTGATCAACGCGCTGACACAGACGACGTCGACCTCTCCTTCCCTCAGCATCTCCGCCTCGCCCTCTACCGTCACGGTACTGCAAGGCAAAAGCGGAAGTTCGACCATTACAACGGCCGCGCTGAGCGGATTCAATTCGGCGGTTGCCCTGACCGCGAGCGGGCAACCAGCCGGCGTGACGGCAACCTTCACTCCCGCGTCGATTGCGGCGCCAGGCTCGGGATCGTCCACATTGACCCTGGCCGTAGCATCCACCACTGCGGCCGGCACGTATGCCATCACGGTGACGGGCACCGGCGGCGGCATCACGCAGACGGCGACCGTATCGCTCACCGTGACGACGGCGACTACGGCCGGAGGCTTCACCCTCTCCATCTCGCCCACGTCGGGATACCTCGACCGCGGCCAGAGCGGTTATGCGGCAGTGACCACGGCGACTTCGGGCGGATTCAACTCGGCGATTGCGCTGAGCGCGACCGGCGTACCCAGCGGCGTAACCGGAACCTACAGCCCGGCATCGATTGCAGCGCCCGGTTCCGGCACTTCGGATTTCACGTTGACGGTGTCGAGAAAGGCCAAGACCGGCACGTATCCAATTACGATCACGGGCTCCGGAGGAGGCACGACGAACAGCGCGACCCTGTCCTTCCAGGTGAAGAGATAACTGCGCGCCGTTGCCCGCGCTGGAATTGGACTCACGATGACCGGTCCCGGCGCGATTAGGTATCGCCGGTCTCCTGGCCGGCTGTAGCGTGGACCTCCGGGTCCACGCTCACTCTATGGATTCAGAAGAAGTGTTCTAGTGCGCTCCTGGCGGCGGAGCGGCGTGCTTGATGGGCTTTTTGAACATCCAGGTTGCGCCGGCGCAGAGGAAGGCCAGTACCGCCGTCCAGCGGAAGACGTCGACGTACGACATCAGGGCGGCTTGCTGCTCCATCATGCTGTAAATAAGCCCCATGGCGCCGGGACGTCCCTGGGCGGGGCCGAGATGATGCCCGAGGTAGCCGGCCAGGGCTGCGGACTTTTGCTGATAGACCCAGGTGGACGCGGTGATGTGCCCGCCCAGTTCGGTCTGGTGGAGATCGGCGCGGCGAATCAGAGCCGTGGTGGCCATGGCGATGCCGATGGAGCCGCCAATGTTGCGCAGCATGTTCGCCAGACCCGTGGCGTTGCCCATCTCCTTGTTGGGAATGGTGGACATCATCAGCGTGGACATGGGCACAAAGACAAAGCTCAGCGCGAAACCCGTCAAGGTGATGGGAATCAGCAGCGTATAAGGGCCGATGTCGAGGTTGATGGTGCCGAAGATCAGCGAGCAGATGGCAAAGCCGAGGAAGCCGGCCGTCATCAGCTTGCGATTGTCGATACGGGAGCCGAGGATGCCGATGATGGGCGAGCCGATAAACGAGCCGACGCCGCGCGGGCCGACGACCATTCCGGCGGTGAAGGCCGTGTACCCCAGAATCTCCTGGTAGTAGAGGGGCAGGATGGCGATGGTGATGTAGATGCACATGCCCAGCATGGCGATCAGGATGCAGCCGGTGCGGAAATTGCGGTCCTTGAGCACGTGCAGGTCGAGCAGGCCCTGGCGATTGGTCCAGGAGCGCCAGATCCAGAGGCCCAGGGAGGTAATCAGCAGCACCACGGCCCAGCGCACCCAGACGGCGCCGAACCAGTCGTCTTCCTGGCCCTTGTCGAGCACAATCTGCAGGCTGCCGGTCCACAGCATCAGCAGGCCGAAGCCGATGTTGTCGAAGGGGCCGACCTTGGCGTTCTTGATGTACGGCGGATCGTGGACGAAGCGGGTGATCATGTAGATCGCCAGCAGGCCAAAGGGAATGTTGATGTAGAAGGCGTAGCGCCAGCTAAATGTGTCGGTGAGCCAGCCGCCCAGAGTCGGTCCCAGCACCGGAGCCAGCACGATCCCCAGGCCATAGGCGGCCATGGACATGGAGCGCTTGGAGACTGGAAAGCTCTCCAGCAGAATGGATTGCGACAACGGCTGCAGCGCGCCGCCGCCTGCGCCCTGCATTACGCGGGCCAGCAGAATCACGCCCAGCGAAGGCGCCGCGCCGCAGAAGAACGAAGCAACCGTGAAGATGCTGACGCAGATGAGCAGAAAGCGCTTGCGGCCAAAGCGCCGCGCGAACCAGTTGGAAGCCGGCAGAATCACGGCGTTGGCTACCAGATAACTGGTCAGAACCCAGGTGGCTTCGGAATTCGAGGCGGAGAGCGAGCCGGCGATGTAGGGCAGGGCGACCGAGGCGATCGCGGTGTCCAGCACCTCCATAAACGTGGGCAGCATCACCGAAAGAGTGACCAGCCACGGGTTAACCCCCTGGGTAAGCGGATAGCGGGCTTGAGCGGCGGCGTTCGGCATCGATCGGGAGAGAACCTATTGAGGGTAAACGATTGGGGTCCATGCTGCCAGTGACAAGGGGTGAAGGAGGGGGTAGCGGTGCTCGGCCGACCGCGGATAGCTTATCGAGTTGCTATCAATGAAACTTGACAACATCTCACTCAATGTGGCACTCTGGAAAAGTCAACAACTTTACCCCGCAGGCAGGAAAACCAACTATGGCAAAAATTATCGGAATCGATCTGGGCACGACCAACTCGTGCGTTGCGGTCCTTGAGGGCGGCGAGCCCAAAGTGATTGCAAATGAAGAGGGTGCGCGCACCACGCCCTCCATCGTGGGCTTCTCCAAGAGCGGGGAGCGTCTGGTGGGCCAGGTGGCCAAGCGCCAGGCCATCACCAACCCCGAAAACACCATTTTCTCCATCAAGCGTTTCATGGGCCGTCGCTACAACGAGGTCAATGACGAGATGAAGATGGTGCCCTACAAGGTGACCCAGCAGGGCGACCATGTGGGTGTGATGGCGCAGGGCAAGGAGTACACGCCGCCCGAAATTTCGGCCATGATCTTGCAAAAGCTGAAGAAGAGCGCCGAGGCCTATTTGGGCGAGACGGTCACCGAGGCGGTCATCACCGTGCCGGCGTACTTCAACGACGCACAGCGGCAGGCCACCAAGGATGCAGGCAAGATTGCCGGCCTTGATGTGAAGCGCATTGTGAACGAGCCCACTGCGGCTGCTCTGGCCTATGGGCTGGACAAGAAAAAGGACGAGACCATCGCCGTCTATGACTTCGGCGGCGGCACGTTCGATATTTCCATCCTCGAAGTTGGCGAAGGCGTCATCGAGGTCAAGTCGACCAACGGCGACACCCACCTGGGCGGCGACAACCTGGACCAGCGCATCGTCGAGTGGCTGATTGCCGAGTTCAAGCAGGAGCAGGGGCTGGATCTGGCCTCGAAGGGCAACGAAATGGCCCTGCAGCGTCTGAAGGATGCGGCGGAAAAGGCCAAGATCGAGCTTTCGACCACCGTCGAGACCGAAATCAACCTGCCGTTTGTCACGGCCGACGCCACCGGCCCCAAGCACCTGGTCCGCAAGCTGACCCGCGCCAAGCTGGAGCAGTTGGTGGAGGATCTTCTGGACCGTTCGCTCGAGCCTTGCAAGAGGGCCATCACCGATGCCGGCATCACGGTGGACAAGATCGACGAAGTGGTTCTCGTCGGCGGTCAGACGCGCATGCCCAAGATTCAGGAGATGGTGAAGACAATGTTCGGCCGCGAGCCGCACCGGGGCGTGAACCCCGATGAGGTGGTGGCGATCGGAGCCGCGGTGCAGGCCGGCGTTCTGGCCGGCGAGGTCAAGGACCTTCTGCTCTTGGACGTGACGCCGCTGACCCTGTCCATCGAGACCCTGGGCGGCGTGGCCACGACCATGATTCCGCGCAACACGACCATTCCCACCAAGAAGGCCGAGACCTTCTCGACGGCTGCCGATTCGCAGACCGAAGTCGAGGTGCACGTACTGCAGGGCGAGCGTCCGCTGGCCGCGCAGAACCGCACATTGGGCAAGTTCAAGCTGGCCGGCATTCCTCCGGCGCCGCGCGGCGTGCCGCAGATCGAGGTCACTTTTGACATCGACGCCAACGGCATTCTCAACGTGTTGGCCAAGGACGTCGCCACCGGCAAGGACACCCGCATCACCATCACATCCAGTTCGGGTCTGAGCAAGGAAGAAGTGGAGCGGATGGCCAAGGACGCCGAGGCGCACTCCAGCGAGGACAAGGAAAAGCGCGATGAGATCGAAGCGCGCAACGGGCTAGACGGACTGGTCTACAACATCGAGAAGATGCTGAAGGAGTCCGGCGACAAGATCCAGGGACCGGAGAAGGCGGAAGTCGAGACGATTCTTGCCGAATCGAAGAAGGTTCTGGAAGGCACGCCGACCTCAGCCGAACTGAAGGCCCAGCACGAGAAGCTGACCCACGCCAGCCACAAGCTGGCCGAGGTGATGTACAAGGCCAAGGCCGACGAAGCCGCAGCCGGAGCCACCAGTACCCCCGAGGGACAGGCCCCCGATCCCGCGCCCGCCGCCGACCAGAAGAAGGAAGGCGAAGTCATCGACGCAGAGTACGTGGACGTGGACGAAAAGAAGTAGGACGGGCCGTCCAGACTTACGGATGACCAGTAATGCCTGGGTACCCCATCCTTTCCGCGTTTTACAGCGGAAAGGGTGGGAAACCACAGAAGCTGACGAGTCAAATGGGGTGGGCGGCGCTTGCGTTGTCCACCTCAACTCATTTAGTCGATGATGCTGTCTTTTGTCAGTGGAGATGGGCAAGGCCATTTCCGCCAGCACGGGGGGCGACGATGTCGATACCGCGCAAGGCCGGGAAACTGATGCCGCCACTTCATCCCGGCGAGATGCTGCGTGAGGATTTCCTTATCCCGCTCCGAATGACGGCGCGGATGCTGGCGAGTGAGATTAAGGCGCCGGAGCGGCGTGTGCTTGCTATCGTTAAAGAAGAGCGCGGACTCGAAGCTGGAATTTGCTTGCGCTGGACGCGGTACTTCCGGAGGACGCCTGAATTCTGGATGAATCTCCAGAAGGCCTACGAATTGGAGACGGCCAGGGCAGATTGGCCCAGGATTTGCAAGGAAGTCCCCATGCATCCGATAAACCGCAAAACCGGCGGATTGAAAGTACCGACTCTTAGCGTGTAACAAGGAAACAAGAATTCAAAGGAACCATGGCCACGACTCAAAACAAGGATTATTACGCGACGCTTGGGGTGAAGAAGACGGCGACCCCCGAGGAGATCCGCAAGGCCTTCCGCAAGCTGGCGCGCAGGTATCACCCCGACGTGAATCCCGGGGACAAGCGCGCCGAGGAGAAGTTCAAGGAAATCTCCGAGGCCAACGACATTCTGAGCGACGTGAAGAAGCGCAAGGTCTATGACCAGGTGGGCTTCTACTCCGACCAGATCGACCCGGAGCAGGCCGCAGCCTATGCGCGCCAGCAGTCGGGCGGCGGCGGAGGAACGCCGGTGGACTTCGGCGGCTTCGACTTTTCCGGCTTCCAGAGCGGGCCGGGGCAGCATCCGGGTCCGCAGGCGGGCGAGGGCTCCTCGTCATGGGGCAGCTTCAAGGACATTTTTTCCGGCATCTTCTCCGGGGCGCAGCAGCCGCAGCATCCGCGCGGGCCGCAGCCGGGGACCGATCTCGAATACCAGGCCACGGTGGACTTCTGGACGGCGATTCGCGGCGGCCTGGCGCGGTTGCAGGTGCACCGGCAGGAGACCTGCCCCACCTGCCACGGACAGGCGTCGGCCGGCGGCCCCATGCAGTGCCTGGAGTGCAACGGCACGGGCCAGGTGACGCAGATGGGCGGCCGGATGAAGTTCAATATCCCCTGCCCGCGCTGCAACGGCACCGGACGCACCTCGAGCGACTGTCCCACCTGCCACGGCGAAGGGGCGGTAAGCCGCACCGAAGCAGTGGAGTTCCGCATCAAGGCGGGCACCCGCGACGGGCAGCGCATTCGCCTGCAGGGCAAGGGCAACGCGGGGGCCAACGGCGGCCCGGCCGGAGACCTGTTCCTGATTGTGCGCACCGGCACGCATCCGGTCTTTGCCCGCATGGGCGACGATATTCATTTGACGGTTCCGGTGACCATTGCCGAAGCCTCGTTGGGCGCCAAGGTGGACGTGCCCACCATCGACGGACGGGCGCAGTTGAAGATTCCTCCCGGCACGCAGAGCGGACAGAAGCTGCGGCTGCGCGAGCGCGGCGTGGAAAGCGCCCAGCGGTCCGGCCAGCGCGGCGACCAGATTGTGACAGTCGAGGTGGTGACCCCGACCTTGCAGGACGAGCGCAGCAAGGAGATCATGCGCGAGCTGGCCAAGCTGAACAACCAGGACCCGCGCGTGGAGCTGTTCGACAAGATGTAGAGCAGGTTCACCGCGAAGTAACGTAAGCTGGTGCGAAAGAATCATGGCAGCGAAACGAAAATCCAAAGGCGCGTACATGATCTCGGCGGTGGCCGAGATGTACGAGATTCATCCGCAGACGCTGCGGCTCTATGAGCGCGAGGGGCTGCTGAAGCCTTCGCGCACCGAGGGCAACACGCGCCTCTACACCGACGAGGACCTGGAGCGGCTGGAGTTTATCCTGAACCTGGCCCGCGACTTGGGCGTCAACATCGCCGGCATCGCCATCATCCTGCAGATGCGGGAGCGGATGGAGGAGATGAACCGGCAGATGCAGAGCTTTGTGGAGTACGTGCGCTCGGAGATGTTGACCCGTATGCAGCAGGCCATGACGCCCGATTCGCGCTCCGCCATGGTGCCGTTGCGCGCCAAGCCTGTGATCGTTCCGCGGACCGCGCGCAAGTCTTCCTGAGCGGAGCCAGGCAGCCCGCCTTCCGCTCCGCTACAATTCCCCTAGCCTCCAAAGAAGGAATGCCTCGGCAAAGCTGTGTTCATGATCCATATTCTGTTTGAAACTCTTCTCGGGATCGCCCTGGTGGGCACCCTGACCTCCACAATTTTTTTGGGATTGGTGCTGGTGGCCTGCTTTCGCTTCAAGCAGACGGCCAAGGCGCGTGCTCGGCAGGGGACCTCGACTTATCTTCCCCCGGTGAGCCTTCTCAAGCCGCTGCATGGCGCGGAGCCCGGCCTGCGCGAGTACCTGGAGAGCTTTTTCGCGCTCGACTATCCCGACTTCGAGATGCTGTTTTGCGCGCGCACGGAAGCCGACGCCGGATTGCAGCTGGCTCGCGAAGTGGCGGCTCTGCATCCTGAAATTCCGGTACGTTTTCTGCTCTCCGGGACGCCGCCCTGGCCCAATGCGCGCTGTTATTCGCTGGCGGTGATGGCTCCTGAGGCTGCGCACGACCTGTTGGTGATTACCGACAGCGATGTGCGGGTGAAGCCCGAGTTCCTGCGCGAGGTGGTTGCCCCCTTTGCCGATGCAGGGCTGGGCGCATCCACCTGCCTCTATCGCGGAGACGCCACCGATCGCGGCCTGTGGGCCCTGATGGAAGGCCTGGGCATGAGCGTGGAGATGACCGCCGGGGTGGTGACGGCGGACATGATGGAGGGGATGCGCTTCACTCTCGGCCCCTGCATGACCGTGCGCAAGGCGGACCTGGCCCGCATCGGCGGCTTTGAGAAGCTTGGCTACTATTATGCGGACGACTTCATGCTCGGCAACCTGGTGGCGTCCACGGGCGGCCGGGTGTTGCTGTCCAGTCACATCATCGACCACTGCATCGTGAACAACTCCTTCTGGCGCAACTTCTCGCACCAGTGGAGCTGGATGAAGTCGACGCGCTTCAGCCGGCCGGCGGGGCATTTCGGCACCGGGGTCACGTTTGCGGCGCCCTTCGGCCTACTGGGTCTGCTGGCCGGGTTGGCGCTGGGAATGCCGGTGGTGGGCTGGTCGCTGCTGGCCTGGGCGTGGCTTTCCCGGGTGCTGCTGTGCCTGGTGGCGGGTGGCTGGGTGGTGGGCGATCCGGATGCTTACCGCTATTGCTGGCTCTACCCCTTACGCGACCTGATGGGATCAATCCTCTGGGCGGCCAGCTACACCAGCCGCAAGGTGGGCTGGCGCGACGACCAGTTCGTGCTGGAAAAGGGCGGTTTGATGCGGAAGATCAATTAGGCAGATCGGCGGTTCCATCTGCTATCTTGGGTTTGGGCTACAATGTAGCACAGAGGTGTTCTTATGGCAGCCAATGCAGTGGTTCGGGCACGAATCGACGAAAAAGTGAAGGTGCGCGCCGCGGCAGTGTTGGAAACGATGGGACTGACCGTTTCGGATGCCTTCCGGTTGTTGCTTGTGAAGGTGGCTGCCGACCAGAAGCTGCCGTTTGAGATCCACACCCCGAACGCCGAGACGATCGCCGCCATGCGCGAAGCAGACCGTGGCGAAGGCAAGCGCTTCGATTCCGCCGAAGAGCTGTTCAAGGACCTGGGAGTCTGATGTGCGAAAGCCGATCCTGGGTACTTCGTTCAACCGGGACCTGAAGCGGGTGCAGAAGCGCGGCAAGCAGATGGCCAAGCTGCGTGAGGCCATTGAGCTTCTACTCGAAGGGAATTTGCTTCCGCCGCAATATAAGGACCACCCGCTGAGTGGAGACTGGAAGCACTTCCGCGACTGCCACATTGAGCCGGACTGGCTGCTGCTTTACAAAATCGAGGGAGAGAATCTGCACCTCGTTCGTACTGGAACCCATACTGATCTATTCGATTGAGGCCTCTGCCCTGAATTAGGGAGCAGAGGCCTCGATCGCTTCTATGGCAGCGGCCGGTCGGTCCACAGCGCCTTGTCGGCGATGGATTGCACAGGGTAAAGCCGTCCCGCCAGAAGCTGCTCGGCCTGGGCCTGGTGGTAGTCCTGGGCGAAGAGCCATTTGCGCTCGCCGGTGCCCCAGGCTTTAGACAACTGGTCTTCGCTGATCAGCACTTTGGGCGCGTCCGTGTAGCAGGAGCCCCACAGCAGTGACGATGCATCGCCGTGCGGCGAGCAGGGTTCGGCCACCACCAGGGCAGGCTTGCCCATGAACTTGTGCGTGTAAAAGACCACCGACGAGGCGTCGGACTGGTCGCCGTAGATGATGAAGGTGTCGGTGGGAGCGCCCTTCAGCATCATGGTGTCGGCCAGCTGCTTGGAACTGAGCATGGGCTCGAAGCGGGCAAAGGCGATGTGCGCGGCCACCAGGAAGACGCCCAGGGTGAGAGCGACCGAAACGGTGGCGGCCATGTGTTTGCCTTTGACCCGGAGCAGCCAGCCCACCGCCGGCCCGATCAGCAGGGCCACGGCAGCCAGCGCGGCCGGCAGTCGGAGAGCGGCGAACGAAGGCCCAGTCAGGTCAAAGAAGTGGGACATGGAAAGCGTGTAGCCGCCCACGTCCCGGTGCGCCAGCAGGGTGCCGATGTCGGAAACGAAAGGCAGGTTGCGCGACTCCCACAGGCACCAGCCCAGCAGCGCCGCAATGCCCACTCCGGCCACCGTAAAGAAGGCCTGCGCGCCGGTGAGCCATGCGGTCGAAACCGGCGAAGGACCGTCCTCTGTCGCGTTGCGGTTCTCTTCAATGCCGGCAATCACGCCGGCGATCAGGATCAGCATCGGCGTCCAGGCCGGGAAGGTGTAGTACTCCTGATTGGTCGAGAGCGAAAAGAAGACCAGCGTGAAGCCGGCAAAGATGCTCAGCAGCCAGGTGGAGCGGACGCGGAACTTCAGGAGCTGTACGTAGGTCACCACGTCTTTCCGGGCGTTGTAGTCGAGGTAGAAATCGACCGTCTGTCCGGCATCCCGGCCCAAATGGTGCAGCCAGGTCTTGCGGGTCTTCCAGGCCAGGGCCACCAGGGCCGGCAGGAACAGGCTCCAGGGAAAGAGCCAGACCAGGTGGAGCAGCCAGTAGGCGGCAAAGGGCAGCCGGTTATAGTCGTGCGGGAAGCGCTGACCCAGGAAGCGCAGGAAGTGCTCGTTGACGAAGTAGAAGTACCAGAAGCCGTGCACGTTGCCCGGTGTGGGGTGGTTGCCGATGGGGTGGCCCTGTCCGGGGTTGGCGATGCCGGCCAGAATGTGCCAGGGCGCGGCGATGGCCAGAAAGAGCAGCACGCCGGTGACCGGCTTGAGGTTTCTCCAGCGGCGCCACAGCCCGCTCAGCAGCAGTAGGGGAATGGCCGCAGCGGCAAAGAAGATGGGCGCAACCAGGCCCTTGGTCAGCACGGCCAGGGCCAGCGCCGCCCACATGAAGTAGAAGCGAATGGGGCGGTCGGACTCAAAACCGGTCAACAGCCCATAGAGGGCGGCCAGCAGGAAAAAGCTCAGCAGCGCCTCGGGAATGGCAAAGCGGGTAAAGAGAAACGGCCCGATCGAGGTGAGCACGGCCAGAGCGGCATAGAAGCCCGCACGCCGTCCCCAGGCGCGGCCCGCCCACAGCCACGCCAGCCAGGCGCATCCCAGCAGTGCCAGCGCGTTGGGCAGATGGGTGGCAAAGGCGTTCTGGCCAAAGACCTTATAGAGCGCCGCGTCGAACCAGTAGGGCAAGGGCGGCTTTTCCAGGTAGCGCAGGCCGTCCACCTTGAGCGTGACCCAGTCGCCGCTCTCGGCCATGTGCTGCGCCGCCTGTGCGTGGCTGGCGTCGGCGTCGTCGAGCAGGGGAGGCGTGAACAGGGAGGCAAGCTGGACGGCGGCAAAAATCACCGCCAGGAGTACCCAGGCTGCCAGCGCGGAAGGCGCTTGTTGCGTGCGGTTCTGCGTATTTTTTTTATTTGTCATCGCTGAATAGGCCGTCGAAACAAGGATAACAGCCGTCGAGAGCGGCCGTTTCATTGTGGGGACGGGCGTTTGGCGCACGGACGCGGAATGCCAGGTGCTTAGTGCAACCGGAAGTCGCGAGAAATTCTAGAGGAATTCTTAAACGGATGGAGCGATGAGCTTTCCCGCCAGCGGCAGCGGCCTGGCTTCGGAAGCAACCACCACAATCAACGTCACGGTGCCGTAACTTCAATCCAGTCTGAAGGCCGGCGGTCTTCTGCTGCGCCGGTCCGGCGCGGTCGTGTATCTTGGCCCGAGAGACGAATTCCAACTTTCGGAACGCTCCCACTTCCCCTATGCCCACCTTTGCCGCCATCGATATCGGTTCCAATTCCTGCAGGTTGAAGATCGCACGAGTCGTCGCCCACCAGTTGAAGACGCTGGCGGAAGATCGCGAGGTGACGCGGCTGGGGGCCAGTGTCTTCGAGTCCGGACTGGTGTCGCCGGAGGCCATGGCCTCCACGCTGAGGGCGCTCAAGCGCTTTCAGCGCGCCACACAGACCCATGGCGTGGACCACGTGCGCGTAGTGGGAACAGCGGCCCTGCGCGACGCCCGTAACGGGCCGGCCTTCCAGGCTTGGGTAAAGTCTGAGACCGGCTGGAATCTGGAGATCATCTCCGGCCTCGAAGAGGGCCGGCTGATTCACCTCGGCGTGATGGGGGCGGGCGCAACCACCCCCGAGCCGGGCGCTGCAGGACGCGTGCTGCTGGTGGACCTGGGCGGCGGAAGCTGCGAAATCACGCTTTCCGAGCGCAAGCGCATCAAGGAGACCATCAGCGTGCCTCTCGGCGCGGTGCGGCTGACCGAGGAGTTTCTTTTGGCCGACCCTCCGCCGCCCGAGGATCTGGCGCGGATGCAGCAGCTCATCGCCCGGGAGCTGCGCCGGGCGCATCGCAAAATTCAGCCGGAGAACGTGACCCTGGCGATTGCCACCTCGGGAACGGCGGCAGCGCTGAGCGAGGCGATTGCCGCCGCGACAAAGCCAAACGGCAAATCCCCGAAGAAACAGGCGCAAGCCCTGCGCACAGCGAGCCGCGCCTCCTCCGCAACGCACGCGGGAATGACCCCGGCGCGGGAAGTGCGCAAACTGGCCGCGAAACTGGCGCGGATGCCGTTGACCGAGCGCGAGGCGGTGGTGGGCATCGGGCCGCGGCGTGCGGAGATTATCGTGGCCGGCACGCAGGTATTTGCCGAATTGCTGGAGAGCTTCGGCCTGGACAGCTTCCGCTACTCGTCTCTTGGCCTGCGCGACGGCATCCTGGCCCAGATGTTGGCCGAGCAGGATGCCCGCGCCACTGCGCACCATGAGTTCGAGCGCGAACGTTGGGAGAGCGTGCTGGCTACGGCCAAGCGCTACGGAGTCGATCTCAAGCAGGCCGAGCCGGTCCGGGCCCACGCTGTCCAGCTCTTTCGAGAACTGAAGGCGCTTCACCAATTGCCGCCGGAGTACGAAAGCTGGCTGGCTGCCGCCGCCATGTTGCGCGATACCGGCAAATTCGTGAACCACCAGGGCCACCACCGGCACACCCAGTACATCGTTTCCAGCTCGGAGATCTACGGCTACACGCGCGAGCAGCGCACCGTGGTTTCCGCCATTGCACGCTACCTGGGCAAGAGCCGCCCGCAGCCCGGCGACCGCGCCCTGCGCAACATTCCTGCCCAGGAACACAGAAACGTGCACCGGGCCGTGGTGCTGCTGCGGCTGGCCGAGGCGCTCAACCAGGACCGCGCCAGCGACGTGCTGCGCGTGGCGGCCAAGGTCTATCCCAAGCGGGTTTATCTCGAAGTAGAGCCGGGGCGAACCGGGGCGGAACTGGAGCTGTGGTCGCTGCGCAAGGAGGCGGACTACTTCCGCGAGGTCTTCGGGCGCGAGCTCTTTCCCACATTGGCGTAGATGGCGCGGGCCATGCGCGGATCGATGAGCCATTGCAGCAAGGGCGGATGACGGTCCATGTCGATGCGCGCCACCGAACCCTTGCGCATGCGGATCGCGGCGCCGCCGTTGCCGGTAATCAGGTGGCCGAGAAAGCGGAAAATGTTGGGGTTGTGGCCCACCACCAGAATTCCCTCGCGGTCGGCGTACTTGGCCAGCATCTGCACAAAGTCGGCGTAGTCGGCATCCGGCTCCAGCGCCGCGCTGACCTCGACTTTGGCCTCATAGCCCAGCTCCGTGCCCACGAACTGCGCGGTCTGCAGGGAGCGCTTCAGCGGGCTAGACACCACCACATCCACCTGCACCTTGAGCGCGCTGAGCATGCGCGCCATTAGCATGCACTGATCCTTTCCCTCTTTGACGAGGGAGCGCTTGTCGTCGATGGCGGGGTTCCCGCGACGAATTCCGGCGTTGGCGTGGCGCATCAAATAGAGGTTCATCGGGATGGTTCCGGCGGGGGTAAAGTGTGCTCTGCCAGCTCCTTGAGGTTCGATATTAGCACGTTTGTAATATTTCAAATGGGGGCAAATCCACCCATTGGTTGAGGTTAGGTCCCAAATTGGCGGCTCAGCCCATCGTCGTTCCCTGTTTGCTCACGGGCGCGCATTCACTTGCAACGCGACTCCACGGAGAAACCCAGCCGCCACGGGCTGGCCTGCGAGCGATCAGCCTGCGCTTTCCTTCACCAGCGCCTGGATTTTGGCGTTGACCTGCGCGACGCTGATGAAGAATGGCGTCTTGAGGCATTGCAGGCTCAGTTGCTGCGATTCCGGCGCGTAGTTCCAGGCGATTTCCACGCCGAACTGCGAAGCGGTTCCACTGTTGCCGGCAATGTCGATGTCGGATTCCCTGGCCTTTTCTGATAACCTTGCGTACCGTTCCGGGGTGATGCCGGAGAATACCTGTGCCTCGTTCTGTTCCATCGCGTCTTCCTTCGTGCGGCTGGTTGGGGAATGAATGGACGAGTCAGCGAGTCAGCGGGGGCCCTTGGGGAGAACAATCCTGGCGGTGTCCACCACGCAGATGGCTGTTTATGCTTTGAAAGGGCACGACTTCAGTCGTGCCGTAAATGGCCCAAAATAAGCTGGGCTTTAGCCCCTGAGGGAAGCAGTTTCTACGAGTTCATCCAATTCGCGGGCATCGGTAAATGATCCTATTTTGCGGCCGCTTACGCTAATCCGCGGCTTCTGATTTCTTGGTTGCGGGTTTCTCTTGCGGTTTCTGGGCGTTGGGCTTGGGGATTGCGTCCAGGTCCACCTTGCCCTCGGCCAGTTGCATAAGGAAGGCCTGACTGGAAAATGCCGGGGCGTCCTTGTAGATTTTGTTGGCGCGAACGTAGCTGCCGTCGGCTTGCTGCAGGCGCGCCTTCACGGTGTCGGCCAGGTAGGCCGGCAAAATCTCGTCGTGAATGCGCGCCCTGGCCACGGGGTCGCGCACCGGAAACACCACCTCGCAGCGCTCAAAGAGGTTGCGCGGCATCCAGTCGGCTGAGCCCAGATAAATTTCAGGGTCGCCGCCGTTGGCGAAGTGGAAGATACGGGAGTGCTCCAGGAAGCGGCCCACAATCGAGCGCACGCGAATCCTTTCCGACAATCCCTTGACGCCGGGACGCAGAATCGAGAGGCCACGGATGATCAGGTCCACCTCCACGCCATCCTGCGAAGCCTGGTAGAGAGCCTCGATCACCGAGGGCTCGAGCAGGGCGTTCATCTTGGCCACAATGTGGGCGGGCCGTCCAGCCTGCGCGTGTTCCTGTTCCCGGCGGATCAGGCGCAGAAAGCTCTCCGCCATGGTCAGAGGGGCCACCAGCAGCGGGCTATAGTCGTCCACCTCGGCGTGCGCGGTCAGGTAGTTGAAGACCATGTGCACCTGCTCGGTAATCTGCGGGTCGCTGGTCAGCAGGCTCAGGTCGGTGTAAAAGCGCGCGGTCACGGGGTTGTAGTTGCCGGTGCCCAGGTGGCAATAGCGGCGGGTCACGCCGTCCTCGTCGCGGCGCACCAGCATGGCCAGCTTGCAGTGGGTCTTCAGGCCCACCACGCCATGAAACACCTGCACCCCGGCGTCTTCCATGCTTCGCGCCCAGCGAATGTTGGAGGCCTCGTCGAACCGGGCCATCAACTCCACCACCAGCGTGGCCTCCTTGGTGGCCGCGGCCTCGATCAGCGCCTGAAACATGGGCGAGTCGTGGCTGGTGCGGTAGAGCGTCTGCTTCATGGAAACCACGGCCGGGTCTTCGGCACCCTGCTGGATGAAGTCCACCACCGGGTCGTAGGCGTCGTAGGGATGATGCAGCAGGACGTCGTGCTGCCGCAGCTCGTCAAAAATGTTGCTGGACTTGCGGCTCAGGTGCAGGGCCTTGGGCGCGAAGGGCGGAAACTTCAGGTCGGGCCGCTGTACATCTCCATAAAAGAACATCAGCCGGGAAAGGTTCACCGGGCCGTCGGCTAGGAAGACCTGATCCTCGTCGAGTTCGAAATTGACCCGCAGCCGCTCCACAATCTCCGGATCGGCGCCGGTTTCAATCTCCAGGCGCACGGCATCGCCCTTGCGCCGGTTGTGCAGTTCCACGCGGATGGCTTCCAGCAGCGAGCGCGCCTCTTCTTCCTCGAAGTAGAGGTTGGAGTTGCGGGTCACCCGGAAGGCGGTCCGGGCCAGCACCTCGTAGCCCCGGTACATCCCGGCCAGGTTTTGCGCAATCAGGTCCTGCAGCAGCAGGTAGTCGAATTTTCCCTCGGCGGAGGGCAGCCGGACAAAGCGCGGCAATGCGCGCGGCACGGTGACCACGCCCAGCACCTGCGGGCCGGAACTGCGCCGCTTGAGCCGCAGCAGAAGGGCCAGGCAAAGAGCCTTGTTCAGCACGCGGGGAAAGGGATGCGCCGGGTCGATCGAAATCGGGGTCAGCAGCGGATCCACTTCGCGCTCAAAATAGTCCTGGGCAAAGGCGCGGGCTGCCTGGTTCAGTTCCTTCCACTCCAGCAGGCGAACCCCCTGCTTGCGCAGCTCGGGAAGCAGATGCTCGTTCCAGCAGCGATACTGGCCGCCGACGAAGTCATGAATGTCGGCGGTGAGCGTGCTCAGAGACTCGTCGGGGCGCAGACCGTCGTACCCCTGCTCGCGGTAGCCATCCTCGATGCGCTGCATCAGGCCCGCCTGGCGCACTTCCACGTACTCGTCCAGGTTCGAGCCGGTGATCGCCAGGAACTTCACCCGCTCCAGCAAGGGATTGGATGCGTCCTCGGCTTCTTCCAGCACGCGCCGGTTGAACTGCATCCACGAGCGGTCGCGGCCGTTAAACAGCTTCTGTCTCTGTGTCGTTCTGGCCATCCAAGTCCATCCAGTGCGTAGTGTTGGAAGTCTACAGCGTTTTCCCTGGGATTTGCACCTGAGGGGGAAGGAGGGTTGCCCTCGAGGAAGCTAAACTTCTGTTTGCCCTCTTCGTGAAACGAGTCACATCCAGGCGCTTTCTTGACCAGCGCGCTGACTCCAACTCGGTTCTCACTGCCTGGAAAAAAACGAAAATGCCCACCAGCCCATGCATACAGTACGGAGGGCGGAAACGATATGAAGGGAAGGCAAAAAAATGCAGGGCCGTGGATTGCACCGAATTATCGCTGCGAAGAAGATACGCTTTTCGCGTTGTGCCTCAAAAGCTGCGCCGTCGCCCGCCGGATCAGGCCGAGAGCTTCTTTGAGAGATTCCTGAGTCCGCGCATCGAGCAACTGCGCCAGGCTATCGCACGTGGCGCTGCCTGGAAAGGTGCGGCCCACCTCTTCGACGAGCGACTGCCAGTCGTGCCATTTGCCGGCTGCCGATTGCATCCTTTTCAGTGTCGTGGCCTGCCGTCCGGCCACGGGATCGGCTGCGGCGGAGATCTCGGCCAGGTAGCGCACCTTCTTGATGCGTTTGCGATAGTCGTGCAGGCTCTCCGCGTTGAGTTCCAAAAACTCCTGGCGAAGCCCCGCGACCATGGCAGAAATCTCAACTCCCGAACAACCCCAGGCGTGCTGTTCGGACGGCGCCAGGGCGGCTTCCAACTCCGCGCTCAGCCGCTCCAGGCGCTTGCGGCGGTCTTGAATGCCGGCGATCAGTTTCTTCGCCGCTGCCTGGCGCGTTTCCGTGAGCTTCCGCTCCAATTCGCCGATCTGGCGCAAGCAACTGCGGCTGCAAGGGGGGTGGCCCTCCGGCGGGCCGGCTGTCGTTGCGCGCAATCCGGCCAACATGGCCAGAGAAACATCCGCTTCCCGCACCGGGTTCAGCGCGCGGCGCAGCTTCTTTCCCTGCTTGTTCCAGCGCTTTGCAGCACGCGCAGCCGGGGTCTCTGGCTCCTGGTCCCGCAGCCAGAATTCCACTCCCGCCTGAAGGCGAAGAGTGGCCACGCGCAAACTATGGACGCTTTTCCGGCTGGGCTTTTGGCCGCATTGGGAGACCAACTGCCGCCATGCCTCAACCCGCTGGCTGAATTCCGGTTGAGCTGTCTCCGGGGGCTGCCCGCTGGAAGCAAGAGGAGCGAATTTCATCGATCTTTAACACTCCTGGCTCCTATTCTGCACCCTGCGGGCGATCTTGTCTTTGATTTGGCAGCATAACCGCCAACTCCATCACTGCGAACTCTTGGAGGGCAGGGCCTTTCCCCGCTTTACCGGCTGCTCTGTCGGCAGGGCGACCAGAACTTTGCTTTTTTATCCAGATTGACCTACGCAGCCCGCCGGGTTGAGGATAAAGGCTGGGGCAATACGCTTTCCAGCCCAGAGAGGAGCTCTTCTCATGCCTGAGGAACCCACCGCTGCGACCGCCAGTCTGATCCCCCCCAAGCCGATTCCCCCCGCCGCCGAGGTCTTCTCCAAGCGGATGCGGGGCCTCCTCGACGGCCAGCCCAAGGATGAGGCCACCGTCGCCAAGGCTCTGGCGGGTCAGGATGAGATGTTTGAGCTGATTGCCGCCGGAATGTACAGCCTTGCCTCCATGATGGTGGGCGAAGGCGAAGAGAGCGTGCGGCTGGTGGAGACGGCGGTGGCCACAGCAGAGGTTTCGGTGTGCCACGACCCGCACACGGCGCGCATGAGCAGCCGGCGCGCTCTCACCACCGCCGCTCTCGGCATCCTTGCCCGGCGCGATCCCCAATGCCTCGCCGTCCCCGAGGGCCTGGAACACTCCTCCACCTGCATCGAAGACGACGATGTCTCCTCGGCCGGCATCTCCAACGAGGAATTTGAAAACATGATCGGCGGCCCGGAACGCGAACGGGTGCGGAAATGGCTGGAAAGCCTGCCCATGATCGTGCGCAATGTCTTCGTCCTGCGCGCGGTGGCAGGTTTCACCGCCGTCGAGACGACCGAGCTGCTCCAGACCCGCGGCGGGCCGGCAGCCGCTGCATGGACGCCCGATGCGGTGCGCGAGGTCTTCCGCCAGGGCCTCTGCTCACTGGCTTCGCAGCTCATTCACGCCATGACCACGGCGGAACGGTAATCTGCAGGGAACAGGGCTCAGGGAACAGGGAACAGAAATCAACCCGGTGTCCCACTTCGTGACCGCGCGCAACGGCCCCGGCAATTCTCCGCGACCTCCTTTCTCTGCGGGAAATCTCCACCGGCGCTCAGTATTTCGTGTGTCTTTCAACCTTTATCCGCCCGCGTCCATCTCTTCGGTACACTACATTTGCGAACCCTGGAACCGGTTTTGTGCATCCATTAGAAGCGAACCATTCCAGGCAGAAGCTCTTTTCTGAAAGTCGAACGCCATTGATGTTTTCAAAATTTCCAAGGAATAGCTCGACTCGCGGCCTGCCGCTGGCATGGGTCGCTCTGGCGGCAACTCTTGCGCCGGGCGTCCTGACCGCGCAGAATGCTTCCCCTTTTCAGGGCAGCGTCGCCACGGGCGAAGTCTCCGCGCAGCCCATCGACCTCACGCTCGACGAGGCCATCGCCCGGGGGCTCAAGACCAATCTGGGCGTCATTCTCAGCGGCACGCAAACCGCTGCGGCCCGCGGCCAGCGGCTCGGCCAGCTCCAATCGCTGTTGCCGGCCGTCGATTTCAGCGCCAAGGAAACGGTCATGCAGTCCGACCTGCCCGCCGAGGGCTTGCGCATTCCCGGATTTCCCACCATTATCGGGCCTTTCGGCTACACCGACCTGCGCGCCTCGCTCACTTGGTCGCTGGTGGATGTGGCTTCACTGCGCAACTACCTGGCCGCGCGCCACAACTTCCGCGCCGCCGAGCTCTCCGCCCAGGACGCGCGCGAACTGGTGATTCTGACGGTGGGCAATGCCTACTTGCTGGCCCTGGCCGATGAAACCCAGGTTTCCAGCGTGCAGGCGCAGGTGGCCACCGCCAAGGTTTCCCTCGACCAGGCCGTCGCCAACCACCAGGCCGGCACCGCGCCCCTGCTCGATGAGCTGCGTTCGCGCGTCGATTCGCAATCGCTCGAACAGCAGTTGATCGTGGCCCGCAACTCTCTCGAGAAAGACAAGCTGGCCCTGGCCCGCACCATCGGCCTGCCTCTCGCGCAGAGCTTCAATCTGGCTGACAAGGCGCCCTACGCGGCCTTTGACCAGCTCGATGTGCAAGCCGCCATCACCCAGGCCCGCACCAACCGCAAGGATCTGGCCGCCATGGTGGAACGGACCAAGGCCTCTGAGCAACAGCGCAAAGCCGCCACCGCGGACCGCCTGCCCACCGTCGTCTTCAATGGCGATTACGGCGACATCGGCGTGACCCTGGGCCACTCGAACGGCACCGGCGACGCCTCCGGCACGCTGAGCGTTCCCCTGTTCAAGGAGTACGCCCTGCGCGGCGAGGCCCAGGTGGCCCAGTCGCAACTGGACACGCAGCGCGACAAATTGAGCGATGCGAATGCCCAGGTGGACGCCGACGTACGCGACGCCCTGCTGGACATCGCCTCCTCGGCAAAACAGGTTGAAGTGGCGCACTCCTCGGTGGAACTGGCTGGCGAGGCGCTCTCTGAGGCCCAGCAACGCTACGCCAACGGCGTCAGCGACAACCTGGCCGTCAGCCAGGCCGAACAATCCGTGGCTCAGGCCAACGATCAATATGTGACCAGTCTCTACCGGCATAACGTGGCCAAGCTCAGCCTGGCCCGCGCTCTGGGAGCGGCCGAGAGCTACAAGAATTATCTGGGAGGAAAGTAAACGTGGCGGATACAACACCAACACCAGACTCACCTGAACTCGACGAGGCCGCGGAGAACCCGCAGCCTCAGTCCCGCCGCAAGGTCATTGCCGTCATTGTGATCGTGGTGCTCGCTGTGGTTGCCGTAGCCATCTGGTGGCACTCCACCTTCAGCGAAGACACCGACGATGCGCAGGTCAATGGCCATCTGATCCAGGTCAGCGCGCGCATCAACGGCCATGTGGCCAAAGTGGACGTCGACGAAAACCAGGTGGTCAAGCAGGGCGACGTCATCGCCGAACTGGACCCCAGCGACTACCAGGTCGCGGTCGAGAACGCCCAGGCGGCCCTTGCCAGCGCGCAGGCCAATGCCGCTGCGGCCAACGTCAATGTGCCCCTCACCACCGTGAACACAGGCAGCAACCTGCGTTCGGCCGACGCCGATGTCAACGGCGCGCAAGCCAGCGTGCAGCAGGCCCAGGGACAATTGGAAGCCGCGCACGCCAAGGTCGCCCAGGCCCAGGCCAATTACACCAAGGCGCAAGCCGATCTCGAACGCTACAAGCCGCTGGTGGCGAAAGACGTCATCAGCAAGCAGCAGTGGGACGCGGCGGTTGCCGCGGCGGATGCCAACAAGGCCGCCCTGGCCGATGCCCGCGCCAACGAGCAGGCCGCCGGCGACGGCGTACGCGTGGCTCGCGAGCGCGCAGCCCAGGCCCAGGCTCTGCAGCGGTACGCCCAGACCGGCCCGCAGCAAGTGGCCGCGCAATCCGCCCGCGCCAAGCAGGCGTTGGCCCAGGTGGCGCAGGCCCAGGCCCAGCTCGATCAGGCCAAGCTCAACTTGAGCTACACCCGGATCGTGGCCCCGGCCGCCGGCATCGTCACCCGCAAGAGCGTTGAAATCGACCAGAACGTGGCCGCGGGGCAGAATATGCTCACGCTGGTTTCGCTTGAAGACCTGTGGGTCACCGCGAACTTCAAGGAAACCCAGCTCAAGCACATGAACGCCGGCCAGCCCGTCGAAATCGAAGTCGACTCGACCGGCAAAACCTACAAGGGCAAAGTGACGCAGATCGGCGGCGCCACCGGTTCCGTGCTCTCCCTCTTTCCTCCCGAGAACGCCACCGGCAACTACGTGAAGGTGGTCCAGCGCATTCCGGTCCGCATCGACTTCAGCGACCTGAAGAACGAAGACCCGAATCACGCCCTCCGTCCCGGCCTCTCCGTCGAGCCCAAGGTGCGCGTGAAGTAAGCAAGGCAGCTTCTAGCTTTCAGCTTTGAGCCTCCAGTCTTCAGCTTTTTGCCTCCGGGCAAAGGGCAGGGCGCTGGAGGCTTTTGCTTTTGACGCACCCGATCTCGGCTCTCCCCGGCCGGGTGGTCCAGTTGCCGGGAGAAGTAAGCCAACCACTGAAGCTGGTTGGCCCAGGCCCCCCTTACCCTGCAATAATCTACCCATGCGTACAGTGATCACAGCGGAAAGGCTCTGGGACGGCAAGAGCCTGATCGATCATCCCAGGGTGACGATCGAAGACGGCCGGATTGCAGCTATTTCCACGCGGGAGTCGGGCGCATTGCCCGCCGGCGCGCGCGTTCTTGACTTTCCCGGCGCAACCCTCGCGCCTGCATTTTTTGACGTGCACACTCACGGCGCCATGGGCCACGACCTGATGGAAGCCACGCCGGAAGCCTTGCAGGCGGTTTCGAGCTTCCTGGCCACGCGCGGCGTCGGCAACTTTCTGGTCACCACGGTGACGGCGCCGATCGACACGACCCTGCGCTCGCTGGAACGGCTGGCCAAGCTCCTGGCGCAGCCGCCCGTCGAGGGCCAGTCGCATCCCATCGGCATTCACCTGGAAGGGCCGTTTCTCTCGCATGCCAAGCGCGGCGTCCATCCGCCCGCGAACCTGCTGGAGCCCGACATCGCCACCTTCGACCGGTTCTTCGAGGCCGCAGGAGGCCATATGCGGCTGATGACGCTGGCTCCCGAGCTGCCCGGATGCGCCGAACTGGCTGCGCATGCAACTGCGCGCGGGGTGCGGATCTCGATAGGCCACTCCAACGCCACGGCCGCCGAAACCCGGACCTCGATGGCCGCCGGAGCGGTCAGCGCCACGCACACCTTCAACGCCATGCGTCCGCTGGACCACCGCGAGCCGGGGATTCTGGGAGTGGTGCTGACCTCCGATGATCTCTTTGCCGAGCTGATCTGCGACGGCGTCCACACTGCGCCCGAGTTGGTGAAGCTCTGGTGGCGCGCCAAGGGGCCGCAACGCGCCCTGCTGGTGACTGACGCCATGAGCGCCACCGGCATGCCGGACGGCGAGTATTTGCTGGGGGGATTTCCGGTGCAGGTCGCCGAGGGAAGAGCCATGGCGGGTGGCGTCCTGGCTGGCAGCGTGCTCACGATGGACCGCGCGCTGAGCAACTTCATGCGGATCACATCCGCGCCGCTCGATCAGGCGTTGCGCCTGGTCACGGCCAACCCAGCGGCCATGACCGGTCTTCAGGACCAGGTGGGCGCGCTGGCAGTCGGCCGGACGGCCAGCCTGGTTGCCGTGGATGCGGCAGGAAAGCTGACCGGTTCGGTGATCGGAGCAAACTGACGGCCGAGTGGCTGAAATGCTCGCTTTCTGGCCGCTTGATGTTTTACCCATGCAAAATGCCCCATGTCTCCGCATCGAGACATGGGGCATTCTGCATTGAATCGGGACGCATGGAAACAGGCGGCCGGAAACCTACTTGGCTGTTTCGGCCAGGCGCTTGGCGCGCCACAGGGCGCCGTCCAGTGAAATCACCGGCTCGCTGGCCACCGGCATCAGCGGAGCGGCAGCGTGCAGGCCGGCAAAGAAGGCCTTGCGCACGATGGTCATCTTTTCGACCACGCCGCCCGTCCAGGCCACGGGAACTTCGCCGGCAATGTTGTGCTTGCGGCGCAGCTTGCTGCGGACCAGCAGAACGAACTCCACCAAGTCGGCAGCGGCCTGCTGAACCACGGCCAGCGCCACCGGGTCGCCGGCCTCGGCCAGCTCGTAAATGGTGGGCGCCAGAGCCGCAAAGTCCGGTCCCGGCGTGCCGTCGCCCACGTTGACCAGCTCGTCGATGTCGACCGTGCCCCAAAGCTTGCCCACCGCATCCAGAACCTGTGTAGGCTTCTCCTGGTCATGAGCCTTCAGGGCCCAGCGCAGGGAGTTGACGCCGATCCAGTAACCCGAGCCTTCGTCGCCCAGACGCGAGCTCCAGCCGCCGGCGCATTCACGGCTGCCGTCCGCTGCGCGGCCAATGGTGTTCGAGCCGGTTCCGGCAATCTGCAGGATTCCAGGCCCGCCCTTGAAGGCGGCATCCAGGGCGATGACTTCGTCGCCGACCACTTCGGAGCGGCTCATGCCGAAATCTTCAAATACGGCAGTGATCCACTCCTTGACACCCGGCATCGCGGCGCTGGCCACGCCTACCGAGGCCGCGTTCACGGTCTTTACTCCAGCCTGTGCAAGAACTTCGGTGAGAATGGCGCGCAGATTTGTCTCTGCAACTTCGGCGCCCACCCGCAGCCGCTTGATGGAGCCGTTTTCCGCGTAGGCCAGAACCTTGTCGTCCGCCACTATGGAGGCGCGTGTCCGCGTTCCTCCGCCATCGATTCCTAGAATTACGTTCATTATCTCCCTGCTCCTTCTCAATTTACCGCATCCTCACCGTGATCCAGCAGCGTTCCCGCCAATACGTTCAGGCTGCCGTCGGTCTTCGGCGAGGTAAGCCCCAGCAGATGTGCGAGCCAGGGGTAAAGGTTGACGTTTTCAAACGGCGCAACTGTGCGGCCGGCGACAATATCGGGGCCAGCCGCAAAAAAACTTGCCTTCATTTGGGGAATCCTGCGGACATCGAAGCCATGCATTCCGGGAACTGGCGGCTGATCGGGACGCCCTGCCTCGGGCGCATGCGCGCGGATAGCAAAGGCCCCAGTCGCCACGATCACCGGGTCGCCCGCTCGGGGATTCCCTTTGTAATTCAGATCCGCCGGAAGATCCTTGCGGCGGAAAGCCTGAAATTGCGAAGAAGCTTTCTTAAGTTGATTGTAAAGCCGCGCGCGATCTTCTTCAGTTTTTGCGTAGAGAAGAGAGCCGGCGGTTTCAAATCCAGTGAGGTCGGCGAACTGGTCCAGCGTGACCCATCGACCCTCTACCTGGGCCATGCCGTGATCGCTGACCACCACCAAATCGATAGGCAAAGCCGTCGAATCGAGAGCGGCTTTCAGCTTGCCGATCATCCCGTCCATCTTGAGCTCGGCGGCTTTGGTTTCAGACGCATCCGGGCCGAACTGGTGGCCTTCGTGGTCGGGTTCGGAGTAGTAGATGGTGATGAAGTGGGGGCGGGCGGCCTCAGGCAGTTTCAGCAGTGCCACGGCATTGTCGATGCGCGCCTGTTCCACCGCGTCAGTGGCTTCGGTTTTGGCGTCGAAGCGTGCGTACCATGTGGGACGGTAGCCCGCAATCTTGGCCTCGGAGCCGGGCCAGAAGAGGCATGCGGTCCGCATCCCCTGGCTCTCCGCCAGGCTCCACAACGGCACACCGGAGTACCAGGAGCCGTCCGTGACGGCCTGGGGATCGGAGATGGCGTAGCGCGCCTGCCGGCTCTCGTCGTAGAAGCTATTCGCCACCAGCCCGTGGTGCTCGGGATAGAGCCCGGTCACGATCGTGAAGTGATTGGGAAAAGTCAGCGAGGGATAACTGGGCAACATGCCTTCGGGCGCCCAAACCCCTTGTTTGCCCAGAGCCAGCAGGTGTTTGGCGTGGTCGCGGGTGGCGTAGTCCCAGCGAAAGCCGTCGAGCGAAACCAGCACCACATAGTGTGCTTTCAGAGCTGCCGGTGCGTTCGCGCCGTTCTCTGCATGGATGAGCGGCAAGGCCGGGTTGAAGCCGGTTTCCTGGGCCGCCATTGGTTGCGAGAGCGCCGCCAGACCCAGCACCAAGGCCAGACCTATCGGGAGCCATCCGCCCCACGCCCGAACTCGCATCGCAAACACCTCCGCTCCAGCTTATCGCACGAAGGTGACTGGAGGGCAGTTGAAAGTGGTTACGTTACCACACCTTTTCCGCCGATGTGCTCTAAAGTAACTGGCGACAGGTCTTTGTCGCTGGGATGAGGACTCGATTCCGGAACAAGGCGACTACTTAATCTATGCGGTCCCTGCAAGGATTGGTAGCTCCGGCTTCCTGGCCGGCTGTAGCGTGGAGAGCTCATGGGTGAAGTAACCGTAGTGCTGGTCTGTGTACAAATGAATCAGCAGCTTGGCGATCGCCCGGCAAAGAACAACCAGCGCTCCAGTGGCCAGCCAACGCTGCCCGTTCGAGCTCTGTGCGCTTGGGGGTATGAAAGCGGGTTCATTCATGCGACAATCCTGACCTGAAGTGATTTTCCGGTCCTTTATACACCTCACCCGCTCCGGGCAGTACGCCCCCAGGGCGCTGAGGGCGCTCCTCAAGGCCGGACTTCCCCGCACTCGAGGCAAGGACCGAGCGTCCTTGCGGGTGCAAGTCAAGGAAAGGCGCCACGGGCGCACCTGGAACGGCTGTAGAAACGGGCTTGCGGATTCCAATCTGCGCTGGTCGTGAAGCCGCAGATTTTTTGGCTGGAGATCGATCGCTTCCCGGCAGCCGCCAGACTAAGTCTGAGTGCATTGTTCAGATACCCTCCAGAGCGAGGGCGAGGAGCGCCATGCCGGAATTTCCGGAAGAGCAATATTCGCTGGAAGAATCGTTGCGGTGCAACAGGACTGGACTTGACGCGAAGTCGCTGGCCCATTCGTTTCTTGAGAATCTGGTTTTTGGGCAGGGCAGGACGAAGGAACGGGCTACCGTGAACGATCTCTACAGGGCCCTGGCGCAGACGGTGCGCGACCGGCTGGTGGAGCGATGGATCAAGACGTTGCGGAACTACCAGTCGCGGGATGTGCGCGTGGTCTGCTACCTGTCGGCGGAGTTTCTGACCGGACCGCACCTGGCCAACAACCTCGTCAACCTGGGCATCTACGAGCAGGCCGAAGAGGCGATGCGGGAGTTGGGGCTGGATCTGAACATGCTGATCGAGCAGGAAGAGGAGCCGGGCCTGGGCAACGGAGGCCTGGGGCGGCTGGCCTCCTGCTTCATGGACTCGCTGGCCACCCTGGACATTCCCGCCATCGGCTACGGGATCCGCTACGAGTTCGGAATCTTCAAGCAGCAGATTCGCGACGGCTGGCAGGTGGAAACCGCCGACAAGTGGCTGCGTATGGGCAATACCTGGGCGCTGGAGCGGCCCGAGGACGCGTTTGAGGTCAAGTTCGGCGGCAGGACCGAGGATTACACCGACGCCTCAGGAGTGCGTCATGTGAATTGGGTTCCGGAAAGGGTGGTGCGCGGGGTTCCACACGACACGCCGATTTTGGGCTACCGCACCAATACCGCGAATACCATGCGGCTCTGGGCGGCGCAGGCCGTGGAGAGTTTCGACTTTGAGACCTTCAATCAAGGCGATTTCACCGGCGCGGTCTCCAGCAAGGTGTCGTCGGAAAACATCTCCAAGATTCTCTATCCCAACGACGAGGAGATCCAGGGCAAGCAGCTGCGCCTGGAGCAGCAGTTCTTCTTCGTCTCCTGCAGCTTGCAGCACATCCTGAAGATTCAAAAAGCGCAGAATCGCCCCGTTTCCGAACTGCACCGCAACTTCGCCGTCCAGTTGAACGACACGCATCCGGCGGTCGCCGTGGCGGAGCTGATGCGACTGCTGATGGACGAGCACGGAATGGAGTGGGAAGCGGCCTGGAACACCACCTGGAACACCATCTCCTATACCAACCACACGCTGCTGCCGGAGGCCCTGGAACAGTGGCCGTTGAGCCTCTTTGGCGCGCTGCTGCCGCGGCATCTTGAGATCATCGACGAAATCAACCGGCGTCACCTTGAGAATGTCCGGCTCAGGTTCCCCGGCGATGAAGAGCGGGTACGGCGCCTCTCGCTCATCGGCGGGGAGGGCAAGGGCGAGAAGTTTGTGCGCATGGCGCACTTGGCCGCGCTCGGCAGCCACGCCATCAACGGCGTGGCGAAGCTGCATACGGAACTGCTCAAAAGCAACGTGCTGAAGGACTTTTATGAACTGACGCCGGAAAAATTCTCCAACAAGACAAACGGCGTGACGCAGCGGCGCTGGATGGTGCTGAGCAATCCAGGGTTGGCCAAATTGCTGGTGGAGCGGCTCGGTCCAGGCTGGGTGGGCGACATTGAAAGGCTGCGCCGCCTGGAGCCTTTGGCTGGGGACCCCGCCTTTCGCAAAGAGTGGCAGGCTATCAAGCGGAACAGCAAGGAGCGGTTGGCGGCCTACATTCAGGACAAACTGGGGATGGCGGCCGATCCCGCGTCCATGTTCGACGTACTGGTGAAGCGCCTGCACGAATACAAGCGGCAGCACCTGCAGGTTCTCTACATCATCACCCTCTACAAGCGGATTCTGCGCGAACCGGATGCGGAGATCGTCCCCAGAACCTTTCTGTTCGGCGGCAAGGCGGCTCCCAGTTACCGCATGGCCAAGCTGATCATCAAGCTGATTCACTCCGTGGGCGAAACGGTGAACTCCGATCCCCACGTGCGGGGACGCATCAAGGTGATCTTCCTGCCCGACTTCAACGTGAAGCTGGGGCAGCGGGTCTACCCGGCGGCGGATTTGTCGGAGCAGATTTCACTTGCGGGCAAGGAGGCCTCGGGGACGGGGAACATGAAGTTCGCCATGAACGGGGCGCTGACCATCGGCACGCTCGACGGGGCCAATATCGAGATTCGCGAGGAGGTGGGCGCGGAGAACTTCTTTCTGTTCGGGCTGACGACGCCCGAGGTAGAGCAGCTCAAGCAGAAGGGATACGAGCCGCGGGCCATTTACGAACAAAACTCAAGTCTCAAGGAAGTGCTGGATTCACTCGTCAGCGGGGAATTTTCACGCGGCGACAAGGAACTGTTCGCGCCCCTGGTCAATTCTCTGCTGACCGGCGACGAGTACATGCTCCTGGCCGATTATCAGGCCTTCGTGGATTGTCAAGACAGCGTGAGTCTGGCCTACAAGGACCAGGAGGCGTGGACCCGGATGTCGATTCTGAACGTGGCCCGCATCGGCAAGTTCTCCTCCGACCGCTCCATTCGGGAATATTGCGCCGACATCTGGAAGACGTGGCCGGTGAAGATTCAATTGTGAGCTCTCGGGCCACCCAACGGCGAGCCACGACTTGGCCGCCTGTGGTATACGTTTCCACATGCTTCGTTCCAGGTTGTTTTCCGCTGCCTGCTTTTCCGTCTTCGCGCTTGCCTCCCTTCCTCTCGCCTTTGCGCAGAATCCTGTGATTGCCCCTACGCCTCCGATGGGATGGAATAGCTGGGACGCCTACGGCCTGACCATCGACGAGACCGATTACCGCGCCAATGTGAAGGTCCTGGCCGACATCAAGGAAAACGGCTGGCAGTACGCGATCATCGACGAGGGCTGGTACATGGAGAATCCCTTCGGTGCCAGCGTGGAGCAAAAGAAGTACCTATGGGACGGTAACGGGATTCTAATTCCCACCGTCAACCGCTTTCCCTCGTCGGCGGATGGAGCGGGATTCAAGCCGCTGGCCGACTGGGTCCACCAGCAGGGGCTCAGGTTCGGCATTCACATCGTCCGCGGCATTCCCCGCCAAGTGGTCAAGCAGAACCTGCCCATCGCCGGCTCGAAGTTCCACGCCGCCGATGCCGGCGACACCACCGAGACCTGTCCCTGGGACGAGGGCAACTACGGCGTGAAGGACAACGCCGCCGGGCAGGCGTATTACGACTCGATGATGAAGGTCTATGCCGGGTGGGGATTGGATTACATCAAGGTGGACTGCATCTCCGACCACCCTTACCGGCCGACGGAAATCCGGCAGATTGCCGCTGCGATCAAAAAGACGGGCCGACCCATTGTTCTCAGCCTTTCGCCGGGGCCGACAGCTCCGGAACACGCGGCCGAGGTGGCGGAACTGGCGCAGATGTGGCGCATCTCCGACGATCACTGGGACGTTTGGTCGGCTGCGCACAAGCCGGGCGAGGGCGAGTTTCCGTTTGGCGTACGCGACGCCTTCGACCGCCTGGCCAAGTGGGTTCCGTATGTAAGGCCGGGCAACTGGCCGGACCCGGACATGCTGCCGTGGGGCTGGCTTGGCCCGCATCCCGGTTGGGGCGATCCGCGGCAATCGCGCGAGACGCACGACGAGCAGCAGACCGAGTTCACGCTCTGGGCTATCTCGCGGTCGCCATTGATTCTGGGCGCGAATCTTACCAAACTCGACGACTTTACCCGGTCTCTGATCACCAACCAGAACCTGCTCTTCATGAACCAGAACCTGACCTATAGCCGTCCCGTGGACCAGGCGAGCCTGGGCGCTGGATTTGAGAACGCGCGGGTGTGGCGCGGCTCCATCAACGAGCCGGGAGCGGGGAATTACGCCGAGTTCTTTGCCTTTTTCAACCTGGACGACAAGCCGGCGACACTGCACGCGACCTGGAAGCAGCTTGGCCTGGAAGGGAACAGGCACATCGCGCAGAATGCCTGGACGGAAAGCGCCGGCAAGCTAACCAGGGAGATCACCGTGACGCTGCCCGCCCACGGCAGCACGGTGTACGAGGTGCACTAAAGTCGTTCCGGATGAGGCGGGAGGCCGGAGACGGAGCGTTTGAGTTGCTCGCGCGCCCGCCCCATTGTGCGACACTGATTTTCGGCAAAACTGCGGGCATATCGCCGTCGCCTGACCGAAAGGATCGCCTCATGCCGCTGCTGCGCTCTGCTTTCATCGCGCTTTCCCGCAATCGACAATTACGGCAATTCAGTGAGCGCTCCCGGCTTGGCGCGCGGCTCAGTTCGCGCTTTGTCGCTGGCATGGAAATCGACGACGCGTTGCGCGCAGCTGAGGCCATGAACGGCCAGGGAATTTCGGCTTCGCTCGACTCGCTGGGCGAGAGTGTGACCTCTGAACCCGAAGCCCACCAGTCCGCCGAGATCTACCATCGCCTTTTGGATGCGATTGAATCACGCAAGCTGAACGCCAACATCAGCGTGAAGCTCACGCAGATGGGCCTGGAACTTTCGCCCGCTCTGGCGGAGTCCATTGCCGAAAGCCTCACCGGGCACGCGCAGGCCGCCGGCTCCTTTGTGCGCATCGACATGGAAGATTCATCGCTGACCCAAGCGACGCTGGACATTGTGCGGCGTCTGCACGCGCGGACGGAGCTGCGTGGAGCGGTCGGGATTGTGATTCAGGCCTACCTTTATCGTTCCCAGACTGACATCGAGCAGTTGGTCGCCGACGGCATCCGCGTGCGGCTCTGCAAGGGCGCTTACAACGAGCCGGCCGAGGTTGCGTTTCCGCACAAAGCCGATGTGGACCAGAACTTCCTCCGCCTGGCGGGCATGCTGCTGGACAGCCCCGTCTATCACGGCCTGGCCACGCACGATGAGCCGATGATTGACGGGATCAAGGAGTTTGCCCGCCAGCACGCCATCGACGCCGGCCGCTTTGAGTTCCAGATGCTCTACGGTGTGCGCCGCGACCTGCAGCGCGAGCTGGTGCGCCAAGGCTACAACGTGCGCGTCTACGTTCCCTTCGGCCGCGCATGGTACCCCTACTTCATGCGCCGCCTGGCGGAGCGGCCGGCCAACGTGCTCTTCATTGCCAAGAACATGCTGCGCAAGTAAGGCCCTCCTTTCGTGCGCTTCGAGGATGGCTGTGCCGCGAAGCTAAGCGGTCCTCTTCGAGGCCGCACCGGAGCGGGAAGAATGGTGGCATTTTGGCATCGTGACCTTTGCTGCGTTTTTAAGGCGCGTGGAGGCTCCTCCCATTCTTCAAGGCAGTTGGTTCCATCGGCCGAAAAAGGTTTGGGGACGTGCGATTTTCGGGCTGTTTTCATGCGAAAAGGGACCGATTTTGGGCGAAAAGTGGGTCATTTCACAAACCTGCGCGTTGATTCTATTGGACTTAATAAATCATAAAAGGCGCATTTTTTCGCGAATCCGGCTTACTGGCTTGCATGTAAACACAAGAAAACAAAGCAGATGTACAGATGATTCTTTGGTAGAGACGAACAAAAAAGGGAATGCCCCCCCGGGGGGGTGGGGTACCCCTCTCTGGTGCCGAGCGGACTCCTTCCAGGCAGATATGGATCGAAGGAGTCTCCCAGTTCATGTTTTTATTGTGCGCGCGGGGAGGGTAATTATCTGCAAGCGTCTCCCGTGGCTGCTGATTACCGGAATGCGCCGGATCGAATGAGCGCCCGAAAAGCAACTGCAGATCCTTCCGCTACGCGTCAGGATGACAGCGGCGGTGGTAGTGGGGCCAACTGTCCTCGGCCACCTGCGGTGGGGCCAACTGTCCTCGGCCACCTGCGGTGGGGCCAACTGCCTTCGGCCGGTCCGCGCCAGAAAAAAGGCGCGGAAATCGCTTGGGTGCGACTTCTGGCGGTGGCCGGGTAAGGGGTGTGGTCTCCCGTCCTTTCGCGATGAAACTGCGAAAGGCACCGGCTTGTTTGTTTGCTCAAAATCGGGCTCGAAAAAGGTCTTGCGGGGGCTCTGTGTGCGAGCGCGGACGAGGACGTCCGCGCTACAGCCGGCCAGGAGGCCGGCGTTACTCTCCGAGTGGCGTTACTCTCCTACTGGAAACATCATGCGCTGAGGGGCTTAATTCTGCGCAAGGAAATCGACGTTCGTCTCCGTTGTTTTCTGGAGCTTCGTCTCTGTGTCTCTGTCGTTTTCTGGAGTGAGGACGCCTGCTCCGGAGCGATAGCGGGAGAGAATCGCTCCGGTGCGTCTTCATTGGTGCGTTGTTACTTGGCCGCTTTGGCCGCGCCCAACTCGTCCTTGTAGACCTTGCCGCCCTTCATGACAAAGGCGACCTGTTCCAGCACTTCGACGCGGTCCAGCGGATTCGCCGTGACCGCAATCAGATCGGCGTACTTGCCGGCTACCAGGGTTCCCACATTGTCGGCACGGTCGATCAGGTCGGCGGCGCTTTCAGTGGCGGCGCGGATGGCTCCGGCGGGCGTCATGCCGAATTTGACCATGTAGTGGAACTGCTTGGCGTTGTCACCGTGGGGATAGACGCCGGCGTCGGTGCCGAAGGCGATCTTGACGCCTGCGGCCACGGCCTTGGCGAAGTTCTCGCGCTGCAGGCGGCCCACCATCTTTTCCTTTTCGACGTTTTCCTTGGGCAGGCCGAACTCCACGGCTTTGCCGAGGATGTAATCGTCGTTGTAGATGTCGGCGACCAGGTAGGTGCCGTGGGCCTTCATCATCTCGATGCCTTCGGCGTCGATGAGGCTGCCGTGTTCGATGGAGTCCACGCCGGCGCGCACCGCGTCCTTGATGCCCAGGGTTCCGTGCGCGTGTGCGGCTACTTTGCGGCCGGTGCGGTGGGCTTCATCGACGGCCATCTTCATCTCTTCATAGGTAAGCTGCTCTGCGCCCGGCTTGTCGCCCTGGGAGAGCACGCCGCCGGTGGCAAGAATCTTGATGACGTCGACGCCATACTTGATCTGCTCGCGCACCTGGTGGCGCACCGCTTCGGGGCCATCGGCGATGGCGTAGTCGCGCTCGGCGGGAAACATCATGTTTTCCACGCCAGGGGCAAAGCCGTTCATGTCACCGTGGCCGCCGGTGATGGAGATGGCCGGACCGCTGGCCACTACGCGCGGGCCGGGAAAGAGGCCTTCGTCGATGGCGCGGCGCAGATCGACCGCGAAGAATGGCTTCGAGCCCACGTCGCGCACGCTGGTAAAGCCGGCTTGCAGGGTCTTGTTGGCGTTAACCACGCCGTTGAAGCCGCTCTGGAAGGGGGTGGTTTTCACTTCATTGATGGGATCGTACTTGTCCGCGCGTCCTTCGAGATGCGTGTGGCAATCGATGAGTCCCGGCAACACCCAGGCCTGCGAAAGATCCACCACCGTGGCTCCGACGGGAATCGTGACCTGGGCCGCGGACGCCACCTTGGCGATGCGCTCGCCTTCGACGACCAGCACCATGTTGTCGCGCAGAGCGTTGCTGGTGGAGTCGAACAGATGGCCGGCTTTGATGTAGACCGTGGCAGGCGCGGCGGGCGTGGCGGTCTGCGCCAACGCGCCGGGAAGGGCGAGTGCAAGGGCGCAGAAGGCAGGAATCAGGCGTCGAAAAGGAGAGAAAGAACGAACCACGGAGCACACCTCGAATAAAAGATGATTTCTCCGCATTATAGGGAATCGATACGAGTGGCCAGCAGGGGGAAGGCGTTCTGGTTCAGGCTGGCCGGGCGGTGCTGAAGGAAGTCGACTGGCGAGATGGGGTCATGCAGATCGATGGGGCATGAATCTCAAGCGCTGTGGATTTCAAAAGGATGGGTTTGAAGGGAGGCGGAATGGTCTAGTCGCCAGAAGAGGCGGACCTTCTGCGGTGACGCTCTCTCAAAAAGCGCGGCTCTCTGCAAACCGGGCATTCCCAAGGGTAATAGCCGAAGAGTGAATAAAGTCGCCTCTCCAAAAAACTTTTTCTCTGGAGTCTGCGCATGATGGATGTTCCGCAAGTTGGGCAGTTCAACTTCGGATTTTTTTTTGAGGTCTCAAACAAAAATTCATTGGACAACTTTTTTCAATCCCCTCTTGCGTAGACGGCGAATTCACTCGCCAGTTGATCCCGTTTCGATTTTTCTTTGAACGCCGCGTTCAGAACGCTATCGTTTCGCATTTGCTGGACCCTGGAACCGCTCGGCGGAGTGGCCACTTTCTCAGGAAAAGGCCACTTTGCAAAGAGCCTGGAAGGGCACGTGCGTTGTGGAACCGCCCTGGACGCAGGATGGGCAGGATTGCGGCCCCTGAGTGAATATTCTATTGAGTTTTGATTCATGAAGTAAAAGGAATCGACTAAAAGTTACCGTAGAAAAATCTCCATCGTAACTTGTGTTCCGTATCTAAATGCGCTATAGGGAATCGTCTCAGTCGGAGTCTCGCGATCCGTGGGCATGTGCCTCAACCGTTGTTGAGCCGCGCCAGCCCTTGCCGCGCCAGATCCGCGACTGCACTGGCCAGCGTGCGGGATGCGTTCAAGGACTCCGGGCGCTCCAGGCGCAGATTCAGTTTGGCGGCAAACTCGCGGAAGAGAATATCCACGTCGTAAAGGATCTCGACATGGTCGCAGAGAAAGCCGATGGGCTGCAGGATGAGAGCCTTGACGCCGGCTGCGGCCGCGGCCTGGAGAGTCTCTTCGACGGTGGGGCCGATCCACGGGCCGCCGCTGGCTCCCTGGCTCTGGAAGGCAAACCACCACTGGGGAATTCCGGGAAGCAGAGCGGCAACCATGGCTGCGGTGCGCTTGGCCTCTTCGGCGTAGGGATCTGCGCCCTGGCCCGGCCAAAGGCGCGGCTGGCCTTCGCTGGCGGCGGGGGTTTGAATCGTGCGGCAGGGAACGCTGTGCGCTGTGAAGAGGACCGGCACAGGCGTGCCGGTCTCCGCGCTCAGTTTGTTCCACGCCGGGCGAAGCCGCTCGGCGAAGGCGTCGGCCAGGAGCGGATGGTCTGCCCATCCGCCGGTGAAGTCGATGCGCAAGCCGTCCGCCTGGACGGCGCGGCGATAAAGGCCGACGCTGGTGCGCGAGTTTTGCGGCGCAAGGCAAATCACCGCGGCTTCTTGCACGCCGTCGGTGCGCATCTGGCGCACCACGTCGGGAATGTAGGGGCGCCAGTTTCTCATTCCGACGTAGACGCGGATGGGCTGACCGGACGCGGACAACTCCTCTTCCACCAGGCGCGCCTGCTCGATGGTGATTTCGGTCAGAGGGCTGTGGCCGATCAGCGTGTAACGGCGCTCGATCTCCTCAATGACCGCCGGGGGGAGCGGCCGCCCGCTGGTCACGTTGCGCAGGTAGTCGGGAATCTGCGCAACGGTCTCCGGGGTTCCGTGGGCCAGCAGGAGAACGGCTTGCTCAGGCATGCGCGGTCTCCAGACGGAACTCGTGGACCATGCGCACGACGGCCTGGACATTTTCAACCGGCGTGCCGGGAACGATGCCGTGGCCGAGATTGAAGATGTGGCCTGGACGTCCTTGGGCAGCGCGCAGAATCTCCTTGACGCGGAGCTCGAGGACTTCCAACGGAGCAAAAAGGGTGATGGGGTCGAGGTTGCCTTGGACGGCGTGTGCGTGGCCTACGGCGCGCCAGCCCTGGTCGAGCGGCTGCCGCCAGTCGAGCCCGATGACGTCGGCGCCGGTGGCGGCCATATCCGGCAGCAGCCCTGCGGTGTCCACGCCGAAGTAGATGACCGGCACGCCCATCTGCTGGACGGCGCGCACCAGCCGCTGGGAAGCCTCGAAGGCGTAGTCGCGATAGTCGGCCAGGCCGAGCGAGCCGACCCAACTGTCGAAGATCTGGATCACGTCGGCGCCGGCCTGTACCTGCAACTGGCAATACTCGGTCAATACGACGACCAGCTTGTCCAAGAGGCTGCGCCACGTGGCGGTATCGCCAAACATCATCTGCTTGGTGTGGATGTAATTCTTTGAGCCGCCGCCTTCGATCATGTAGCTGGCCAGGGTGTAGGGCGCGCCGCAGAAGCCGATGATGCCGAGGCGGTCGCGGAAGTGACCGGCCACCTTCTCAATGGCGCGGGCCACGTAGGCGAGATCGGCGGTGCGGTCGGTGCGCAGAGTGCGTACTGCTTCGGCGGTACGGACAGGGTGATGCACGACCGGCCCTTCGCCGGTCTGGAACTCAAAATCCAGGCCCATGGGTTCGAGAGGCAGGAGCAGGTCGGCAAAGATGATGGCCGCGTCCACGCCCAGTTTTTCCGCGGCGGTGATGGTGACCTCGGCGGCCAACTCGGGTTGCTTGCAAATCTCCACCAGCGTGTGGAACTTGCGGATCTCCCGGTATTCCTGCATGTAGCGGCCGGCCTGGCGCAGAAACCACACCGGGGTGCGATCCACCGGGCGGCGCAGGCACGCGCGGATGAAGCGGTTGCCAACCAGAATCGTGTCGGGGCTGGTCTGGGGAAGAACGGGGATGTTGGGGGAGAGTTCCATAATAAGTCGATTCTACCGGGAGTTGACGGCCGCGGAGAGCAGGGCCAACCTGGATTTTGCAGTCATCAAAATCGTCGTGGTTTCCAATTGAGCGGGCGCGAATCCTATCGACATCCCAACCTAAAGAAAGGAGAGAAAAGGGGGGAGGGGCTGGAGCGCCGGAACACAAAAAAACGGCCCCCGTAATGACGGGGGCCAAGTTGCCTTGGTTCTCTCGTGTTGAGAGCTTTATTGGCGGCCGGACGGCGTGGCGCCGCCGGAGCGGAAGATCCCGGGGGAAGGGTATAGGCCTGATTAAGGCCTCTCCGCGCCTGCAGAGGAAGCCACGCCATGGGGGGACGTGGAATCCTGGGCCGCCAAACTGTTTTCCATCAACCGGATGTACACGACGCTGGCGTGCGACGGCTTGCTTTCAGACTTGTCGGTCGCCATTGCCTGGGCATTGCCCAGGGCTACGGAGTGCAAACGGTAGACGGGAATCTGGTGTTCGGTTACAAGGTAGCGCTTGACTGCTTCAGCCAACCGCTGTGAATTCTGAATGCCCAAGCTGCCGGCTGCGGGCGAGTGCGCTTCCATGTCCAGGATGTATCCCTGGTGGCCGGAGACGCTGGTGGCGAGGTCGTCCAGCTTTTTGCGCTGTGCTGCGGAGAGGATCGGCTGCCCGCCACGGAAGGCGACTTCCACTTCGCTGGTCTGGTGGTACTGATCGAGCCCGGCGACGGTGGTATTCAACTGGTCGACGTGGCTGGAGGCGCCCTGCGCCACTGTGCCAGCCTGGTGGGCGCGTCCATCGGCAGCCATGGCCGCCTGATTGGCTGAGTCCGCAGAGGTTTGGGCATTGCGAATGCCAGCCTGTGCCCGGGCATCCACATCCTTGATGTCGCGGGTGTTCTTGGCGTTCACTTCATCCAGTTCGTTGACCTGGTCCTTGATCGGGTCGATCCGCTTGTTGACCCACTTTTTGCGCGCAAACGGATTCACGCGACCCCAGAAGCCCTCCTTCTCAGGAGCGGTCGAGGCAGATGCGGACGGCAGGGGCGGCGTAGACGAAGGCTCAGACTGCGCGGATGGCATGGTCGAAGAGGGTGCTGCTGCCGGCTGCTGCTGCGCTGCCGGAGTCCCTTGGGGATCCGTGGGCTGCTGCGCTTGCAGCGCCATCGCCGGGATCGCAACTGCAGATGCCAGCACAACGAGAGCCAACTGGCGGGGGAAGAAGTTCGCGGAACTTGAAGTTTGCATCATGATGGGCTACCTCAGCCAATTCTTTCTTCGCGCACCCTGCGCGAGATGAGCAATCCGGTCAGCTCACCCTCCATAGAGCAAGGCCGATGCCAAACCTCGCGAAGATGGGTTGGTGGACTGTATGTGTTTCGGATTGTGCGGATTAAGGAAGGGAGGCGGCGCGGAGAACGGGCTGAACCCGGAGTCTTACGGTCTCCGGAGAGTGTAAATATTACTTTGCGGGGTACTTTCTACCTTGTAGATTCGGCGGCGATTACAGTTTCCCATGCAGGGAAGGAAAGATATCTCGCAGGCGGCTCTTCCTCAGAGAGAAGCCCCCTTGCATCGATATGAAAAGGTCGTGCTGAGGGGGCTGAGGTTCGCGGCATCAACTGAGGCACGGTTGCTCGGCGGAAAGCGTTGAAAATGCAGATCCTTCGCTGCGCTCAGGATGACAGATCATTGGGGATGACAGCTCGCTCGGGATGACAGTTCATTGGGTGACAGCTCGTTTTTGATATGAAGTTTGGAGACACCACACTCCACAGAAGTAGAACGGCTCCCGCGCTACTTTGTGTCGACGTGGAGGATGCGGATCTCGGGGTAGGCCCCATCCCAGTCCGGGGAAACGGCATCGAAGATCAGGCGGAAATCGTGCTGGTCGCCGGGCTTCAAGGGAGCCGCGGAGAGCGGCTCGACATCGATGTAAGGATCGCGCATGCGGATCAGCTTGATGGGTTGCGTTTCGTTCTGCGCCACTTCGTGTGCAAAGCTGCGAAAGAGCACCTGCACGGTGACGCCGGTGACGGTGCGAGCGCCGGTATTCGCGATCTGGCCGTCGAGATACGTCACCTTGCCGCCGGCCAGGTTGCCGGATTCACTCATCGCCATGTGGGTAAGCGCGAGACTTGAGGCATAGGGGTCCAAAGGCGCGGACAGAGGCGTCACTGCCCCGACTTTGGCTGATTTCTTTCCATGTTCAAGGCTCAGAATTGCCACCGCGGCTACCAGCAGCACGACGGCGACCGCCAGGATCAACGGCAGCCAGTTGCGTTCCGGCTTCTCCGCCGGGGGGACGAGTTCGGGACCAGTGCTCACCAGCGGAATTTTACACCTGTTACCGAAGGAATATGGGAACCATCCGCGTTCTTCAGGATGTGCGCATGTTTTCAGGCGCGGCTCCGATAGATTCATGGGGGCTGGAAATTGTGGAAGAGTTCACAATTTCTTGCGAACCCCCGGCCGAGAAACGGGCGTCTAAAGGAGTGAACCGAAAATTACCTGGCGTTGGAACCGAGAACCGCTCAGCGCCGTACCCATTGCCGCAATCAACCGAAAGGCGGGCCCGCGATGCAAACCTCCTCCCCGAGCGCATCTACCCAACTGCCACAGCCCTCTCCAGAGACGGCAAACTCTTACCGGCGGGAGGACCTGGTCTACCAGGTCGTCACAGTCACCGCCATTCTGCTGGTTCTTTGCACGCTGTGGCTCTTCTAGTACTCCAGTTGCATTTCGTTCAAGTTCTCTGAATGGGGCGCATGCCCGTGCCTGAAGGCCCACAGCTTTTGCCCATTTTCAGGGGGTTAAAACCCCCTGCTCCCTCCGGAATCGCTTATCTACAACTGCAGTACTACGAGAGGAAAGCGAAAAAGCCTTAGAACAGCCCGAGGTTTTCAAAAGGCGGGGCTTCCCAAGCGACGAAGAGCCGCATTCTCGGCCCCATCGGGTCAAGGCGCGATTTTCAGTTGTGCCGCAAGACGGCAAAAACCCTGCGGCTTCCGACCCTGATGGCTGATCTGGATGGATGCTGTCCCGAGAGCCTGGCTTTTCGGCAACCTGGAAAGCCACCGGGGGGAGAAGCCTGCGTCGAGGGACGTGAAGGGCTGGCGAAGAATTCAACTGCGGGTTGAGGCGGGGAAAAGCATTTCCATTGCGAGTAGAACCCGAGACGGACACTCGTCTGGCTAGATCTAGTTTTTCCACAGCATGTGACGGGGCGCTATTCCGGAGGCGCGCCAGTCGACATGGACGGTTGCTGTTTTCTGTCCGGCGAGGTGGGCCGGACTTGTCCCGCAGCGGGCTTGTGCGGCAACTTGGCCAAGCCAGGGAATGCAGTGAACTCCTTATGTTAGAATCCCATGAAATTGTTCAGGCGTCTGCGGGTCGGCTTCTACGCGCGTTGATGTTCGAGCGGTCATATCTTGCAGCCATAGAAGCTGGCGCAGCGCAGCCGATGCGGGAAGAACCTCAGCAGATTTTTCGCAAAAAGGGGGGCTGGCTATGAAATGCAGGATGGTAGGCGCAGAGTGTCCGGAAGCGGTGAAACGTTCGTCCGATCGAGGATTCCACAAGACAATCTTTCTCGTGGTTGTTTGCGTTCTCGCGTTCATGATCCCGACGGTCCTGCATGGTCAGGCTACGGGAAGCTTCTCGGGCAATGTCCTCGATAAATCCGGATCGGCGATCCCTGGAGCCAGCGTCCTTGCGACCTCTACGGGAACCGGCATGGTTCGGGAAGGGAAGACGGATAGTGTAGGGCACTACCTGATCCCTTTGCTCCCGGTGGGGACGTACACCGTGCGCGTCGACGTGACGGGTTTTCGCAGCGCCGAATCGAAGGACCTGCGTCTCCAGGTGGATGAAGCGCGCGAAATCGACTTTTCGCTGGTGCCCGCCACTGTAGTTACAACGGTAGACGTTTCCGGTGAAGCAGTAGCGGTGGAAACTGCCAATCCATCGCTGGGGCAGGTGATTACCTCGCAGCAGGTTTCGCAGCTCCCCTTGAATGGCCGCGATTTCGTACAACTGGCGACCCTGACTGCGGGCGCAACGGCAGAGACCAATCCCAACAGCTTTTTCACCTCCGGCGCTGACAGCGAGGTGGCTGCGCGCGGCTCCTTCTCTTTGTCGGTGGGCGGCTCCCGCCCGAACAGCACCGACTGGCTGCTGGATGGCGTGGATAATAATGAATTGACCGCGGGTGGCATCGGCATCTTTTCTTCGATCGATGACATTGAGGAATTCAAGGTCCTGACTTACACGTACTCCGCCGAATACGGCTCCCGCGCCGGCCCGACCGTGCTGGTGACGACAAAATCAGGCTCCAACGGACTTCATGGGTCACTCTTCGAGTTTGTGCGCAACACCGATCTGGATGCCAAGAGCTACTTTGCCTCCTCCCCGGAAAAGTTCAACCTGAACCAGTTTGGCGGCTCAGTTGGCGGACCCATTCGCAAGAACAAGACCTTTTTCTTCGTCGACGCCGAGCAAAAATATCAGCGCCACGGCATCGCGTTTACGGGTCTGGTGCCTTCGCTGGCCATGCGCACGGGCGACTTCTCAGCCGATCCCTGGGGCAATGCTCTTCCCGGTGTGCAGATCGTCAACCCCAATATGATTGGCGCGTCCACAGATGCGAGCGCCTATCCGAATGTCTATTTCCAGTGTGATGGCTCAGGGAATCCTCTGCCTGCCGACAGCCATGGATTACAGGCCCAGGGCACACCCTGCAACAAGATTCCAGCCAGCCTGATCGACCCCATCGGGAAGGCGCTGCTGGACATTTATCCCACGAATCTTGTGAACGCCGGCAACTCCGCCTCCGGCTACAACTATGTGAACGAGCCCGTGCGCACGCTGAACGAAACCAAGTTCGATGTTCGCCTGGACCACACGATCTCCAGCAACGACACTACCTTCGGCCGTTTCAGCTACGACCAGGCATCCTCGTTTGTTCCCGGTGGTGCGCCGGGACTGGCCGAAGCAAACGCGTTCGGCAGCAATGAAAATCTGATCAACCACGCACGCAACATCGGCATTGGCGAGACCCACGTTTTCTCGCCGCGCGCGCTCAACCAGGCCACTCTGGGCTATGACCGCATCTTCGACTACATCGCTTCGGCGGGTAACTTTACCTGCGCATCGGCGATCCTGGGAATTCCCAACGCCAATCTGGGCTGCTCAGCCAGCGGTGCCCCCAACTCCAGTGCGCCCTACAGTGAAGGCCTGGTTTCCGCTGAAGTTACCAGCGGCTATTGGGCGCTGGGCGATCGCGGCTACTCTCCCTTCCAGGGTGGAACGAACATCTACTCGTTCAAAGACGATCTGGATCTGATTCGCGGCAAGCATGAAATTCACACCGGCATCGATATCCGTGTCAATCAGATGAACGTCGGCACGGCAGGCTTTGGATCGGGCTTCTGGCTCGTGGGGACTTTCGGAAACTTCACCGGGGCAGGTTTGGCCCCCGGAAATCCCGAGGCGGACCTGCTGATGGGAATTACGGGAGGGGCCATCCACGACCAGACATACGATGGTGCAATCACCGGCCGCCGCTGGAACGTCATTCGGCCCTTTGTCGAAGATGACTGGCGCGTTACCCCTTCGCTCACCTTCAATCTCGGCCTTGCGTGGGACTTGACCACTCCGATCACCGAGGTCCACAACCGCATGGCGGACTATATTCCCTCAGCCACGGGGGGACAGTTACTGATTGCCGGCCAGAACGGTGTAAGCAAATCGGCGGGGATCAAGATGTTCAAGGGCGCATACGAACCCCGTGTTGGCCTGACCTGGAAGGTTCGCGGCAGCGACAAGACGGTGGTGCGCCTCGGCTTTGGCATGTATCACGATTCGTCCTGGAACCAGGGCGCGCAGGGACTCTGGCAAAATCCGCCGAACCTCGGCGAGTCCGATCAATTCCCCGCTACTTTCTCGGCGGGCTGTGCCTTTTCCAATTCATACTGCGCCACCACGCTCGGGCAGACACCGGAGAATGTGTCTACGACCTCCGGGGGCTTTCTAGCGTTGCCCACGGCCCAAAATGTGGCCAGCTTCGTCGGCACGTACTACTACCAGCCGACGAACTTCCAGCCAGGCAGGGTTCATCAATACAACGGGAACGTCGAACGTCAGTTGCCGGGGAATGTTCTGCTGACGGCTGGCTACGCGGGTTCGGTCGGCGGCCATCTGCTGGTGATCGGCAACGATCTCAACGTCAACAGCCCCGCAGCGTGCGGCACGGTCCCCGGCTATACGCTTGGCTGCCTGCCCAACGGCGCTCCCTACGAGTATCCCTACACCCCGCCGAACTTCAACGCAGTTTTGCTTTTCGGCGATGTGGGCAAGACGCACTACAACTCGGCGCAGCTCAAAGCGGAGACCAAGACGCCAAAGTACGGCCTCTACGCGCTGTTTGCTTACACCTACTCCAAAACCTATGACAATGGGTTGTCCGACGGCCTGGGATCCGAGTTGAGCGCACCGTATTTTCCGCTTCCCGACTGGGAAAACAAGGATTGGGCGTTGTCGCAGATCAATCTGGATCAAAGCTTCACCGGCAGCGTGATTTACGATTTGCCCTTCGGCCGCGGAAAGCAATTTGGGAGCAGTTGGAATAACGCGACTAACGCCGTTCTCGGCAACTTCCAAGTGACCATGATCGAAAGAATCTCTTCCGGTTTCCCTGTGCCCTTGATCGACAGCAATAATACGTCGGGCACAACCTTCAATTCCGGCGGCGACTCCTACAACTTCAACCGGCCCAATCGGGTGGCCAACTGCAACCCCTACGCCGCCAACCACGGCCAGCACCAGTGGATCAATTCCTCCTGCTTCACCGCGCCCGGCCAGATAGTGAACGGCGTGAATGTGGGCGGCGAGCTCGGCAATGCGTCCCGCGTGCCGGTGGTGGGGCCCGATTTCGTCAACACCGACGTCTCTCTCATCAAACAGTTTCATCTGCCTAGAGAGATGGGCTTGAACTTCCGCGCGGAGTTCTTCAACCTGTTCAATCACACACAGTTCGGCATGCCGGCGAACGACATTGCTACGGCGACCGTGGATTCAGCGGGAACCATCACTTCGGCGAATGGATTCGGCGCCGTAAACTCCACCGTCAACAATCCTCGCCTGATTCAGCTGGCGCTCAAGCTGTCCTTCTGAGGCTGGCGCGTTTTCGGGATAGACGTTGACTTTTTGAGAACAAACAAAAGTGGCTTTTTCTTCGGAAAAAGCCACTTTTGTCTGTTCTCGGTCTACACCAATTCCGAAGACGTCCTAGGCGCTGCTCGGCCGCGGGTGGGTTGCCGCAGGAGGGTCCGACTCAGCCGAAGCGAGCGCGTTTCACGCCAGTCTGGCGGAAGTCCTTGCCGGTCATTTCGATGCGGATGCACATCTCGGCCAGACGCGACAACATGCGGTCGCCGATGCGGTCGCCGAGGGTGGGCTCGCGGGCGGCGCGCTCGGCGTCGGACTTGGCGCCGCTGCCGGCGGGGGAGTCGGGATAGTTGGTAGTGATGATGGTCGAGAGCTTGTCGTTGTAGCGCGTGTTCAGGATGAGGGCCACTGTGTCCCAAACCCACTCGTTGGGTTTTTGCGCGCCCAGATCGTCCAGAACCAGAACCTCGGCGGAAAAGACGGGCTTGAGCAGCTCCAGTTCCGTCATGTTGACCTGCGGATTGTAGCTGTTCTGGATGTTCTTGAGCAGCTCGCGGTAGTCGCAGAAGAGACCCTTCACGCCGCGCTCCCTTACCAGCCGCTGCAGGACGCCGACGGCCAAGTGGGTCTTGCCTACGCCGATGGAGCCGGTAAAGAGCAGGCCCTTGCCGGCGGTGTCAGCCGGATACTCCTCGGCAAAGCGCCGCGCAGTGAGGAGCGCGTCACCCAGCGAGCGGTCCGCCCCGTGGTAGATTTCAAAGGCGTCGAGGATGCAGCCCCGGTAACGCAGCGGAATGTGCGCCGCCGCCACCCGGCGCTCTTCGCGCTCCATTTCCTGGCACTCGCACGGCCGCGAGACCCACAGTCCGGTAGCGTTGACCACCCGCACCAGTCCGACTCCACCACATATTGCGCATTCAGTCATCTCTTCCAGCGTAGCGCAGTCGCCGCGTGGGGGCAGGGGTGCATCGCCCGGCCCCGCTTGTGGAAAACCGAAGTGACCAGCCTGGGTCCCATTGCCTACAATCAAGCCCGGGCCAGATCAGACGATGCCGGCTCTGTCTATTTTCGGTTGCCTGAAAGGCATGGGGGCGCTCCAAGTGAATCATCTCATCGCGCGTACTTCCTGGATTGCGGTTGTAGTGACGATTGTTTTGGCGGCGATTGTTGCCCGGGCGCAGAGTCCGGCGCAGGACGTGTCACTTTCCAAGTTCGACTGGCCGGGGCTGAGCAGGTACGCGGCGGCAAATGCGACGTTGCCTCCACCGGCGGCGGGCGAGAACCGCGTGGTGTTCATGGGCGACTCGATCACCGACGGCTGGCATTTCGAGGGACCGGAAGGCTTTTTTCCTGGCAAGCCGTACATCAATCGCGGCATCAGCGGGCAAACCACGCCGCAGATGGTGCTGCGATTCCCCCAGGACGTCCTCGCGCTGAAGCCGAAAGTGGTGGTGATCCTGGCCGGGATCAACGACATCGCCGGCAATACCGGAACGGAGACGCTGGAGCAGATTGAAGGCTACTTGTCTTCCATGACGGATCTGGCTGCTGCCCACGACATTCGAGTGGTGCTGTGCTCGGTGACGCCGGCCTTTGATTTTCCATGGCGTCCGGGATTGGAGCCGGCCCCGAAGGTGCTGGCGCTGAATGCATGGATCAAGGCCTATGCCGCGCAGAAGGGGTACGTGTATGTGGACTACCACAGCGCCATGAAGGATGAGCGAAATGGTCTGCCCGCGACGTTGAGCAAGGACGGCGTGCATCCGCTGCCGGCGGGCTACGCGATCATGGCGCCGCTGGCGGAGGCGGGGATTCAGAAGGCGGTGAAGTAGGGAATAGGGAGTAGGGAACAGGGGTCAGGGACTACGGAGTGGTGGGCAGAGGTTCATAAAGCCTCACCCGGAGAATGGCGGCACGCAGACGGCGAAAGTGCGCAGCGGTTCCGATGGAAGGGGCTTTTGGTCTGGGGCCTTTTCTGATCCCTGACCCCTGATCCCTGATCCCTGAATTGCTAAACCGCCCGAATCCCCCTACAATGGAGAAGAAGAATTGTCGGAAAGGTCTGTCTAGAGCGATGCCGAAGGAAAAGATTCATCCCGAATATGCCGCGGTGCGGGTTCTGTGCGCCTGCGGGAACAATTTTGAGACCCGTTCGACCCACAAGGGCGACATTCACGTGGAAATCTGCTCGGCCTGCCACCCGTTCTTTACCGGCAAGCAGCGCCTGGTGGACACCGCGGGCCGCGTCGAGCGTTTCCGCCGCAAGTACGCCAAGTCCGACGGTGCTCAGGCAGCCGCAGCGGCAGCCACCAAGTAAGCGACGTACGGTTATCGGTTCGCAGGGTTGGGCCTCCGCCAAGGCGGAGGCCTCTCTGTGTTGGAGCCCGTGCGTGAGTGCCCGGTTGTGAACCTAACCTGCAGAATGTGAGTGTGATCCGTTATGCCACGCGCAAAACGTTCGATTGAGGGCGCAGTCACCATCGAGGGCTTCTCCCTGATCTGGAATCTGCACCGCGAACAGCAATGGTTTACCGACGACGGATGGAAGGGTATTTCCGTTCATGTGAAGGGCGCCACGGGCAAGCGCCGGGAGCTTTTTCTGGAATTTCCGCCGATCGGGTCGGAGAGGCCCGGCAACACGAAGGATGCGCCTACCCGGCATCCGATTTCAGCGGCAACGGTCGCAGCCGGCATTCGGGAAGCGCTGGCGGCAGGATGGGATCCGGAGTCGCGCGGCAAGCCGTATTTCCATGAAGTGGCCGAAGCGCCAAGCACCAAGCGAACTGCGCAGTCCGAGAATTACGATCAATAGAGAGGTCCTGGATAAAGTGATCCTGGATAAGAAGCAGCTTTTCTCGTCCAGCTGTTCGTGTTGCTTCAGTTCGCCATCAAGGTTTTTCGGGCGCAAAATACCCAGGTAGCCTGTGACCAAGTGTCCGACTTCCGAACCGCGCTCCCGCCGGGGTCAGGGTGGTGAATCGGAAGTTCGCAGCGTAACTGAAGGTCCGGTTGCCGTGCGGAAGACGTTGAAAATGCAGATCCTTCGCTGCGCTCAGGATGACAAGCGCTATGGGGCGAACTTAAGAGACGGGGCGCTCGAAGCTAGCAGCTAAAAGCAAGCAGCTAGAAGCTCAAGAGGTTATATGGCTGGCAAGGGTTTTACCGTCAAGAAGGACTGGGACAATCCCAGGGAGCACGCGATGCCGGCCGAGGCGCGCGTGCCGGCCGAGGTGCGCCTGGGGACGGTACTGGTGACTCCTGCCACGGTGCTGGCTCCCATGGCGGGAGTGACCGACACGGTCTTCCGGCGGTTCATTCGCCACGCCAGCTTGTTTACCGAGGCTTCCGGCCCTTCCTTGAGTGCAGAGACGAATGAGGTTCAGGGCGCAAGCCTGGTGGACGCTGTGGTGAGTAACGCCCAGTCGGGCTGCGGGCTGCTGATGACCGAGTTCACCTCGGCCGACGGTCTGTCGCGGATGCGCGAGACCAAGCGGCGGCGCTACCTGACCTTCTATGACGACGAACACCCCATTGGGGCGCAACTCTTCGGGGCCAATGCGGAGACGCTGGCCGATGCGGCGCGAATTGTGGAGGAAACGGGATTCGACCTGGTGGACCTGAACCTGGGCTGCCCGGCCAAACGCGTGGTGGGGCACAACGGCGGATCGGGCCTGTTGCGCGATCTGCCGCGCATAGGGGAGATCTTCCGCGCCGTGCGCAAGGCGGTGACCATTCCGTTTACCGTCAAATTCCGTCTGGGCTGGAACGACTCCGATATCGTCTGCCTGGAACTGGCGCGGATGGCCGAGGCCGAGGGGCTGAACGGCCTGGCGCTGCACGCTCGCACCCGCGAACAGGGATATAGCGGACAGGCGCGCTGGGAGTGGATCGCGCAGGTGAAGCAGGCGGTGAAGATTCCGGTGATCGGCAATGGAGACATCCGCACCCCGGAAGACGCGGCGGCCATGGTGGCGCAAACCGGCTGCGATGGGGTGATGATTGGGCGAGCTGCGCCGGCCAACCCGTGGATCTTCCGGCAGATAGCCCAATACACCGCGACCGGCAGCTACGACCGGCCCAGTTTTGATGATCGCTATCGGATGATCCGGGCTTACTTCCAGATGCTGTTGGACGAGGCCGAAATCACCAAGGATCTGCCGCGCGACGCTCGAATGGGCGAGACGGCCGGCAAGATGAAGCAGTTTGCCACCTGGTTCACACACGGCGTGCCGGGCGGAGCGAAACTGCGCGGGGACATCTACCATGCGAAGACGGGGGCGGCGGTGCTGGCCGAGGTAGATGCCTTTTTTGCGGCTCGGCTGGCCGAGGGCGGGGATTCCGAGGCGAAGGCGGAAGATGTCGCGGAGCCGTTTTTTCCCGAAGGGGCAATGGTTTGCGATTAGGGCCCGATTCGGTACTGAAGGCACCATTACTACACAGGTTGGGGGAGTGGCGGGCGCATAGACCGGGTATATATTTGACTCATTCTTCTGGAAAGGGTCCGCCTTGCGTCTCTCGACGCTGAAGCGTCGTGGCATCTTCAGGATGCTAGGGTTCGGCTTTGCCGCGCTCTGGTTGTCGGCGTTCGTTTGCCAAGCCCAGCGGTACAGCTTTCAGGAGTACACCGAAGGGCTGGGCAACCTGAATGTCAGCTCCCTGGCGCAGGACCATGCCGGCTTTCTGTGGGTGGGCACGGAGAACGGACTTTACCGCTACGACGGGCACCAGTTTCGCCGCTACGATGCCGCGGACGGGCTGACGACCGGCATTATCGAAAATCTCTACATCGGACCTGACGGAACGCTTTGGGTGGGAGCCATGACCGGCATCTACTTTCAGAGGCGCGACGGTAGTTTTGCCCAGGTGCAGCTTCCGGCTTCGACGGGCCCATTCGAACAACACCCCGGCACGAACTTTACCTCGAATGCACGCGACCAGGTGACGGTCGCGAGCCGGAATGGAGCTTTTCTGCTGCGGCGCAGGGAAGGCGAGCGATGGATCGCCCAGGCGATGCACCTGGAGGGCAAAGAGATCTCAAGCGTGCTTTACGGGCCGGACGGCGCGCTGTGGTATGGATGCGACACGGACCTGTGCCGGATGGCAGGGGGCAGGACTACCCATCTGCGGTCTGCGTTAGGTCTTCCCGAGCAGAGGTGGCGCCAACTCTTGACCGACCGTAACGGAGGCATCTGGATGCGTGGCAGCTCTCACCTGGGTGAATTGCTGCCCCGGGAGAACCGCTTCGAATTGCACGATCCTCCCGGCAAGTCTGCCCCCATGGGCTATAGCGCGCTGGCCGAGGACGCTGAAGGGCGCATCCTGGCCACGCAGGGAGCCACTTTCGGGCGGTGGGATGGGGGGCGTTGGCGCATGGTCACGGCCAGCAACGGCCTGGCGCGCACCGATCTTTCTGCGCTGTTTGTGGACCGCGAGGGTTCGGTGTGGATCGCGGGGGTGGGGCACGGTTTGAAGCGCTGGCTGGGCCAGGATCACTGGGAGGCCCTTACCGTCGCCGATGGGTTGGCCGACAACCTGGTGTGGTCATCGCTGCGGGACAGCCGCGGGCGCCTGTGGATTGGCACCGAGTCCGGGCTGGACTGGATTCCCAAAGACGGAAGCGCTGCCAGGGCATGGCAGCAAGCCGGCATAGAGACCGCGCGTGCGGGAGCCCTGGCGGAGGGCGCGGATGGCAGCATCTGGATGGGCAGCTATCTTGGCAACCTGTTGCGGATCGATCCCAACACCTTGCTTGGAACGCAATGGAAGCTGCCGGAAGTCTACCGCATCCTGCCCATGGACGGCGGGGGCGTCCATCGTCTTTGGGTGGCTACGAGCGCGGGGCTCTACGTGATGAATACCGGCGCGGGGCCGCAGGTTCCGCAACTGGTTGAAGATGCGGCGATGGTGAACGCGCAGCAAAGCTTCAGGGACCTGAGCGTGGACCTCAACGGCCATCTTTGGGCCGTATCCGAGAAGGGGCTCTACCTGCTGGACGAGTCTGGCTGGCATGCGATTGCGCGTGGTCCTGCGCCGGAAAACATGATTTCGATTGCGGCCGACCGGCGAGGGAACCTCTGGGCCGCCAGCTCTTTTCCGGGGATGGTCAGGCTGCGCATTGCGGGTTACCGGGTGGTGGAAGCGGAACATATCGGCCGGCCTTCGATCTTGTCGGATGGGGTAGTCGCGTTCAAGGTGGACCACCGCGGCTGGCTATGGATCGGCCAAGACGCCGGGGTTACGGTATTCGACGGCCGGAGCTGGCGCAGTTTTACCCAGGATGACGGCCTGATCTGGAACGACTGCGACAGCAATGCATTGACTGAGGACACGGACGGCAACATGTGGATCGGCACCTCGGGTGGGCTTTCCCACCTGGTGGATCCCGGGACCTTGGCGGTTGGTGCGCCGTCGGCCCCGATTTTTTCACAGGTGAAGTTCGGGGCCAGAGCGGTAGCCGACGGATTGCAGATTCCCTGGAGCGCAAGCGCGCTGAGCGTTTCGATTGCCTCGCTGGACTTTCGCGAAGCCCATAGCATCCACATTCGCTACCGGCTGGAAGGGCTGGAGTCGGAGTGGGTGGAAACCGGGCAGCAGAGCCTGCTTTTTGCGCGCCTGGCGCCGGGAAATTACCGTCTTCAGGCGGCGGCCGTAAACGCCGCGACCGGCGCCGTCTCGCCGGTCCGGGAGCTATCGTTCAGCATCACGCCGCGCTGGTGGCAAGGGTGGTGGATCTGGGTACTGGCGGCGTTGCCAGTGGTGGCGGGAATTGTGCTGGTGTTTCGCTGGAAGACCCGCGCCTTCCTGCGGCGGACCCGGGAACTTGAGCGGGCTGTCGAGCGCCGGACCCAGGATCTGGAACAGGAAAAGGCGGACCTGATGCGCGCCCGCGACCAGATGCGCCACTTTGCCGAACACGACGATCTGACCGGCCTGTGGAATCACCGGGTGATTATGAAACGCCTTCACCAGGAGGTGGAACGCGCGGCGCGCGAGGGAACGCAACTGAGCGTGGTTCTGGCCGATCTGGACCACTTCAAGCGGATCAACGACACCCACGGCCACCCCGCAGGCGACCTGGTGCTGAAGGAGATTGGCGCCATTTTCATGCGCTCGGTGCGCACTTACGATTGGGTAGGCCGCTATGGAGGCGAAGAGTTTCTGCTGATCATGCCGGGATCGGGCTTTGTGAGCTCGCGGATACGGGCCGAACAATTGCGGGCTGCAGTCGAGGCGGCGTGCATCGTAGACGGGGACACGAACATTCAGGTGACTGCCAGCTTTGGCGTGGCGTGCAGGTCTTCCGCGGCCGACTTTGAATCATTGATTCGGGCTGCCGACGCCGCACTTTATCGCGCCAAGGACAATGGCCGCAATTGCGTGATGACCATGGAGATTGACGCGGTGGAGGAAACAGCCTCCAGGCAGGAAAAGTAATAGACGGCCGTCGAGCGAAACCAGAGCGACGGTGTGCTGTCGAGGGTTGTGCAATGGCCCTGGAGGTTCGTGGTTTCCTGGAAAAAAGGGACTTGAGATCGAGAAAAGTCGCCCCATTTTCCTGCGAAAAAGGCCCAAAAGGGGGCAAAAATCGGTCATTTTGGGCCAAAAATCACACGCCTATGCGTTGATTCCATTGTACTTAAGAAATGCAGAACCTGTGGAAATCCTGAGATTCGCGCAGGTCGGAGTGTTTGTAAGTTATTTAAAAATGGATAGATACGAGTGTAGATCCTTATGAAAAGCGAACAAAAGGTGAATTTTTCCTTCTTTTTTCGGCTTTCCGAGGCCCGACCGGGACCGGGATGGAGCTGTATGTTTTTATTGTGCGCGCGGAGAGGGCAATGATCTGCAAAGCAAGGAAGGCGGCATGATGCAGGCGCCCTCCGTGTGTGGTGTGCGGGCCGGAGATGGGCCACCTGGCCGCAGATGCCAGGGCTTACACTCAAACTACATGCTCAACCGGGGCTATGCCTACACCACCATCATCAGCAGCAAATACCATGGACAGACCCTGCTCTCCCACTTGGCAAGCCTCTACTCCCACTCAACGTCCCAAGCCTGGCAAGAAAAACTGAACAACGGCGAAGTGACCCTCAACGGTGTCATTGCCAACGGAAACGAATCGATCGCTTCAGGCCAAACGCTGGTATGGAACCGTACCCCCTGGATTGAGCCAGACGCCCCTCAGCACTTCGAAGTCCTGTTGGATGACCCCCACCTGTTGGCCGTCAACAAACCCAGCGGGCTGCCCACCCTCCCGGGCGGCGGCTTTTTGGAAAACACCCTCCTGCGCCTGGTGCAAAAACAGATCCCCAACGCAAACCCTGTCCACCGGTTGGGGCGAGGCACCTCCGGCATTGTCCTCTTTGCCAAGACGCCGCAGGCGGCCTCGAATCTGACTGCAAACTGGAACACGCCCAAAGTTCAAAAAATCTACCGTGCGCTGGCGCAAAACATTGCCGAGCACGACACCTACGAAATCCTTGCCCCCATCGGCCTGGTACCGCACCCGCGCCTCGGTTCCGTGTGGGCCGCCAACCCAAGCGGCAAACCGTCCAAGTCATGGGCAAAGGTGATCTCACGCAGCCCGGGCACCACGACATTTGAGGTAAGCCTGTATTCGGGGCGCCCGCATCAAATCAGAATCCATCTGGCATTCATTGGGCATCCCCTGGTTGGCGATCCTCTGTACGGCTGGGGCGGCCAGCCGCTTGAAAATCTCCCCGGCCTCCCCGGCGATGGAGGGTATTTTCTGCACGCCCAATTTCTGAAATTCCAGCACCCCATCACCGGAGAAGAAATCCATCTTGAGGCAGCATTGCCGTCCGGATTCTCTTCGCGTCCGTAGGCTCACGGCGGGAATCAAGTGGGGGTGCGGTGTTTCCCGGTCCCGGCCTTGCTTACTCCGCCGCCCTCACGGAATTTGCACAAGGGGTTTTAGCGTAACGATCTCCGTGCCTGCTTCCGTCGCCAAGAAGATATGCGATGATGGATGCCGTTCATGGAGATCTTGTGAGACAGGATTCAAGTCGATTGAGAGCGGTTCCCGTGTCGCCTTTAGCCCTGCTTCTGGTGGCGATGGCATGCTTCAGCCAGACTTCAATGTGTGCGGCCCAAACGGAGAAACTGGCGGACGAATTCCTCGTTCGGACAAACAGCGGCCCGCTGCGTGGTGTTGCGCGGCCGGAGGGCGGCGCTCAGTTTCTTGGGATTCCGTACGCGCAGCCACCAGTGGGCGATCTGCGCTGGCATGAGCCCCTGCCCGCAAAGCCGTGGAGCGAAGTTCGCGCGGCGGGCAGCTTCGGCGCTCCGTGTGCGCAGCCGTTGATGGCGGACTGGAACCGGCACGATGCCGAGGCAGGCGTGGAAGATTGCCTGTTTCTGAATGTGGTGACGCCGGTTTGGCCGGCCAAGCAGCCGCTTCCGGTGATGCTGTGGCTGCATGGCGGCGGCAACGAGGGCGGGTCGGCCTCAAATGCTTTTTACAATGGCGGAACGCTGGTGAATCACGGTGTTCTGCTGGTGACCGTGAACTACCGTCTGGGCCTCTTCGGCTTCTTTGCCCACCCCGCCTTGAGCGCCGAATCCGCGCACCACGGCTCGGGAAACTACGGCCTGATGGATCAGATTCTTGCGCTCGGCTGGGTGCGCGAGAATATCGCGAGCTTTGGCGGTGATCCCAAGAACATCACTGTCTTTGGCGAGTCCGGGGGCGGAATTGATACCAGTTTGCTGATGACCTCCGGCCTTTCCAAAGACCTCTTTCAGAAGGCTATTGCCGAAAGCGGCACATCGTTCGGCCATGCGCTGCTGCCGTTGGGCGTGACCGAAAAAGCTGGCGAGACATTGGTCGCCAACCTCAAGCTTCCCGCCGGAGCGGAGGGTGTGAAGCAACTGCGGCAACTGAGCGCGCAGCAACTGCTGGCGTTAAAATTCAGCCTGAGTCCGTACTCGCACTTCGGTGCGGATATCGACGGGTGGGTCATTGCACGTCAACCGGCTTCGGTGTTTGCCGCCGGCGAAGAGGCCGCGATCCCTCTGCTGTTCGGCACGACGTCGCGCGAGTTGGGGGCCGCAAGCTGGCGCATGCCGACGGCCCAGGATGCGTTGCGCAAGAGCATCGCGGATTACTTTGGCGGGCTTGCTCCGCGGGCGCTGGCGGCCTATGGGTTGGCCGAGGGCGCGCAGGGAAGTGACGACCCGCTGTACGGCTCGCAGGCCGACCAGTGGGCCGCCGATCTGATCATTCGTTGTCCGGCGACCGCTCAGGGAGGCTGGCACTTCGCCGCCCATCATCCAACCTATGAATTCGAGTTTGCCCACGCCATTCCAGGCCAGGAGGCACAGGGCGCCATTCATGGCGCGGAACTTCCTTATGTCTTCGGGTACTTTCCCAAGTGGGGCAACATCACGGGCAAATTTGCCGCTACGGACATCCAGCTCTCCGATCTGATGGGGAGCTATTGGACCAATTTCGCCAAGACCGGCAACCCCAACTCTGCAGGTTTGCCGGAGTGGCCCCAATATGGCGTGGAGCGAAAGTACATCCGCTTTGCGCAGGACGGCAAGGTGGTTCCGTTGGCGAAGCTGCGCGAGGGGCCGTGCGGAGCGTACCGGGATGCGCTTGTGGCGCGTATGGCCTCAAGCCGCGATTGATGTGAAGGCTCGGATGTATGGCTTTTGCTGCGGGGACGATCAAGGGTGATCGTCCCCGCAACAAAGCTTACTCTGCACCTTGCAAACGCTCAGACCTTACAAAGGCGCAGAGCGCAAGGCGTTTTACTGCGGGGCGTCGGGGCTATTGGTACACGCCTGCCTTCTTGAAGTCGCCGCCTTTGACGATGGTGATGGCGGCGGGGTCCATGTGGCGCTTGAAGGCGTCGTTGACTTGCTGCGGGGTGAGGGCGGCCACGGCGGCTTCGAGCTTGCTGTCCCAAAGCATGGTGCGGCCCCAGCGTTCACGACCGGATAGCAAGCCGGCGATGGAGCTCTCTTCGGTACGCCCCACGGAGCGCTCGTCGAGCCAGGTCTTCTTGGCCTTCTCGACCTCGTCGGCGGTAAAACCGTCTTTGAGTGCGCGCGTCAACTCCTCGTTGAAATCGGCTTCCACTTTGGGCATGTTTTGCGGCGCGGCAATGGCATATCCGGAGAGTCGGCCCGCGTCATCTTTGGTAGGCATGGTGAATTGCGCGCCGGCGCCGTAACTCAAGCCGTCCTTGACGCGAATGCGCAGGAAGAGGCGGGAGTTGGGCGAGCCGCCGAAGACCATGCCGGCGATGGTGAGGGCTGCGTAGTCCGGGTCCTCGTCATTCATTTTCAAAGGCATTCCGACCAGGAAAAGAGCGTTCTGCTTGTCGGGGGTTTCGATCTTGCGGTTGACCTGATCGAGTTTGGCGTACAGGTTGGGGATGCGCTCATAGCGGCTGGAGGTCTTCCAATCGCCGAAGAGCTGGGTCACGAGTGTCTTGACCTGCTCGGGGTCAAACTGGCCGCTGACGACGATTTCCCCCTCGCCCGCGCCGTAAAACTGAGAGTAGAACTGGCGCGTCTCATCGAGGGTCACCTTTTTCAAATCCTCGATCTGCTCGTCGAAGGTCATGGCATGGCGCGGGTCGCCGCGGGGGTAGCGCGCGTCGAAGTGGCCTTCCATCTCCTGGTAGGCGAGGCTGTTTGGTTCGGTCTTCTGGCTTTCCGCGCTGGCGATGCGCTGCTGGCGGACCTGTTCGAATTCGGACTCGGGGAAGGAAGGCTCGCGCAGGAGTTCGCGGACAAAGCGCAGGGAATCGGCGAGGTTGGCATCCAGCGTGCGGATGCTGGCCGAAGCGGAATCGACGCCGCCGTAGACGTTGATCTGGGCCTTCAGGCGGTCGGTCTCGTCCTGAATCTGCTGGCGGGTTTTGGTTTTGGTGCCGCGCATCAGGAGAGCTCCGGTCATGTCGGCCGTGGTCTCTTTGCCGAAGAGCGATTTTTCATCGCCGAAGCGGAGATTGATGCGGGCGGTTACCGTGGCGCCGTGGGTCTTTTTGGGGAACATGACCAGCTTGAGTCCGTTGGGCAGTTTGGCGCGGACGACGCGGGCCTCGATGTTCTGCGGGGTGGGGTCGAAGGACTCGCCCTGCTGCACGACGGCGCCGCCCTTGAAGTCCTTGAAGCGGACGGCTGAATCGGGTGTGGCGGGAATCTCGGCGCGATCAGGAGCCGCGAGGGGAATGAACTCTCCCAGGGTGCGGTTGGAAGATTTGAGGTAGGCCTTGGCCACGCGGGTGACGTCGGCGGGGGTGACTTTGCTGACCTCGTCGCGGTCGAGGAACAAGGCGCGCCAGTCGCCATCGCCCACATGTCCGCCCAGCATCAAAGCAACGGATTGGGAATTGGTGAGGGCAAGTTCGATGTTCTTAAGGATGCGTGCCTTGGCGCGGTCGACCTCTTCCTGGGTGGGAGGGTTGTCGGCGAGGCCTTCGACCGTCTTCAGGAGGGTCTTTTCGGCCTCATCGACGGATTGATCGGGCTTGAGCTGCGCAAACGCCATCGCCACACCTGGATCGTGCATTCCCCCGGCGTTCATGCTGGCGGATACGGCTTTTTTGCTGTCGACGAGATCCTTGTACAGGCGGCCGGTCTGGTATGCGCCGAGCACCTGAGCCATGACTTCAAGAGGGGCCATGTCGGGATGCAGGGCGGCAGGAATGTGATAAACGGCCATGATTCCCTGAATGTTGCCGATTCGGCGCAGCATGACCGAGCGCTCGCCTTCCTGGGTGGGCTCGGCGGTGTACGGCTGGCTCAGTGTGCGGTCCGGCTTGGGGAGGGCGCCCATGGTCTCTGCGACCAATGCCAGGGTCTTCGATTCGTCGAACTGTCCGGCGATGATGAGGTCGGCGTTATCGGGCTGGTAATACTTATGATAAAAGACCGCGAGGTTGGCGATGGGCACTCTTTCCACGTCGGTGCGGTTGCCGATGACGGTCTTCCCATAGTTATGGAAGTTATAGGCGGCCGCCATGACGCGTTCGTGCAAGACGTTGAGTGGGCTGTTCTCGCCGGATTCCATCTCGTTCCGGACCACGGTCATCTCGGTGTCGAGATCCTTCTTGAGCATGGTCATGTTCGCCATGCGGTCGGTTTCCAGGCCAAGAGCCCAACGCAGGTTTTCGTCGCTGGCGTTGAACGTCTCAAAATACATGGTCTGGTCGTAACTCGTTGTGCCGTTGAAGGAGCCGCCGGCGCGGTCGGTGAGCTCCTTGAATATTTCGCGGCCCGACGTGGAGCTTTTGAAGGTCATGTGCTCGAGCAGGTGAGCCATGCCGGTTTCACCGTAGCCCTCGTTGCGGGAGCCGACCTTGTAGACGACATTGACCGTAATCTTGGGCTTGGAGTTATCGGGGAATAACAAGACATGCAAGCCGTTGGGAAAGGCATACTCCGTGATTCCTTCAACGGAGGTCACCTTCTGAACGCCTTGCGGCAAGGTTTGAGCCAGGGTTGCAGCGGTGAGGGCAATGATGGCGGCACAAACCGCGATGAATCTTTTCAGATGCATGAGTTCATCCCTTTCCGTGTTCGGTCGCGATTATATCCAACGGAAGGGGGGCATGACTATGTGTGAGATGTGAATAGGAATCATCGCCGACTATTGATCCGGCCCTATTGTGTTGCAATAAGAAAGAGAAGGAACAACCGCAGATCCTTCGATTTCGCTGCGCTTCGCTCAGGATGACAGATATGTGACAGTGCAGTGATTTTGGGGCCGGATCAGTAAGTTTCGAGAAGGAAGCATCGTGGCGGGCTGCTGACGAACCGAGAGTTTGAATGAAAAGGTTTATCAACAAAATCAGCAGGTTAGCTTCCGCTTCGCGGAAATCGCGAGTTAGCGAGTTGGCGGGAGTTCATTCCAGCTTTAACTCGCGCCATGAGTCAAGTTGCTCAGGAGGACAGCTCTCGGGTGATGCAAGCTCCTGGGCTGGATCAATAACTTCGAATGCTCCCAAGTTCATCCAATAGAATCGCCTACACAAGAAAACAGAGGTCAGGGCATTACTTTGGAGGAGGCTGGGTGGGGGCGGTTGCTCTGGAGATGAGACTGGAGAGACTGGCGGAGAGTTGCGGATCGGTTACTGCGTAGAAGAGGCCGCCACGGCCGTTCTGGCTGCTGGAGCAGTCGCTTCCGGAGAGAGTGCCCTGCTGGTTCATATCGCCAAAGATGGCGTAGTGACTGGAGCCCGAGGTGGAAGCGCCGAGTTTGGCGTGGTTATAGTTTGTGCCCAGTCCGCCGGTGAGTCCGAAGGTTTTGCCGTTCCAGGTTCCGGTGGTGGCAATCTGGACGGGGCCGGGGGCGGAGAGGGACGGGCTCCAGCAGGAGACGGGGGTGGAAGCGTCGGTGGAGTAGATCTCCGGAGACGCCCACCAAGTGGCTGTGCGCAAGGGAATGCCTCCGAGCACGGCGGAGACCATTTGCCAGGGGGGCACGTTAAGGCGGGAAGGTTTGGAGATCAGTTGCACGCCGCTGGAGAGCGTGGTGGAGGAGTAACTCTGGCTGGAGGATTTTACGCCCAGGCTGGCCACCAGTTGCTGCACGTCAGCGGGGCCGCCGTTGCTGACGATCTGGTTGTTGTGGGGGTCGGTGACCACGCTCGCGTTGCCGAGGCCTTGCAGAACCTTGACCAGATCGTCCTTGTTGAGACGGAGGGCGAAGAAGTGCTGGCTGACCTGAACGTCGTTATCCTTGATGCAGCCAAGGGTGTTGCCGTCGGTTTTGCGGGGGGATTTTGAACTGCCGGCAGCAGGCCAGGAGGGTGTGGAGACCTGCAGAACGAGGCCTTCGCCGGCATCGCTCCAGGCCAACATTCCCTTGGAGTGGCCCCAGGGCGCGCCGCACTCCCTGGTGCATCCCTCGATAGTGGGATCGTCATAGAACTGATCGTTCCAGAGGAGGTAGTGGAAGGCGCCGTTGAAGACTTGATCGAAGGTGGCACCGACGGGATCGCTGGTGGTGTCGCCGGTGCAGCCGTCTCCCTGCTGCAGGGTGGGGGATTCGCTGCTGGCATAGGCAAACTGCTGTCCGAAGGAGGTGTAGGGCTGGGGAGTGCCTCCAAACGGGCAGGCTCGCGTGGCGCCTGCCCCACAGCCCGGAAACGCAGAGGAGTTGAACTTGAAAACGAACCACCATGCGACCGGATGGCCCTTGGTGAGCATGGGATAGGGGGCCTGGCAGGGCGGGGAATCGGGAGTGCCGCCGCCGCAGGGCGCAATCTGCTGCATGGCGATGGGAGCCGGCGGCGGCGGGGCAGGGACAGGCGCCGAGTGGGGCGCGGGTCCGGTGAATGCGCCATGCACCAGTGCGATGGCTAGTGGGATCATGGGCGCAATGGTTCTGGTCAGGTTGCTGCCTGGGGCCGGATTGCTTGGATGGCTTGGCATCGCGGGAACTCCACCGCATTCGTTGCTGGAAAGGTGACGTGAAAAGGTCGTGGGACCGTGCGGAGGCTTGGCCTAGTCTCCGTTCGCGGTCCCAGTGGCGCGATCCGCGGCCTGCTGGGCGGTTGCCGCACTTTGGGCGGTCTGCGCGACAGCCTGCTGCATAGTTGCCATGTGGCCGGCGATCTGGGCCACTGCCGCCTGGGCAGCGTCGGCCGCCTGCCTGGAAGCGACGGCCTGCGCCGCAGCCTGATCGGCCGAAGCCTTGGCGTCGTCTCCATTCATGCCGTTGTTTGGCGCTGCACTGAGGGTCTTGGGCTGGCTATAGGAGATTCCCTTGCCTACGGCGTAGGTACTGGCGCTGATGCCGAGCAGGGTGAGTACGCCCTGGGGAATGTCGGGGAAACTCGCGTCGGGACGCTTCTCAACCAGCTCGAAAAGGCTGATGGCGATGACGAAAGTGAAGATGAGCAGTTGAAAGCGGGACATGCTTGCCTGTCCATTGCCCTCATTGAGCAGATTGCTCAGGTCCATCTTTTCCCGCCAGATCCAAATGATGATGGTGGCCGCGAGCACTCCGAGGAAGCCGCAGACGATATAGCCAAAAACGCTCACGACAAAATTGCCGACACCGGTCGACGTACCCATAACCTTCCTCCTAACTTTTCTTCTTTCCCCAGGTGGCCCAAGCTTTTTCCAGGGCATAGATGCTGCTACTTCCGCCAAATAGATAGAGCCAGTTCACGTCGACATCGGGCATCTTCCCATTGGTTGTGTTGGCCACTTGAGCAATATAGGAAGCACTTGCCGCAATGGTGGCCAGCAGGAGCTGGATGCGCCCAGGGCTGGTCTCTCCGTCCGCACCTTTCTCGGACAAAAGGCCTGTAACCTGGATTTGCCGCGTGAGAATCCGATAGAAAACTGTCACCGCCAGGGCGTACAAGAACGCCACAACTTCGAGATGAAGGATGTGAGCCACCGACATAACGCGTCCCTCGCATTTCACCTGCGATGATATGTGCGCAACGAATGGGAAAAACTGCGGTAGCAACTCGGATCTCCGTGGTAATCCGCAGAATCCGGGTGGGGAGAACCGAAGTATGTAGAACCGGAAGAAGCAAGTCAAGCAGAATTTATCGACCCGCCAGGATACGTTACGCGTTTCCGCGACACAATCGAACAACCGGCATGGAGGAAGCTGACAAATGGGGGGGTATGCGGGAGCTGGATTGCGTCAACTTGGAGGCCGATTCCATTGATATTGAAGAGGGACAACTGCGGCCATGTGCCGATTTCTTCGCGGAGAAGAGAAGAGAGATTTCCTTTTGCGGAAATGGGTGTTATGCTCTCGATCTATCCAAGGGTCCCCGTGTCGTGACGACGTGAAGAAATCCTCTCCCAAGCGCTGAAATCTGAAGATGGGAACCCATCATTTGTGGGGAGACCAGAATCAAGCAGTCGAAGTACGAGCCTGAAAAAGTGAGCCGGAGTTTGCCCCGCATTGCAATGCGGTAAGTTCGCACTCACTCTGGATGATACGGTTCGATAGCGGTTAATCCATGCTTCACATCGGGCGGTTTTAGATTCGGAAGACAATCGAAAAACTGGAGGACAAATGGCAAAGAATATTGTCTTTTGCGCAGATGGTACATGGGATTCCAGCGCGAACGGAACCAACGTGTACAAACTGTTCAAGGCCTGCCTGACCACGGCCAGCCAGGTTCCGTATTACGATGACGGCGTAGGGGCGGACGGAACGCCGGTTGAGAAGCTTCTGGGTGGCGCGTTCGGCGAAGGGCTGTTTCAAAAAATAAAGGATGGATACTCAAAGATTTCCCAGGTGTATGAGGAGGGGGACCGCATATTCCTGTTTGGATTCAGCCGCGGGGCATTTACTGCGCGCAGTCTGGCGGGCATGATCGCCGTGTCGGGATTGCCGACAAAAGGTTTCGATGATGCGCTGGTTGAAGGTGCGTTTACCGCTTACCGACACAAGGATCAACGTGCGCAGATATTAGCCCAGCTCGAGGCAAAATACGCGATGGACGGCGCCAAACTCACCATGGTCGGAGTATGGGACACGGTTGGATCGCTGGGCATACCCGCCATCTTTGGCGCCGTCTCGCCGCTGATTTACGGCTTCCTGGATACCGGCCTTCATCCGGACGTGCTGAACGCATATCAGGCGCTCGCGATTGATGAGCGGCGCGCGGAATTTCCTGCCACGCTCTGGACGGGCGCGACAAACCCGAATCAGACTGTAGAGCAAGTGTGGTTTACGGGAGTCCATTGCGATGTAGGCGGGGGATATCCGGTGCACGGATTGTCAGATATTACTCTTGCCTGGATGCTGGGCAAGGCGATTCCGCTGGGGTTGCAAGTGGATCCCGGGGTTGCCGCGCAGTACGCGGTTCCGGACGGCAAGCATGCGCTGGATCAGTTGCACGAGTCATGGTCGGTTCTCTGGGCGTTTCCTCATCGCAGGCCGATTGCGGATGATTCCTCCTTGTCGAACAGTGTGCAGATCCGGTGTGCGCATGAAAACGGATACCATCCGGGTAACTTGAGTCTTTCCGGAGCGCAGTTTGCAAAGCCGTATAACATCGTCAACGTTGTTTCCGACCCAGGCTGAAAACCATCGATGCTGAGTCAGCTTGCATTCGGGCGCGAACAACTCCAAGGGCGCGCGCGAATGCGGCGTTCAATTGACAAGACGGGCAAGCCAAAAAAGGAGGAAGGAACCATGACGCTTCGGAGTCTCGTGCCCTTGGCGCTTGCGGCGGTTTGCATGCTTCAGGCGCAAACCGTGCCCACCGCGAATCAGAGCGCTTCTTCTGCACCGTCGGCCAAGGAAGAGGAGGCAAAGGCCCTGTTTGCATGTGCGCAGATGGTTGTTGACCAGGCCAGCTACCTGAAGATTCCCGATGCGCGTGGAAAACGTTTCGAAGGCAAGGTTTCTGAAGCGATTGCACTCTGCCGGGGAGGCGCGCAGGCAATTCAATTCCGCGGGACGCCGTGGGTGGACTGGACAAACTATTGGGGCACGGGCGATATGACGTCGCTGCCGACGGGATTCATCTCAACAAAGCTTCCAGAGGATCGTGGGGTTGCGGGAGCTTTGCTGGATCTGGAACTGCAAAGGGTGGCGCTGATCAAGTTCAATCTCTTCGATAACTCGGGAACTTACACTCGATATATAGAAGGTGAAAACGGAGTCGGGGGCGCGGCTATCAAGACCTGGCCGGAAATGCGGCTGCAAGCGACGAACCCGGTTTATAAGGAGGTTGGTGGCGATGGCGTTCAGACTTGCAGTGGCGATCTTATTCGTTGGCGGACAGTTACGGGAATCTGCAACGACATTCTGAATCCAGCCATGGGCTCGTCCGGCATGCTGTTTGCGCGCAACGTGGAATTCGAAGCGGCGTTTCCGGATTTGGGGTTGAATGAATTGGCGCGCAATCGCCACGGGAGCCGGCTTTCACTGCTGGAACCCGATCCACAGGTGATCAGCCGACGGCTCTTTACGCGGGTGCAATCAACGCCGGAGAAATGCATGGCGGGTTATGGGCTGGCGGGCGATTCAAAGGACGCCAACTGCGATTACCAGAAGGCGCCCTTCTTCAATGTGCTGGCGGCGTACTGGATCCAGTTCATGACGCATGACTGGTTCTCGCATCTGGAGGAAGGGCACAATCAGACTGAATACATGAAGGTAGGTTGCGAGACGAAGCTGGTGAATAACGTCGAACAACCGCTCACGCCGGAAGATATTGAACGACTGGGCTGCCGCCCGGACGACAGGATGGACAAAGGGTATGTTGCGCAGGATGGTCCCGCGGATACATTTTCCTTCGCAGGACAGACCCATCTGGCACGCGCGCCCAAGACAATGCGCAATACAAGCACAGCGTGGTGGGATGCTTCGCAACTGTACGGCTTCGATGACACATCCCGCCAGCGTGTGAAGCGCGATCCTGCCGACAGGGCGAAGCTGCTGCTGGTTCCTGTGGCTCAAAAAGCTGGGCCCGGTTACCTGCCCGTATTCGGGGCGAACGATCCGATTAATCCGGAGTGGGCGGGGCAGGAGGCGACCGGGTTTCCGGATAACTGGACCGTAGGTCTCAGCTTTCTGCATAACTTATTTGCGCGGGAACATAATTCTTTTGTGGTGGAGTTCAGGCGCGTGGCGGCGGAGAAGCCGAATGCGGATTGCGGACTGCGGGATCCGGCCAAGCCCAAGAAGGTGATCCGCTATAAGGATGTAACTCCGGATGAGTTATTCGAGATTGCACGACTTGTGGTGGCGGCGGAGATCGCGAAGATTCACACCATCGAGTGGACGCCGCAGCTGCTCTACAATGAGCCGCTTTATCTGGGAATGAATGCCAACTGGAATGGCCTGCTGGGCGCCAATGGCGGACTGCTGTCGAAGGCATTGAATGACATTGTGGTGGAGAATTTTGGCAAGTCGAAGGATGCAGCGAAGGCTTCCCAGTGGTATTCAGTGTTTGCGTCCGGGCCGGGCATTTTTGGCCTGGGCAGTAAGGTGCACGGATATAACATCGCAGATCCGAAATATACCAATGGCGGGGTCAATCACTTCGGTTCGCCGTTCAATTTTCCGGAGGAGTTTGTCTCGGTGTACAGGCTGCATCCTCTGGTTCCGGACTTGCTGGAATATCGGGAACTTAGCGCTGACCCGAACAAGATTGTGAAGCGCGTGCCGGTGGTGGAAACATTTCAGGGTAAGGCAACTTCATTTACAGAGACCATGGGGCTGGAGAATTGGGGGCTTACCTTCGGGCGCCAGCGGCTGGGGCTTCTGACACTTAATAACTCGCCGGTCTTTCTGCAAAACCTGAAGATGGGCAGGCTGGAGAGCAAGACCCAGCAGATCGACGTGGTGGCGCTCGACATCATTCGCGACCGCGAGCGCGGAGTGCCGCGCTTCAACGAATTCCGTCGCCAGTACGGGCTTCGCCAGATGACCAGCTTTGACGATTTCATGGACCCTGGAGCTGCGCCGGGTTCGCCAGCGCGGACGCAACAGCAGGCTACCATTCAGACTATGCGCGAAGTGTACGGGCAGCACATTTGCGACGCGTCGAAGGTGATTACGGACGCGCAGGTGAATGAGGATGGAACGCCGATCAACGACTGCCTCGGGCATCCGAACGGAACTCTGGTGGATAACATTGAGGATGTGGATACCGCGGTTGGGTACCTGGCTGAGTACAGACGTCCGCATGGCTACGCGATTTCAGAGACGCAGTTTGTTGTGTTTATTCTCAACGCTTCGCGCAGGCTTTTCAGCGATCGCTTCTTTACTTCGTGTTTCCGTCCGGAGTTCTATACGACACTGGGGATCGACTGGGTGAATCATAACGGCCCAGGACCGGAGATGATGGAGAAGGGAACTCCCAACGGGCACAAACAGCCGGTGTCTCCGATGAAGCGAATCCTGGTGCGCAACATTCCGGAGTTAAGTCATGAGCTGGATAGCGTGGTGAATGCATTCGATCCGTGGGCGCGGGACCGTGGGGAGTACTATAGCCTGGCATGGAAACCGCGGCCGGGTGCGGAAGACGATGATGCGTTCAAAGAGCAATAACAGGTTGCGAAAAAAGGCCAGCTTTCGGGTGAGAGCGGTGAAAACATCCCTCCGGGACTGAAGCCCGCGCTGGTGTTGCGGGATTTACGGCTCGGCTGAGGCCGCGGCCTTTTGAAAGCCCGCTCTACTGCAACTGCGAATTCGCTTCAGTGTGGTGAGTCGAGGTTCGCAGCATAACAGGAGGCCTAGTTGCTGTGCAGAAAGAGTCGAAAATGCAGATCCTTCGCTACGCTCAGGATGACAATTCAGTGTTGATGTGAAGTTTGGAAATATCACACTATTATGGTGAATCAGAGGTTCGTTGAGGAACAACCGCAGGTCCTTCGACTTCGTTTGGCGCAAAAACGCGCCAAACTCCGCTCAGGATGACAGCTTGTTGTTTGATGCGAACGTTAGACACATGATACTAGCGGATGGGGAGGGCATACATCAGGCCGCCTTGGGTCCAGAGGTTGTTGGGACCACGGACGAGATTCATGGTTGATCCGGGGCCGAGGTCGCGCTGGAATATTTCGCCATAATTGCCGACCGCCTCAATGACGTGAGCGGCCCAGGCGTCGTCGAGAGAAAGATATTGTCCGTAGCCGCGCTGGACGCCGAGAAAGCGCTGGATCACCGGATCGTCACTGGACTTCATGGCGGCGACATTGGCCTGCGTAACGCCGCTCTCTTCGGCCTGAATGAGGGCTTCGACGGTCCAGTTCACAATCGCGGCCCATTGCGGGTCGTCGAGACGATAGGTGGGCGCCAATGGATCCTTGGCAATGACGTCAGGGAGAATCTCGAAATCCCGGGCCATGGCCTTGAAGGCGATTCTCTCGTAGGCCAGTTGTGAAACGTCGGCGGTGATGGCGGCGCAGTTGCGGGTGATGAAGGCCGCTTCCATCTCTCCTTCTTCCTGAAAGGAAAAGGGCAGCCAATCAAGTTTGGAGCGCTTCATGTAACCCTGGAGCTCGATCTCGATTTCGGTGCCGCCCAGAAAACATATCTTCTTTCCGGCAAGGTCTTTGGGAGATCGGATGCCCATGGTCTTGTTGACCAGAAAGCCCTGGTAGTCATAGAAGATAGGCCGAGTAAATCCGAAGCCGGCGTTGGTGGCATGGATGTAATTGGGCGAGCCGGTGGCAAGAAGGGCTATCTCTCCGGATTTGAGGGCCTTCAGAGCGTCCTGCTCGTCGCGGAAGGGCTTGACGGTGAGCTTGGCGTTCGGGCCGAGCACAGCGACGGCTACCGCCTTGCATAGGTCGAGGTCGAAGGCGCCGTGATTGCCGTGCGCGTCCTGGGTGGAATATTCGGGTTCTTCTGTGTCGATGCCGCAAGTGAGCGAGCCGGCTGCGCGGATCTGGTCGAGCGTGGTTCCGGCATTGGCCTTGGGTGTTGTCCCGATTGCCAGGGCGGTGATGGAGAAAAGCAAGAGTGCGGCAGCCTTGCCCATGCGTTCGTTGTTCCTTCCTGAGATTCCGAAAGATGTTCGAGATGATAAAGGCGGCGGCCGGAGGATGAGTCCAGCCGCCGCAGGGAAGCCGCGGAGAAAGAGTTTCGTTTTACTGCCAGGTGCCGGACGTGGGAAGTCCAGGTTCGGAACTGGGGCGAGGATTGAAGTCCGCAGGAGCCGGGTCGAGCACACCACTGGCCGTTACGTCGGTTGGGACGATGCCCAGGATGCGGCAGCCCTCGCCGGAGAAATGGGGCAGGCTGGTGACCAGAGCAGCCGGAATCTGCGCATACTCGGGTTCGAGGATGGGTGCCTTGCCGGCCAAGCGGGAGTTATCAAAAGCGGAGAAGAGGTTGCCGACGCCAGGAGTCTGACCGTCGGAAGGCCCAAGGTACTTTTGGCCGTAAGTCTTCTCGCCGAGAGCGCGTGCCGCTGCTTCGTCGGGAAGGTCGGCAAGCGGGGTGAGGTTGAAGAGCTCGTCGATGAACTTGATGATGGAGCCATGCTCGGTGGCTTCATGGGAGATGCTGTGCACCACGCCATAGGGCGAGATGACGATGGCCGGAACGCGTGGGCCCTGATCGAGAGCGGTGGCGCTGGGATCCCAGGAGCGGATCACCGGCTGGGTGTGGTCATAGAGACCATCCGTCTCATCGTAGGTGATGATGATGGCGCTTTCCGGCCAGTACTTGCTGCTGGCGATGGCGTTGACTTCATCGGCCAGAAGGGCTTCGCTGATCTGCGCGTCAGAGTAGCCGGGGTGGTCGTCATTGCCGGCAAAATCGGCCTGGACGGTCTTGTTCGGGGAGCGCGGAATGAGTTTGTCGAGGTTGCCATAGCCGCCGCGCACGTAGAAGACGCCACCTTGTGCCGGAAGCGACTTGTGTGCAACTGCCGTAAAGAAATCGCCGAGGCCCTTCATGTGCGCGCTGGTTTCCTTGGGGTTGTTGGCCTCATAGCCAAAGTACTGCGGTGCATCATGGTGAGCGATGTAGTCGACGTGGGTGGCTGTGGCGGAGGGATCGGTCGACTCGTGGTCGTAGCCTTCCTGGTACCAGGCCCAATTGACCGGCTTGTTATGGTCGCCGGCAATTTTCTTGATGTCGGCCTGCACGTCGACGAGGTCGAAGGCGGGGTTCAAGTCGTTGGCCGTGATGTTTTCAATCTGTTCACCCATGAACGAGAGCGGCAACGTGGCAAAGGTCAGGTTGGAGGACGGATTGGTGGAGGGCGCGCCGCCGCTCTCGGAGGGCTGTTTTTGGCTCGGAGGTGTAAAGACATCCAGGGCCGATCCCCAGAAAGGCTGAGGATCGCCGGTGACGGGCAGGGCCGCGTTGGTGGTGTTGATGTTGTTGCCCAATTGGGGATGTTTGACCCACTGCGTTTCACCTGACTGGCCGGCGATCATGGCGATGGCATTGGGTGTCGAAGGCCCGATCACGGTGTCGAAGAAGTTGTCGAAAAGTGTGAAGCGGTCGGCGTAGTTCCACAAGAAGGGCGCCGTGTCGCAGTCCACATGGCCGAGGACCAGTTCGCCCTTCTGCTTTTGGGCGAGGGTTGGCGCTGGTCCAGTGTAAGTCTTTCCATCGGCACTGAGAGTCCCGCTCAAGCCCTCTTCGACGAAGGCGTAGCGATCGTTCTGCGGGATTTTCTTTGCGGTCAGATGCAGCTTTTCGTCGATGGCCGCGTGGCCGTGATTCACCGAGTCCGTATCTTCCGGGTAAAGAAGCACGGTACTCCCGCCGGTGGCAGTTACCGACTGAGGAATCTTGAAGGGAGAAATCAGGGTGACGGAGCCGTCCGTATTCACGATCGGCTGTTTAAATCCGGGAGTTTTCGCGGCCGACTGAGAGAACAGGCCATTGGCCCCGGGATAAGTGCCGAAGTAGAAGTCGAAGGAGCGGTTCTCCTGGAAGAGGACGAAGACGTACTTGATTTTCTGTCGCAGGAGATTCAGTTTCTCTTGATAGGAGAGATTGGGCGCATCCTCGACGCGAAGCGTGTGGCGCGCAACCTCATTGCCGGACTTCGGGCTGATCTCGACCAGGTTCTTTTGGTCAGAAGTCGATTCACTGCTGGGTTCCTGGGCAAGCGTGGGAATGGGCTGCCAAATCATGGCAGCCACCATGAGGGAAACGCAACTCTTCTTGATCCAGTCGTTGGAAAGCATACCTTTTCCTCCGGGAAGTGAGAAGTTCAGGGGAGTACGGTTTGGGCCGGTGCACTTGAGGCACCAGCGGGAAATCGTGGTGAGCCGACAAAAGGGGGATGGCCCATCCATGGAATAGCAGAAGAGAGCGAACCTGGACTTGCGAAAACGTCAATTGCAGATGAAAATTTTGTGAAACGGACGGCCGGCGCGAGTTTGAACAGCAGGGGGATTTGCACGGGCGTGTAAGTGGAAGGTCTGTTGACTCGCATCCGGTTCGAGAAGAGACCGAAGCACATTTTGTCTCAGATCTTCGGTGAGATCACCCTGGCTGCAGGCGGGAGCCTGAAGGCCGAAGAGGAGGGATACGACGGCATCCCTCTGATCGGACCGTTCAGCCGTCTCCCGTTCCGGATCTGAGAGGCCATCCCCAAGCCGCACGGCATTCAACAGGTTCTCAAACACTCCGCAAGAACTTGCCGTAAGTGTCACGAGGGGATGGAGGGTCCGATTCGAAGGCTGTTCGGAATCGACGGTTCCCGTGAATGTTCAGTTTTGCTCATTTATCAAAATGACACTTTCAAGTTTCCCGGGCTGGTGAGCGATCTTGCACAGCCAAGCGTGCGGTTGCTCATTAAGTTGGGAACTCCGTGTGTGCTTCGGCTTCTCGTCTCAACTGGAGAATGACGAGGGTCGTACGCTGTGTCACCAAAGGTCGAACGAGAGGCTACAAATGCGCAAGTACAGGCTTGGCGTCAGTTATTGGATGGCGGTGTTTCTGGTCATCTTTGTGGTTGGATGCGGCCAGGAAACGGCCACTGTTCCATCTGTTGTGTCCACCATCCCCGCAAACGGCGCGACGAGCGTCTCCATTAACACACCCATCGGCGCGACCTTCAGCATGGCGATGAAAGCGAGCAGCATCAGCGCCTCGACTTTTACGGTGACCGGGCCGGGCGGAGCTGTGGCAGGAACCGTGACGTACATCGGATTGGCTGCGACGTTTGTGCCGAGTGCCGCTCTTGCCTACGCAACCACCTACACGGGCACGATTACCACCGGGGCCGAGGGCGCAGGCGGTACACCTCTGATGGCCAACTACGTTTGGACATTTACGACGGTGGCGCCACCTCCTACGGTGATAAGCACGATGCCGGCCAACGCAGCCACAGGCGTACCAATCAGCCAGGTGCTTAGCGCTACCTTCAGCATGACGATGAGCCCTGCCACTCTCAACGCAGCGACATTTACTGTGACGGGGCCGGGCGGAGCAGCGGTGACAGGAACCGTCGCATACAGTGGCGTGACCGCGACGTTTGCGCCAACTGGCGTTTTGGCCTACAGCACGGTCTACACAGCCACCATCACCACGGGGGCTACAAACCTTGCAGGCACTTCGCTGCCAGCAAGCTACGTTTGGACCTTCACGACGATTGCGCCGCCGCCTTTGTTGGTGGTGTCCACGACTCCTGCAAATGGAGCCACAGGCGTACCGATCAGCCAGATGCTGAGCGCGACTTTCAATGAAGCGCTCAACTGCGCGACGCTCGCATCTCCAGCGGCAACGTTTACGGTGAAGGGCCCCGGGCTGACAGCCGTTGCAGGGACAGCCGGTTGCGCAGGCGCTGTCGCGACCTTCACGCCATCGAACAGTCTTGCCGTCAACACCCTGTATACAGCCACGATCAATACGGGAGCCAAGAGTCTAACGGGCACTCCACTGGCCGCCAACTACGTGTGGACATTCAGAACCATTCCAGTTCCCACGCCGCCAACGGTCATCTCCACCGTGCCTGCGAATGGCGCTACGGGCGTGCCGATCAACCAGGCTCTGAGCGCTACGTTCAGCGCGGCAATGACCCCGGCCTCGATCAGTTCGACAACCTTTACGCTGACAGGACCGGGCGCGGCTACTGTGACAGGCGTGGTCACGTATGTGGCAGCCGGTTCGGTCGCGACGTTCGTACCGACGACCAGCCTGACACCAAGCACTGCCTACACGGCCACCATCACCACGGGGGCAATGGATCTGGGGGGAACCGCACTGGCCAGTAACTATGGCTGGAGCTTCACCACCGGCGCCGTTTCAAGCGGAACACCGCCGACGGTGATTGCAACCATTCCTCTGACCGGTGCAACGGCAGTGCCTCTCAATCAGATCGTGAGCGCCACGTTCAGCACGGCGATGGACCCAGCCACGATCAGTTCGTCGACGTTTACGCTGACTGGACCGGGTACAACGGCGGTCTCCGGCCTGGTTGCGTATGCGAGCGTTGGCAATGCGGTGACGTTTACTCCTCAAGCGAATCTGGCGCCCAGCACCCTGTATACAGCCACGATTACTACAGGGGCCAAGAATCTGGCGGGCATTGCACTGGCAAGCAACGATGTGTGGACATTCACCACCGGAACAAACACTGCAACGACGGCTCCAGAGATCGTTTCTACGGTCCCGGCGAACGCTGCTACCGGCGTGCCGCTCAACCAGGCAGTCAGCGCCACCTTTACCGAGGCGATGAACCCGCTGACGATCACCACGGGAACTTTCGAACTGACGGGACCGGGTGGAACGGCGATTGCCGGAACGGTATCCTACGATGCGATCAACTTCATCGCCACTTTCACTCCGAGCGCACCGCTGATCGCCAGCAGCAACTATATTGCGACGGTTACGAACGGAGCCACCGATCTAGCCGGCAATCCCTTGGGGACCACCGGTGCGCCGAATCCATGGCACTTTACCACGGGCACGGCGATTGTGACGCCTCCGGTTGTACTGGGGCCAACCATAACGCTCTTTGGCGGCTTTGGCGGCGGCGCAGGCATAACCAACCAGGGGATCCACACCGTGATCAATGGAAGTATCGGGACCACTGCAGCCTCAACACTGATTACGGGATTCCACGATACCAGCCTCCCGATCGTTGGCGCCGTATGGCCTTGCACGTACACGGAGCCGCCGCTCAATATGGGCCAGGTGAATGGAGTTATTGACACCGCGCCACCACCCCCAACCGTGAATTGCCCGAATGAGGGAACCGCTCAAACGATGGCGATTGCCACCGAAGCTGCGTCGGAAGCTCGTGTCGCGTACACCACGCTGCAAGGCCTTTCCTCAACCGGCGTCTTGGCAGCGGAGTTAGGCGGCACAACCATCTACCCAGGCATCTACACGAACGCAAGCTCGGTTGCCATCACGATTGGGGATCTTACTCTCGACGCGCGGGGCGATCCCAATGCGTTCTGGGTCTTCCAGATCGGATCTTCGCTTACGGTGGGCGATCCGGTCGGACCTCAAACGCGCAGTGTGATTCTGGCCGGCGGCGCCAAGGCAAGCAACATCTTCTGGGCGGTCGGCGGCGATCCCGGTGCGGTCATCAATTATGGGGGAGGCGGGACGATGGTCGGAACCATCATCTCTCAACCGGGGATCACGATTTCAAGTCCCGCGCAGTCCACGTCTTCGACGGTATCGACAATCAACGGCAGAGTGCTGGCCCTAAATGCATCGGTCACCATGGTGAACACGGTGGTCAATGTGCCTGCTCAATAGATGTGTGCTGAGGCCGTCCCCCGGGGCGGTCTCAGCAGGTTTCGGGCGATGAGCGCCCGGTAGGTCCGGTTCGAGTTAACGCGCCACTGAGGTCCTCCTTTCATGGCGACGCGCAGTGCAGGAGACGAAAATGAGATTGAGTGTAAGAACGATTGCCACCGCGATGTTTGCCATTTCTCTGGTGCCTGCGCTTCTGGTTGAGGCGCAGGCGCCTGTTGCCTCGCCTTATTCGAATCGCCCGGATTTCGGCACTCCCAGGGCTGAGTTGTTTTTTGGCTACTCGTATCTGCGCGCTGTGCCGGCGCCGGCCGATGGAAACCGGATGATGTGGCTCAACGGAGGCAGCACTTCGATCGCCTTCAACTTCAATCGTCATCTCGGGATCGTTGGCGACTTCGGTGGATTCGATGACTCGAAGTTCCGGACCGCAGGAACGGGCGGCAGTTCTTCCGTGGTGGTGGACTCAAGCGGAACGGCCTACACCTACCTGCTTGGCCCGCGGCTCTCCTTCCGGAATCACGAGAGAATCACTCCCTTTGTGCAAGCTCTGTTTGGCGGAGTTCATGCGAGCGAGGTAACCGCATCCTCCGCTTGCACCGGTGCCGGTTGCACGGTCCTCCCGTCGGAGAACAAGTTTGCCATGACCGCCGGCGGCGGACTGGATCTCAAGCTGAGCCAGCATTTTGCGCTCCGCCTGATTCAAGCCGAATACTTGATGACGAGGTTTGATAATGATGCCACTGGAGCCAGTGCGTCGCAGAATGATATGCGCCTCTCTTCCGGAATTGTCTTCCGTCTGGGTGGCAGCCCCGCTCCGCTTCCAGCGACCCTGGCGTGTTCCGCAGCTCCGGCTTCGGTCTTCGCCGGCGACCCGGTCACGGTGACCGCAACGGCCGGCAATCTGGGGCCCAAGCTGAATGTGACGTATAGCTTGACGGGGCCAAGCCTGACGTCGAGCGAAGCAACGGCCACGGTGGCCACTGCAACGCTGAGTCCCGGCTCTTATCCGGTAAATTGCGGCGTGAAAGAGGGTAAACCCGGCAAAGAGGGATTGAAGCCGTGGGAGTCTGCCACCGCAACTGCGAATTTCGCAGTGAAAGCGTTTGAGCCGCCGACCATCGGTTGCACAGCCAGCCCCAGCAATATCAAGCCGGGCGAGACCAGCACTGTTACAGCCTCTGGACTCAGCCCGCAAAACCGACCGCTGACGTACAGCTACTCAGCTCCTGTCGGCACGGTGGCCGGGACCGGTTCTACCGCGGTCTTCAATTCGACAGGCGCTCCGACCGGGCCGACTGTGATCACCTGCAATGTAACGGACGACAAGGGGCAGACAGCAACGGTGAACACCATCGTGTCCATCACGGCTCCGCCACCCCCGGCTCCGCCCGCGGAGCAGGTACGACTCGAAACGCGCCTGGCATTGCACAGCGTCTTTTTCCCGACCGCTCAGCCCAGGGCAGAACATCCCGAAGGCGGACTGGTGGTCAGTCAGCAGGGAACTCTGACCAGCCTCGCGACCGACTTCAAGAGCTACCTGACCTTCAAGCCAGACGCTCATCTTACTTTGAGTGGACACGCGGATGTGCGTGGGTCGGTCGAGTACAACCAGGCGCTTTCCGAGCGCCGTGTGGCTCGCACCAAGAAATTTCTGGTTGACCAGGGTGTTCCCGAAACCAACATCGAGACGCGCGGACTCGGCAAGGACCAGGAGCTCAACGCCGACCAGGTGAAAGAGCTTGTGGACCAAAACACGGACCTGAGCGCCCCGGAGCGGGAGAAGATTCTGCGCGACTTGACTGTGATTGTGTTGGCTCAAAATCGCCGTGTTGACATCACGCTCAGCACCACGGGTCAAGAGTCCGTGCGCCTCTACCCCTTCAACGCAGCCGATGCACTGACGCTCCTGGATAAAAAGGGGCCGGCCCCTCACAAAAAGGCTGCGGCCGCAGCCAGGAAGTAGACACTCAAGCCGCTGGAGCAAGCAGGAGGGCCTGCTCCAGCGGCGAAACGGAGCATTGGTGTTCGTGCTGGCCGACCGCTTGTCTTTCCAAACAGGGACCGATCAACGCGGTTTTGATCTATCTGGATTTCTTCCGCAACTATGGAAGCTTCGAACGTGCGCCCGTGCTTCCTGTTGATTCGGACTTGAAGTTCTGCGATGCGGCATGGCAGACATCTTTCTGACAGGAAGTTACATCAAGGAGTCGAACTGCCGCGGGAGAGATTGGATACTGTACATGGAGCCCATACTCGACATCCCGGCGCGGTTGGAACGAAGGGGGAAGGCTCTTACGGCGGATGAGCGTGCCGACGAGTCAAGCCTGCCAGGCAAGACGACAGACGAACAGGCGTCAAAGGGGCTTACGAGCGCAGATGCGCGCGCACGTCTTGAAAAAGACGGCCCCAATGCAATGCCCGACACGTCAGATCATCCATTGCGCAATGCACTGGCCAAGTTCTGGGCGCCGGTTCCGTGGCTGCTTGAAGCCTCAATCGTGTTGGAGATCGCACTAACTAAGAACTTATCCGTAATTAGTGACGATCTTGGTTCTCGAAGGCCAGGGGCACGTATTGAGAAGGGCAAACTAAGCGAAGATAGATTTCAAGATGCCACAGATCAAGTCATGGACCGTCTCCGAT
>Ga0255353_1000019_pt1 | contig 92825 bp, 79 predicted proteins | sample HBST25metaG_FD_189941 | JGI IMG/M metagenome (GOLD analysis project Ga0255353, IMG submission 189941) | Peat soil microbial communities from Stordalen Mire, Sweden - H.B.S.T25 | ecosystem: Environmental > Terrestrial > Soil > Wetlands > Peat | place: Sweden: Norrbotten County, Stordalen Mire...
GATCTGCAAAGTGAGGCGATTGGTGCCGCCATCGCCCGTAAACCTCGCCCGTGTCGGTCCAATGTTGACGGACAACTCCCAATGTTTATCAGTACTTCAGAAGGAGGGGCATAATGAACGCCCCATTACTGAGCGTCTCCTTCAGGGGCCTCGGTGCTGGAGGTCAGCTGAGCCGGCGCCGCAGGCTCCTGCAGCTGAGGCTCGGCCGCCACGGTTCCCGGCTCGTCCTTCCATAGCCAAACAATCCACCACACCAGAGCGGCCAGGTAGACCACCTTGTTGGCGTTTACCAGCTTGCCGCCCAGGTCCATGATGCGTTCGTATTCCTGCTGCGTCTGGGGATGCACCGTTTGCGCCAGGTATTGCCACGTTCCCTGCACGGCCAGCCAGGAGATGGAAACGGTGGACAGTCCAATGGCAATCTTCTGCGTGTGGCTGCCCCAACCGGCCTTGAAGCGGCGGCCGAAAAGTACCACCAGCAGACCCAACTCGACGGTCAGCAGATCCACAAGCGTATTGGTCTTCTGCGCCAGCAACTGCATCATGCGCAGAATGCCGAGCACAGACCTGTCGGCCAGTTGCGCCCACTCCGGCCACGGTCCCCACTTCACCAGCACCACTCCGGCCAGAGCCAGGGTCACTCCCAAGCCTGCGACCAAAGGCCGCGGACGAATTCCCTGGAAAGCCCGGCGGGCAATCTCGACGACCACCAGCAGGCCGACGATTGCCGCCACATCGGCCAGCGAGAGGAAGATCTCCTGCAGGGGGAGCACCGCCATACGGCCGGCGAGCAGAACCTCCGACAGCAGGCGCAGCGCAAACAGCGCGATGGAGGCTGTGAACCACGGATGGCGGCGCATGCGGTCGCGGCCCAGCAGAACCACCAGGAGAACCAGTTGCGCGGCAAACGTAAGTGTCCAAAGAATCTGGCGTGCAGTGATAGCAGCAAAACTGAAGTGCATTTGTGCCTTGTCCGGGGCGCGTGGGAAGGACTTGGGCGACCCTTCTTCAGTTTAACCGCCGCAAGCTGGCGCAGGTCCCGTGAAAAGGGACCGGCGCCAGCTTACGGACGCTACTTCAGTGCGCGCGCAGTCCACCCGCTCAGGTATTTCTCCTTGTTGGCGTCGTCGGCGGCAAGGGACTGGTAGAACGCCACCCGGGCGTGTTGGAAAGCCGCGACCAACGCCGCTGGATCGGCTGCATTGGCGGTACTCAGCGTGGCCGGGCCCCAGCCGCCATCCTCGGCGATGGGATCTGCCCCTGGCGCAGCCAGCCCGTTGATAGCCCTCTGCAGGCAGCGCACCGAGGCTCCGGTGCCCCCGTTGACCGAGAAGTCGAAGACCCGCTTGCAGAGTTCGTCGGAGTTCAACTGCGCGTGCCACTGGTTCCAGAAGTGGTTCTGGTAGAACTGCTGGATGAGCGCCTGGCGGTCTTCCGGGGCAGCCGCTGCAATGGTTGCGTATTCCTCGGGCCAGGCGCCGGAGTTGACGCCACCGATGGCGTAGCAGGGCCCTGCAACGCCCTTGGGGCAGGGATCAGGAACCCGCGCAAAAGCACGCTCTGCATCCTCGTTGTCCATCATCCAGTTGTAGGAGGTATTCCAGTCTGCCATATTCCCTCACTTTGACGAAATTGTGAAGATGAAAACGGAACGGACCGAAGGAGAAATTTAAATATACAAGAGGATATGGTGCGCCCGGAGAGATTCGAACTCCCGACCTAACGCTCCGGAGGCGTTCGCTCTATCCAGCTGAGCTACGGGCGCGCATTACCAGCATACCGTACTTTGGAGTTCTCCGGAGCGGCTTCGTCGCCGGGCGGGCATTCAGCGTGCGGAGGAGCCTCCGTTGGGCGCCGTGTTCCGGGCGGCGTCGCGTTCAGCGCGCAGCTCTTCCATCACCGACTGGATCAGCTCCTTGGCTCCGTTCATGCCGCCCAGAACGGCCTGCAGATCCAGGGCCGGCAGGTTCGGGTTGCGGCTGGAGGGGCAGTAGACCCCGTGCTGGCCCACCATGATCAGCGAGTCGGTGAGCAGGTCCAGAGCCACCGCAAGCCGGCCCCGCTCCACGCCCATCATGAACTCGTGCTGCTCCAGTTCCGCCCGCTTTTCGTCGAAGACGCTCATGGGTCTAGCGTACCCTACTCCGCGTGCGGGTCTTCGTCCAGGTTTTCGAGCACGGCGAGGGTCTCATCGGGCACGTCCCACTGGCGCAAGATCTTGTAGATAACGCCGGTGGAGAACCCGGCGGTGACCAGCCGCCGCATCACGCGCGCCGTCTCTTTCTCATTCTCCGGCTTGCGGATGCGCTTGCGCTCCAGGTGTTCGCGGGCCAGGGTCTCCTCGTTGGTCTGGCCATAGCGGGCGTCGAGGGTTGAGTCGATCAGGTCAGAAGAGACGCCCTTCTGCTGCAAGCTCTGGCGGACGCGGCGCTCGCCCAGCTTCTCGTTCTCCTGGCGCAGGCGGGCGTAGGTCTCGGCAAAGGCGGCGTCGTTCAGGTAGCCGTACTCCTTGAGGCGCAGGATCACGGCCGCAATGATGGCCTCACCCCGCTCGCCCGGCTCCACGCGCGCCGTCATCAGCCGTCGCAGATCGGACTCGGTGCGCATGGCGCGGCCCAGGGAACGGACCGCGTATTCAAAGAGGCCGGCTTCGTTGAGGGGTTCGGGTTTTTTCTTGGGACGGCCGAAGGGCATGGGGTCAATCCAAGGGAATCAGCATGTGAAAGGTGCGTGTCCGGCGCCAACGATAGTGGGCAAAATCGTTGTCGAGGGTGAGAATGTCGCCGGTGTCCAGTTCGTCTGCCATCTGGACAAGACAGGCATCTGCGAAATCCGCGGGAGTGTCGCGATATTTAGTCAGGATGGCTTGAATCTTCGCGGCTGAGCGGGAGAGTTGAAAAGGAATCGCGAAGAAGCCGCTCTCCACATTGGCCAGCACAGCTTGAGCCGCCTGCGGCCTGCTGCGGAGCAGATAGCAAGTCTCGGTGATCACAGCCTCACAGGTCACGAGCGGGCGGCGCAGGCCATCAAGCACCCGGACACATTCCTCATGTGCCCGTTCGCTGCGATCGAGGAGGGCGAAAATGACACCTGTGTCGAGCAGGACTGGTTGCATGTTCAACTGGCCTTGCGCTTTCGCTTCGACTCAGTTTTGCGTGCGATGCCGGAGTTGCCCCCAAAGCCCTCAAGATATTTCTTGTTAGAACCCAGGTCCGGGATGCCGGAATCGAACATTCCTATCCCGATCATGCGTTTGGCCGCTCCACCGCTTTGCTGTCGAACGAGCAGCTGCAGCCCCTCGCGCACCGCTCTGGACGTACTCCATCCATTGCGCCGCACCAGCACTTCGAGCGCGGCGTGCGTCTCCTCGTCCAGTCGTGCCTGTACGCTCGTCTTCATGGTCCGGAGTGTACTACAAAATTCACATTTGTAGTACAACCTCATCTCGAAGCTCAGGCCCCCAAGAGCAAATCCTTCCTCCGGCGCCGGAGGCCTGTCGCCAAAGGGAGGATTCGCGGTACCTGCTCCCTATTCCCTCGGTCCCTTAGTCCCTTAGTCCCTCAGTCCCTAGTCCCTAGTCCCTTAGTCCCTACTTCGTCCACTGGTCCACCCAGTCGTTGACGGTCTTGTACCACAGGCGCGAGTTCTGCGGCTTGAGGACCCAGTGGCCCTCGTCGGGGAAGTAGAGCATCTTGCTCGGCACCTTCAGGCGTTGGAGAGTGTCGAAGAGCTGGAAGCCCTCGCTCACGTCGAGGCGGTAGTCGAGCTGGCCGTGAATCACCAGAGTAGGCGTCTTGAAGTTTTTGGCCGACATCATCGGCGACCACTTGCGGAAGGGATTTTCGGCGTCGGGCTTGCCGTAGTAGTCCCACGGATGGCCCTTGAACTCCCACTCGTTGAACCACATCTCTTCCGTGGAGCCGTAAGCCGACTCGGGGTTGAACATGCCGTCGTGGCTGACGATGCACTTGAAGCGGTCGGTGTGGCCCAGAATCCAGTTGGCCATGAAGCCGCCGTAGCTCGCGCCCAGCGCGCATTCGCGGTTCTTGTCGATGAAGGGAAATTTCTTCTCGGCTTCATCCAGTCCCAGCATCAGGTCGGAGAAGGGCTTGCCGCCCCAGTCGCCGTTCACGCCATCCACAATGGCCTGTCCGTAACCGGTCGAGCCGCGAGGATTGACCATCACCACCACGTAGCCGTTGGCGGCAAAGAGTTCGGCGTTCCAGCGGAAGCTCCACGCATCGCCCCATGCGCCTTGCGGGCCACCGTGGATGAGGAACTTGACCGGATATTTCTTGGTTGGATCGAAGGCTGGAGGACGAATGACGAAGCCTTGCAGCTTGGTCTTGTCGGCAGCGGTAAACCAGAAGGACTCCATTTTCGGCAGGTCGAGCTGGGCGAGGAGGGCGTCGTTCAGATGGGTAAGCTGGCGAATTTGAGAGCCATTTCTAGGAACGCGATCCAACTCGTCCGGTGGAATGGAATCACTCCTGCCTGAAGCGTCAGAGACGAAGATCCACACCACATCGGAAGGCTGGCCGACTTTCATCGACGTAGCAATCAATGAGGAGTATGCGAGCCTGTCCGTGCGGCTGGCCACCTCCGGATTGGAAGAACCATTCACGACGAGAAGGTTGCTATATTCTGCGAGGGACGCAATCCGTACTAGCATGTCATTTATTACATCTAATGCAAAGATCGCCTCTTCACCCCGGTCTCCAGCGGTGAAGTAGATCGTCTGATCTCCCTTCCACACAAATTCATCCACCCAGCGGTCAAACTTCGGTAGCAAATCCCTGGTCGCTTTCGCCGCGCGGTCATAAACCATCAGCCGGAACTTATCGCTCTCGTAGCCGGCCCGTTCCTGCGAGCGCCAGGCAAGATATTTGCCATCGGGCGAGTAGGCGGGGTTGAAGTTACCGCCTTTCGAGGTGGAGACCTTCACCGGCTTGGCGGAGGGGTTGGTCAAATCCAGCGTGAAGATGCTGGCGCTGGTCGAGATGGCCGGCTCTTCGTCCAGATTCTCGGTAAAGGCCAATTCCTTCGAGTCGGGCGAAATGGCAAAGCCGCCGCCGCCCTCAAGCGAGAACGGCGGAACGTCGCGTGGATCGTTGGGCGTGAGGTCGCGGAGTGCGCCGGTGTCTACCGTTGCCAGGAAAAGATGACTGCGCTTGTCGCCGGTGTAGTGGTCCCAGTGGCGATAGAGCAGGTGAGTAAAGACCCGCGCCTTTACCTTGCTGGCCGCAGCCGCGGCATCGCGTTCCGCGTTGCACTTGTCCCCCGAGCCGTCCGCAGCCGTAATCGCCGGGCAGTCGGGATAGACCGCCGAGGTGAAGACGATGGACTTCCCGTCCGGAGACCACTGAGCGTTGTCGGCTTCAGTCGAGATCGCCGTCAGCTTCTTGGGGTTGCTGGTGGCTCCGGTGGCCGGATCAAAGTCGGCCAGCCAGACCTGCTGCGAGCCGTCGCGGCTGCTGAGGAAGAGGATGCGTTTGCCGTCAGACGCGAACTGCAGGCCCGAGTCGCCGGCCTGCGCAACGGCCAGTTTCTGCGGCTCTCCTCCGGCAATCGCCTGCAACCACAACTCCGCTGTTTTGGTGTTCTGGTCGAGATTGACGGTGGTGACGGAGTAGGCCAGCCACTTGCCGTCGGGAGAGACGGCGGTTTCGCCCAGGCGCTTCATCTGCATCATGTCCTCAAAGGTCATGGGGCGCTTGGGCTGTGGGGTTTGAGCGAAGGCCAACGGAGCTCCTGTGAAGACGAGTGCAAGTGAGAGTGCAAGCATGGTTGTACGCATGGATTCCTGCCTGCGCGCCGAAAGCTTGAGCGTGCGCGCGAAGGAAAAGTTTACACCGGCAGAGGATGGATCGATGAGGGCGTCGCCGTTTCCCATTTTGAAGCACGGGCCGGGTTCGGCAGGGATGGGTTGCCGGGAGTAATACGCCAAGATAGAAAAAGTCTGTGCGGCGAAGGCATTCGGCCTTACACTGGCGGTGTAAATTCCGTGCCCTCATGCCTGTCGCTCAATTGACCCTGGAAATTCGGATCGAGCACGCCCAGTCGTTGAAGGACCGGCGGCAGGTGGTGCGCTCCCTCAAAGACCAGCTCAAGCAAGGGTTCAACGTCTCCGTGGCCGAGATGGACGAGGCGGTGGTGTGGCAGACGGCCACGATCGGCGTGGTGGCCATCTCGCGCTCGCGGGATTATCTGCACGGACTGATCGAAGAGGTGGAGCGTGCCTCGCGGCGCATGATCAACGAACTGGGCGCGGAGCTGGCCGACTCGTTCTGGGATTACATCGAGAGCTAGTGTGGTGTCTCTAACGCTCATATCAAATGAAATGTCATCCTGAGCGTAGCGAAGGATCTGCATTTTCAGCGCTTTCCGCCGAGCAACCAGGCCTCAAGCTCTGCCGCGAACTTCAGACTCACCACACTAGTTAGGCCGGCGCTTTCCGGCTGGCTGGCCGGCTGCGGAGCCCGCAACGACCCAATCGAAAACCGAACTGACAAAGGCCTCGTCGATACGTTCATGGCGGATGAGCAGGCGCGCCAGCAAAGGGCCGACGATGGTGTCGAGAAAGACGGTGACTTCCATGGCGGCGGGGAGCTGGTGCAGGCGGATGGCCTCTTTCACGAGCGCCCGAATCTCCTTGTCGCGAGGCGAGTAGACACGCTCAAGAAACTCCTTGCGCAGGGCCGCATTGTCCTGGATGGCCGTGAGCAGGCGGGCAACGACGGTGCCGTTTTCGCCGGTGAAGAAGCGGCCGACCTGGAGGACGTACTCTTTCAGGCGCTCCAGCGGAGAGCCTTCGCTCTTGAGGACCAGCTCATGATCCGCCTTGTGGAGGAAGGCGTCCAGCAATAACGCCTCTTTTGTGGGCCACCAGCGGTAGACGGTTGCGGAGCTTACCCCGGCCTTGCGCGCGATGTGCACGGTGGAGATGAGGGAGACGGGCTTGTCGCAGAGGAAGCGGTAGGCGGTGTCGAGGATCGAGGCGCGCGAGGCTTCGCTGCGGGGTCTGCCGGCAGAGCGGCTGGGGGGCGGCGCGATTTCGGTTTTCTGTTGGCGCATCGGGTCACCCGCTTCAGTGTAGTATTGTGATGATATACGAAACGACATGTTTCGTATTGTAACGAGTCCCGATCGAGGATTTCCTCTTGGCCGACGCCCAGCCGCAGCAGATTTGGAAGCCCAAGTACAACCCCTGGCTGGTCGCCGTGGTTGTGGCCATCGCCTCCTTCATGGAGGTGCTCGACACCAGCATCGCCAATGTGGCGCTGCCCCACATTTCCGGCAATCTGGGAGCGAGTCAGGATCAAGCCACGTGGGTGCTAACCACCTACCTGGTGGCCAACGCCATTGTTCTGCCCATCACCGGCTGGATTTCGAGCGCGGTGGGACGTAAACGGTTTTTCATCCTTTGCATTCTGATCTTCACGGTTAGTTCCCTGCTCTGCGGGTTGGCTCCGAGCATGCCCGTCCTTCTGATCGCGAGGGCGCTTCAGGGAGCAGGCGGCGGCGGCTTGCAGCCCATGTCGCAGGCCATCATGGCAGATTCGTTTCCGCCGAAGCAGCGCGGGTCCGCCTTTGCGCTGTTTGCCGTAACGGCGTTAGTCGCGCCTGCACTGGGGCCCATCCTGGGTGGGTGGATCACCGACAACTATTCCTGGCGCTGGATCTTCCTGATCAACTTGCCGGTGGGGCTTCTGGTGATGGGGCTGGTCTTTCGATTCGTGGAAGATCCACCCTTTTTGCGGCGCTTCAAACCCGGCGAGATGCGCTTCGATTACATTGGCTTCTCGTTGCTGATGGTAGGCGTCTCGGCGCTGCAGATTTTCCTGGACAAGGGGCAGGAAGACGACTGGTTCGGTTCGCGCTTCATTACCACCCTGGTGATAATCTCCGTGGTTTGCCTGAGCGGCCTGGTGGTGTGGGAATGGCGTCAGAAGCAGCCGATTGTGGACGTGAAGTTATTCAAAATCGTCAATTTCTCCAGCGCCTGCGTGATGATGTTCATCGCCGGAGCGGTGGTCTTCTCTGCGACCGTGTTGATGCCCCAGTTTCTCCAGCTTCTGCTGGGCTACACCGCGCAGCAGTCGGGCCAGGTGGTTTCAGCCGGCGCTGGCATGATGATGATCACCATGCCCATTGTCGGCATCCTTACGTCGAAGATACCGGCCAAGTATCTGATCGCGGTGGGCTGGATCGCCTCTGCGGCCGGACTGTTCTTTACCACCCGGCTTCTTTCTCTGGATATCAGTTTTCTGACCGCTTCGGAGATCATGGTGATGCAGTTTGCGCCGCTGGGCTTTATCTTCGTTCCGGCGATCACCGTTTCCTATTTTGGGGTTCCGCAAGACCGGACCGATGCGGTTTCCGGGCTGACTAATTTCGTACGCAACATCGGAATGAGCGTCGGCGCCTCGGTGGTCACGACGATTCTCTCCCGCCGCCAGCAATTCCATATCGCCCGGCTGTCCGAGCGCCTGAGTCCGGGATGCCCGGCTCTGACGACGGCCTTTCAAGGCATGGCGACGCAGGCGCACGGTGCGCCGCAGGCTTCCGGGTTGGCGCTGGTTTATCAAAGCCTGATGGGCCAGGCCGCTGCCTTGTCGTATCTGGACACGTACGTGGTGCTGGCCGCGGCGGCGGCAGCGATGTTCTTCCTTTCCTTCCTGCTGAAGTCGAACAATCCAAAGAGCACCGACCAGATGGCGGTGCATTGATTTGCACCTGCGGTGCGGCCAATCGCCTTCGCCTGGTCCGCACCAGGAAAAGGGCACGGAAATCAGGAAGGTGCTGCGACCGGCTGGGTGTTACTGAGAGGGTTGGGAGGCGAGCAACCGCTCGAAGGCCGGGAGCCCACGCAGGGCGGCGAACTCGTTGTCGGCAATGATCTTCTTGGGAGTGGTAAACCCTTCATTGAGCGCCATGCGCAGGAACTCGATGGCGCGGTCGTTTTGGCCGGCGCGGACGCAACCCCTGGCCATGTAGTAGTTCATGGCGCCGCGCTCCTGGACGGTGGCCGGGTTTTCCACGCGGGGGCTGCCGGTGTTCTCAAAAATCTCCGGGTCCTGGACGAGGGCGGCTTTGTAGGCTTCCCAGCCTTTTTTGTATTTGTGCTGTGCCAGCAGGTCGGTGCCCAGGTTCTTCAGAATCAGAGCCGAGCCGGGGGTGACTTTGAGCGCCCGGCGGTACATGCGCTCGGCATTGCCGTATTGCTTGAGGGAGTCGTAGACGGTGCCCAGGTTGTTCATCACGCGGGCGTTGGTCGGATCGAGCTTCAAAGATGCCTGGTAACAGCGGGCGGCATCGTTCAGGTTGAACATCATCTGGTGGGCGATGCCCATCTTGTTCAAAACGGCCGCGGAATTGGGGGTCGCCTTTTTGTAAGCGTCGATGGCGGCCTGGTAGTGTTGGTGCGCCATCAGGGAGTCGGCTACCTCTTCGGCGGAGGGCGGAGCTTGTGCTGAGCTTGCGGCAGGCACGGGCTGCGGGATGGCCGGCGGCGCATGAGGGGCGGTTTGCCCGACGGCGACCGGCGATTGAGCGGCGAGGGCTGCAAGGACCATGAGAGCCGGCAGCCAGCGGCATGCATTCATCCTGGGCATCTTCCCTCCTTGCGAAGGGATGCGAAACCAATCGACAACCCCACCGTAACTTTGCATTATTGATCCTGCTCTATTGAATTACAACTGGCCCGGAATCGCTTTCCTGGTTCGCGGGGGATCGAGGAAGCATCCGATCATTGGGTGCTCTGAGGAAAAATGGGCCGGCGCGGCAAAGGATTGCTCAAGGACCGGTTGCACCGCCAAGCAGTGAGATACACTCTTTTCGATGCGGGAGGGTTGAGGATGAGCACGGCCAGCCAATGTAGGGAGCAAGTGGAGATTGCCACACGATTTCACGCGGCCCGGCGGCGGACGCTGGAGCTGTGCGAAGGCCTGACGCCCGAAGACATGATGGTACAGTCGTGCCCTGAGGCCTCGCCGGCCAAGTGGCACCTGGCGCATACGGCGTGGTTCTTCGAGTCGTTTGTCCTGGGGGTGTTTCAGCCCGGCTACCGGCTGTTCAACGCGGATTTTCCGTGGCTTTTCAACAGCTACTACCAGAGCTTTGCCGCCTTTCCTGAGAAGCGGCTGCGGGCGTCGTTTTCGCGGCCGGGACTGGAGGAGGTATTGCGCTACCGGCAGCATGTGGACGAGGCGATGGAGCGGTTTTTGGCCGCGGGCCCCGAGCCGGAGGCGCTGAAGCGGATCGAGCTGGGCGTGAACCACGAAGAACAGCACCAGGAACTGCTGCTGACCGACATTCTGAATGCATTCTTCACGAATCCTCTGCGACCGGCGTACAAGGCAGGGCTGGAGGAGTCAGGAGAGATCGCCGGTGGAGATTCGCGACACCCGGAATTTGTGGAATTTGAAGGCGGGATGCGCGAGGTTGGGCACGGCGGCGAAGGATTCTGCTTTGACAATGAATTGCCGCGCCACCGGGTGTGGCTGGAGCCCTATGCGCTGGCCAAACGGCTGGTGACCTGCGGAGAATTTGCGAATTTTATCGCCGCCGACGGCTACGGTCGACCCGAGCTTTGGCTCTCGGCGGGGCGGGACGCGGTGAAGGCCAACGGCTGGCAGGCTCCGCTCTACTGGACCGAGCGCGACGGGAGTTGGAGCGTCTTTACCCTACGCGGGGAGCTAGGGCTGGAGAAGCTGGAAGACGTGCCGGTGAGCCACATCAGCTTCTATGAGGCCGATGCTTATGCGCGCTGGGCTGGCCAGCGGCTGGCCACGGAGTTTGAGTGGGAGGCTGCAGTGGAGGGCCGGGCAACGAGCGGGAATCTGCTGGATTCCGGGAGGCTGCTGCCCTTACCGGCCGTGAAACCCGACCAAAATCAGGGCCCTGCGCAGCAGTTCGGGGATTGCTGGGAATGGACGGCGAGCGCCTACCTGGGCTATCCGGGGTTCAAGCCGCTGCCAGGGACGCTGGGCGAGTACAACGGCAAATTCATGAGCGGACAGATGGTGCTGCGCGGGGGCTCCTGCGTGACGCCGGAGAAGCACATACGGGCCTCATACCGGAATTTCTTCGCGCCTGAGACGCGCTGGCAGTTTTCCGGGATTCGGCTGGCGCGTCTCTAACCCGCGCGGCCCGGTGCAGACAGCTTTCAAAGCAGGCAGCAATCAGGAGAGCGCATGAGCAAGTCAGCATTGCCGACCGAAGAAACGCGCATCGAGGAGTCCGTCGCCACAGTTGTCCGGGAAGGGCTCACGGCCGGGCAGAAGCGGCTGCCGCCCTGGCTCTTTTACGACGAGGCTGGCTCGCGGCTTTTCGAGCGGATCACGGAACTGCCGGAATACTACCCAACGCGGACGGAGCGGGGGATTCTGGCGGCTCACGCGGCGGAGATCATCGCGCAGGCTGCGGATGGCCGCAGGCTGCGGATTGCCGAGCTGGGCGCGGGGTCGGCGGACAAGACGCGGCTGCTGCTGGCTGCGGCGATCCAGCGGCAGGGCACGGTTCTCTACGAGCCGGTGGATGTTTCCGCTACGGCTCTGGAGGCAGCGCGGGAGCGTATCGAGCGGGAAATTCCAGGGGTCACGGTGGCTCCGCGGGTGGAAGACTACACGCACGGGCTGGAACTGGCGCCGGAGCAAGCGGACGAGCGGAGGCTGGTGCTCTATATCGGATCGAGTATCGGCAACTTCGATCCCGAGGAGGCGGCAGCACTGCTGGACGGGGTGCGTGCGGGGTTGAAGCCGGGCGATGGGATGCTGCTGGGCGTGGACCTGGTGAAAGACACCCCAACGCTGGTGGCGGCTTACGACGATGCCGCCGGGGTGACGGCGGCCTTCAACCTGAACCTGCTGGCGAGGCTGAACCGGGAACTGGGCGCTGACTTTCGGTTGGAGGCTTTTGCGCATCGCGCGGTGTGGAACGAGGCCGAGTCGCGGATTGAGATCTACCTGGTCAGCAGGGAAAAGCAACGGGTGCGGCTGGATGGGCTGGACCTGGAGTTGGAGTTCGCCGCCGGGGAGACGATTCATACCGAGAACAGCTACAAGTACTTGGCCGGAGCGCCAGAGGCAATGCTGGCCAGGGCAGGATTTGCTGCGGTGAAAAGCTGGACGGATGAGCGGGGGTGGTTCGCGGTGTGCCTGGGGCGGGCGGAATAACGCAGAGGTCGCGGGCTTCGGGAGGCTTACAGCCCTTCAAGTTTGTGGTACCCCGTCCCTGCCGCAGGAAGCAAAGGCGCGGCAAGAACGGGACGCCAAGTTTTTTGCGGGTCGTGTTTATTTCGGCGAAGCGATGCGGACCAGAAGAATGTCGTGGCCCGGCAATTCAATCGGCTGGCCTTCGGTCAAAGTGACGGTCTTGCCGGTCCAAAGGTCTTTGCCGCTCTCGGGGCCGTGCAGGCCGAGCTTGGCCAGGTTCAGGTGGAAAGGATGCGAGGCGAGGCGGTCGTTTTCAGCCACGTTGATGATGGCGACGGCCAGCGCCCCACCGGTTAGGGGACGGGTCCAGACTTCGACTTCCCCATCGGAATAAGCGCGCTTGCCCTGTTTGCCCAGCCGGTCCTGATCGATGGCAATCACGTCGCGATTGGTGAGGATCGCCGTCACTTCGGGCTTCATGGCGGTCAGGTCGTTGCCGGCCAAGAGAGGCGCGGCCAGCATGGCCCACATGGAAAAGTGAGTGCGGTTTTCGGCCAGGGAGAGCTTGCCGTTGCCCACTTCGAGCATGTCGGGGTCGTTCCAGTGGCCGGGACCGGCATATTTCTGCAGGCCATCCTGCTGGCTGATGATGTCGTAAATGCTCCTCCAGTTGGCCTGGACGTCGTCGGTGGTGCGCCACAGGTTGCCGCCCAACGCGGGCGCCCACTCCCAGGGAGCATCCCAGCCGTACTGGCAGAGCGAAAAGACGATGGGCCGGCCGGTGGCCTTGAGGGCTTTGCCCATCTTCACGTAGGCCGCCTCCATGATGCGCATCTGCTCGGCTTTGTCGTGGGGGGCCTGCTTCTCCATTACGTCCGGGATGAAGCTGCACAGATCGTACTTGAGGTAATCGAAGCCCCACTCGGCATACATTTTGGCGTCCTGCTCCTCGTGGCCCAGGGAGCCTTCGTAGCCGCCGCAGGTCTTGGTGCCGGGACCGGAGTAGATGCCGATTTTGAGGCCCTTGGAGTGGACGTAGTCGGCCAGGGCTTTCATGTCAGGAAACTTGGAGTTGGTGTGGAGCACGCCGTTGGCGTCGCGCTTGCCTTCCCAGGTGTCGTCGATGTTGACGTAGATGTAGCCGGCGTCTTTCATGCCGGTGGAGACGATCTGGTCGGCGGCGGCGCGCACGCCTTTGTCGTCGACCCTCTCGGCAAAGTAATTCCAACTGTTCCAGCCCATGGGCGGGGTGAGAGCGGCGGCCTGAGAAGCGGCCGGAGCTTGAGCGATGGCGGCGAGAGAAGAGAGAGCCAGAGCGGCAAGGGAGAGCGAGGCGGCGATACGCATGGTTTGTCCTCTTGGAAACGCTTTCAGGGGAATTCTATGCTGGGGAAGCGAGTTCGGCAATGGGGCCTCACTTCTGACTTGCGGACGACGGGGGCTCCCGGCCTCGCCTGCAGTTAGTGGAAAGAAGGAACGCTGGAACCGGGCGTAAGCTACTTGGGAAAGTCGAACGCGAAGGAGGGCTTTCTTTAAATGATCGGAACGGATGCGGATGTGACGCGGCTCTTTCTTGAGTTTTCACGGCAGAAGCTGCTGGGGCAGTATTGGCCGAGGCTGCGGAGTGCGGTGGAATCGCTCACGGACGAGCAAGTGTGGTGGCGTCCCAACGAGGCCAGCAACAGCATCGGGAACCTGATACTGCATTTGAACGGCAACGTGGGGCAGTGGCTGGTGGGCTCGTTCAACAGACTGGAAGACAAGCGCAATCGGCCAGCGGAGTTTGACGCGGAGGAGCAACTTTCTGCTGGGGCTCTGGTGGAGAAACTGGGCGCGACGCTGGAGGAAGCGGCGAAGGTGCTGGCGCGGCTGGCTGCGGCGGATTTACTGGCGGAGTATGACATTCAGGGCTACCACGTGACCGGTTTATACGCGGTGTATCAGGTGGTGGAGCACTTTGGCATGCACTATGGACAGATTCTTTACATCACCAAGAACTTATCCGGCAAGGATCTGGGATTCTCCAGCGAGTTGAGGAAGACCGGAAGGGCCTCGTAGGGAGTGATGCCTCACATCTCCAAGCACAGAACGCTTGGAAATGTGGGACGTCGAGTTTTGCTGCGCTGGTTTGGAGGGGCTAGTTTCCTGTCTCCAATATTCGCGACATAAATCCAACTGTCATCCTGAGCGAGCGGAGCGAGTCGAAGGATCTGTAGTTCTTTCTGCCATCAACAAAATGCAGGTCCTTCCACTTCGTTGGTCGCAAAAGGCGCGACCAACTACGCTCAGGATGACAGTCCATTTTTTGATATGGACTTTGGAGACACCACACTAGCGACGGCGGGCGCAGGCGACGCGGGGAATGCTCTGGAGGTCGGGGAGGAATTCAATCTCGGTGTATCCGGAGGCGTTGAGCAGCGAGGCGATTGCCGGCTGTTGACCGTATCCGATTTCGAGTGCGACAAATCCGCCCGGAACCAGGACCTCACGCGCAGCGGGGATGAGACGGCGGTAAACTTCCAGGCCGTCGTCCCCGGCGAAGAGGGCCAGTTCCGGTTCGTAGTCGCGAACCTCGACCGAGAGCGTGGCCAGATCCGTGCTGGGAACGTACGGCGGATTGGAAACCACAATTTCGAAGCGCTCCGTCGCAACCGGGGAGAGCAGGTCGCCGCGCAGAAATCGTATGCGGCTCTCTACGCCATTACGCGCCGCATTGTCGCGTGCGATGGCGAGAGCGGGGCCGGAAAGATCGATGGCGGTGAGGTGCGCGTCGGGCAGCTTGGCGGCCAGAGTCACGGCGATGGCGCCGGAGCCGACGCCGACATCCGCGATGCGCGGCTGGATGAACCGGCCGGCCAGCTCGAGGACGTGTTCCACCAGGTGCTCGGTTTCAGGGCGCGGGATGAGTACGTCGCGCGTGACCTGAAAAGGGAGGCCGTAGAACTCCGTTTCGCCAAAGATGTACTGGAGGGGCTCGCCGGTAAAGCGGCGCTCGATCAGCTCGGCGTAGATGCCAGCCTCCTCGGCGTCGAGCACCTCTTTCCAGCGGGCCAGGAAGGCGGCCCGCTCACGGCGAACGACGTGGAGCAGCAGGCTCTCCGCGTCGCGGCGAGCGCGCTCTGGATGCGGTCCTTTGCGAAGCTGGGCCTCGCCTTTCGCGACCCATTCCTGCAAAGTCATCAGGCGGCCTGGCTGTCGGCCTTCAACTGCTCGGCCTGGTAGTGGGAGATCAGGGCATCCACGATGGGCTGCAGGCGGCCTTCCATCACCTGATCGAGCCAATGGAGGGTGAGTCCGATGCGGTGGTCGCTGACGCGGTTCTGCGGGAAGTTGTAGGTGCGGATCTTCTCGCTGCGGTCGCCGGTGCCTACCTGCTGCTTGCGGGCGCTGGCCAGTTCGGCGTTCTGCTTGTCCATTTCCTGCTCATAGAGGCGGGAGCGGAGGACGCGCATGCCCTTTTCGCGGTTCTTGATCTGCGATTTCTCGTCCTGGCAACTGACCACGGTGCCGGTGGGCAGGTGGGTGATGCGGACGGCGGAGTAGGTGGTGTTGACCGACTGGCCGCCGGGACCGGAAGAGCAGAAGGTGTCGATGCGGATGTCCTTGGCCTCGATCTTCACATCCACGTCTTCGGCCTCGGGCAGGACGGCCACGGTGATGGCGGAAGTGTGGACGCGGCCCTGGGTCTCAGTGGCCGGAACGCGCTGCACGCGATGAACGCCGCTCTCCCACTTCATCTGCGAGTAGACGCGGTCGCCTTCGATGATGGCGATGACTTCCTTGTAGCCGCCGACGCCGGACTCGGACATGGAGAGCAGCTCGATCTTCCACTTGTGCTGCTCGGCAAAGCGCTGATACATACGGAAGATTTCTGCGGCAAACAGCGAGGCCTCGTCGCCGCCGGTGCCGGCGCGGATTTCAAGGATCACGTTCTTTTCGTCGTTGGGATCCGTGGGCAGAAGCAGGATCTTGATCTCTTCTTCAAGAGCCGCCTGGCGCGGAGCGAGGGAGGCGATTTCCTCCTCGGCCATCTCCTTCATGTCAGGATCGGCGAGCATGGCCTGCGCTTCAGCCAGCCCCGCAAGGACCTGCCTGAGCTCGCGGTATTTCATGACCGGGGTTTCCAGATCACGGAGGGCTTTGCCGGCCTGATGGTACTTTTCGCGGTCGTTGACGATTTCGGGAAGGGAGAGCTGGGCGGAGAGCTCTTCGTAGCGCTGCTCCATCTGTGCTAAGCGATCAATCACGTCTAAACTCCACTGCGGGACGCAGAATTTCTGAATTTGGGAATGGGGGGATTACGAACGGAGAACGAGTATAGGCGGCGGGCGCCGCTAGAGGAGGGCCGGAATGGGCTGATGGAGAGCCATACGACTATTTATATTTTAGCGCGAAATGGAGAAAACCGGTGATTTGTGGTTTTCCGGGGCTCAAAATCGAATCCTCGCGCCTGCGGTAAAGACCTGTCACAGGGAGCCTCAGTGACCTGGGGTGTTTGGCATCGATTGACTGCGGTCCGGACGTGATGCGTGCCGGACAAGGTCGCGGTCAGTCCTTGTGGAGTTCGAGAGGGCCGAGAGACGAGGCTAGCCAGAAGCCGGTTTTGCATTCAAATTCTCCCAGCCTCCAGCCCTTGGGAACCTGTAAAACGGCAACGAGGTTGTTTCCCAAACCCTCAGAGATGCCGGTTACGCGCGTGCCTAGGATCTTTCCGACTTCCCGATTGTCCACCGAGGTGACCTCCGTAGGAATGAGCCAATAGGGGCCATCCTTCTCGGAGATGAAGTACGCATCCCCGCGCTGGACGATGCGGACGGTCTCCGTCAGACTTCCGTTTTCTTCAATGGAATAGATGCCGACGAGCGAGGCTGGATTTCTTTTGCATCCTGTAAGGGTAAAGAGCAGAACGCAGGCACAGACAAGAGTGAAGCACAAAACGTGCGGCTTCATGGGTGTTTCCCTTTCAGGGTGGTTTCGCGCGGCCTTCGGAACGATTGCGCAACAGTGGAAGGGGGCCAAATTACATTACGGCCAAAGCGCGCAACAATTTCAATCGCTGCGGGTTCCGGCCGGGAGAGCGGCAGGTTTCGCAGGCGAGGTACAATGCTGCGATTAGCAGACTCGGCGAAAGGAGAGGAGCTTTGAGCGACAACACAACAGGAGATGCGGGATGCGTGACGGTCTCTGGGCGGCAGGACCGCGAGGCTCCATCGGCGATTACCGTGGAAGGCTGGCGCTACCACCACATGGGCATTCCAACTCTCACGCCTCACCCGGGGGAACAGTATTTGCCAGAGCTCAAGCTGTACGTTTCTGGATTTGAGTCCAGCCCCTGTGGCATTCAGTGGATGCGCTTCGACGCGGATGCGCCTTATCCAGAGATCATCAAGACCGTGCCGCACGTTGCCTTTGAAGTAGACGATCTTGCAGTGGCGCTCAAGGGAAAAGAAATACTGACGCCCCCAAACAGTCCGAGTGAGGGCGTCATGGTGGCGATGATCATCGACCATGGCGCCCCGGTGGAACTGTTGTCGTTCACATCAGCCCCGAAGCAGGCATCGAGTTGAGGCTGCCAGAGGCCGCGCCGCGAGTCGCCTAGAAGCACTCGATGTGGTCGCAGGCGTTCATCAGCGGCAACTGCAGGTTGGAGTCGTGCTCTTGGTCGGAGTAGACGGTGATGGTGGCCGGCTTGAAATCCGCGGGCTTGGCGGTCATGATGTTGGGCACAAAGGTCTGCGGATTGCGGTCGTAGAGCGGGAACCAGGTGCTCTGGATTTCAACCAGCACGGTGTGGCCGGCCTTGAAGACGTGGTCCACATCGTGCAGGCTGAAGCGGTATTCGCGGATGGAGTTGGCGCGGAGGGGCGCCGGCTTCTCAAATGAATCCAGATAGCGGCCGCGGAAAATTTCCGCGTTGGTCATGAGCTCGTAACCGCGCATTTTGGCGTCCGGATCGTCGTCCGGGTACTGGTCAATGAGCTTGACCACCAGGTCGTTGTCGGTGCCGGTGGTGGAAGCGAAGATGTCGGCCAGAACCTCGCCGGTGACGACCAGATCCTTCTTGAGAACCGGCAGCTTCCAGAGAGCCAGGTCCTTGCGGTCGGCGACGAAGCGCTGATCTTCGGTGAGCCAGTTGAACCACTGGGAGCCGGGGCCGTAGGTGGGCTGGATGGGGCGCTGACGGTAGGGTACGGGGTTGGCCGGATCGCTGAGATAGGTGGTTTTGGACTGGGTCGTCGAGTCGGCCCAGCCGAGCAGTCCCGCACCCTGCAGGTGCAGGCTGGTGGGCTGGGACTCCTTGGGCGGGAAGTGGGCGTAGCGCTTCCAGGTGTTGGAGCCGGTCTGGAAGCTGGCCGTATCTTCGAGGTCGAAGCCGCTCTCGTCCTTGAGGTAATGGGCAAAGAATTTGGCCTCGATCTGGGAGCGATATTCCTTGCCGATGGGCTCGGTGTAATCCAGATTGCCCAAGTGGCGCGAAGACGAGCCCCAGTAGCCGTGACGCCAGGGACCGAGGACCAGGAAATTCTGGTGCTGGTCGTCGTGGGGCTCCAGGCGCGCGTACTCCTCCTGCGGCCCGTACATGTCTTCCTGGTCGTAGTAGCCGCCGACGCTGAGCGTGGGCACGGCGACGGTGTTCAGCGAGCGTTCGACGCCGCGCGAGGACCAGACGCCGTCATAGGCCGGGTGTTCGAGAAAGAGATTCCAGGTGGGCAGGCTCTTGGCGCCGGAGCGCTCCGCGGCCTGGGAGAAACTGCCGCGCTCCAGGAAAAAGTCGAAGCCGTCGCGGGGTTTGCCGTCCTTGTCCTTGCCGTAGTCCACGTCGGTCTCTTCCTTGCTGGACTCCATGCCGTAGACGTAGTCGTAGCCGTAGCTCTGGCGGAAGGCGCCGTTGTGGAAGAAGTCGTCGCCCATCCAGACGTCGATCATGGGAGCCTGAGGAGAGATCGCCTTCACTGCCGGATGCGGGTCAATGCCCGCCATCATAGCCAGAAAGCCGGGATAGCTGGTGCCGATGAAGCCGGCGCGGCCGTTATTGCCAGCGACGTTCTTGAGCAGCCAGTCCACGGTGTCGTAGGTGTCGGTACTCTCGTCGATAGCTTTGGGGTCGTGGTGGTCTGCCAGGGCGCGGCTCATGATGAATGTGCCCTCGCTCTTGAAGCGGCCGCGAATGTCCTCGGCGACGTAGATATAGCCGGCGCGGGCCAGTTCCGGCCGGCCTCCGGAAAACGAGGCGCGGTTGCTGCTGTCCACGCCGTAGGGAGTGCGCTGGATGAGGAAGGGCAAGGGGCCGGCGATGTCGGCGGGCTTGAGGATCACGGCATGCAGCTTGACGCCGTCGCGCATGGGGATCATCACCTCAGAGCGCTGGTAGTCGTGAAAGACGTGATGCACAGGCGGACCGGTGCGGGCGTAGCGCGTCGAATCGCCGGAAGAGACGACGGATGCGCCCTGGCCGGAGGCATCGAGCGCAAACCGGAAGGTGGACTTGGAGTCAGGGACGGCGAATTCAAAGCCCGAGACGAGCTTCAGTTCCGTGGGAACCTGGCGCTCGTTCTCGCAGAGGAGCTTGCCATCCTGGACGTAAAAGCTGAGCGGTTCCGGATCGTCGGGGCTGGTGTACTCGCCGGCGAGGCCCGCAAGCTGATCGGGAGAGAGCACGGCCTGCCGGTCCTGGGCAGTGGGCTGGGGTGCGGCGAGAACGGGCACTGCGGACAGCAGGGCGCAACAGAGGGCGGCGAGAACCAGGCGGCGGCGAATCAAGCGAAAAACCTCCTCATTGAATGGCAGGGGACAGTAAAAAGGCGAAAGTGGAATCGGCAGGCATTCCCTCGGAGCTAAACAGGCTGGAGAAAAACTCTCACGGCAGGCACATTGCGTCAGGGCAAGACTTCAGTCGTGCCGCAAGTGGCTTAAGAATAACGGGCTTTAGCCCCTGCGGGTTGCCTCTTCGGACACTTCTCGCGAATTCATGCCTTTTTCCGCATCCGGTAAAGGCTAATTCTTCTTTTCCCATTGCGTGGCGAACTGAAGCCAAGCCCTTCCAAAACAGAGCATGACTTGCACAAATAGCCCATTCCGCAGCGTAAACTCGATTACTTTCAAGACGAATCGTATGCAGACCAGGACTCGTATCGAGGTCCATCGTATAGCCATTCCAGAATAGCTATACGCCCGAACCACCTCGGCTGAGCGGCTTTTCCCTCAAGAAATTGGCCACCTCGAAGACCCTTTGCAAGGCTGCGCTTCCTCTGGTTCCGCTCCGCAAAACAAGCCCTTTGTGGCGAGCACCTTTTTTGCCGATCATTTCTCTCACTCCGCGCACAATCAAGATAAGCGGTTCAAGATGTCAGGAATGGAACAAGTCTCGACCGGTCAAAAGGGGACTGCGGAGGGGAAAATTTTCGGGAGAAATTCACTTCTTCTTCGCTTTTTGTTTTGCAAAACAAACAACTTAAACGACTTACAAAATATAATCTGAAAGATTTCCACAGCGAAAAGGCTCGGAAAGCACTTCTTTTGGTGCAAAACGAGGCAAAAAAAAGGGAAAATGGCCCGGAAACGGACCAAAATCCAGTTTTTTGACGCCTCCTGGCCCGCTTCTTAGGGGTAAAGCAATCGTGGAACCGCTCTAATGCGCGTGGCCGTGGTGGCTGGAAGGAGCGCAGCCGCCCAGTTCGTCCATGGGCACCACGCAGCCTTCCAGCTCTCCGCAGCCAATGTGCTCAAACTGGATGGTGGTGTGGACGATGTGGAAGTGATCCTTGAGGACATGATTGAGCTTGACCAGGATGCAGGCGCTCTCCGAGGGGGGAATGTCGGCGATGGTCACGTGGCAGGCCAGGGCGCGGGAGTTGGAGCCGAGGCTCCAGACGTGCAGGTCGTGGACGTTACAGACGCCCTCGACGGCTTCCATGCCGGAGCGCATTTCGGAGAGCGAAACGCCGCTGGGCGCGCCTTCAAGCAGGATGTTCAGGGTCTCGCGGACAATACCGATGCTGGACCAGAGAATCAGGGCGGCGATGATCAGGGAGAGAACCGGGTCGATCCAGTTCTGGCCGGTGAACAGGATGCCTGCGCCGCCGGCGATGACCGCGGCAGTGGAGAGCGTGTCGCCAGCCATGTGGATGAAAGCGGAGCGCAGGTTGACGTCTCGGGCCACGCCCCACAGCAGGGCGGCAATCGCGCCGTTCATCAGCACACCGGCGGCGGCCACGATCATCATCAGCCGCGGTTCGACCGTGGGGGGAGCGGCGAGCCGGTGGATGGCCTCGATGCCGATCCAGATGGAAATCACGATGAGGGTGACAGCGTTGATAAAAGCGGCCAGCACTCCGGCCCTTTGGTAGCCGAAGGTGCGCGCGTGGTCAGCGGGGCGGGTTTGGAAATAGACCGCGGCGAAGCTGAGCAGAAGAGCGAGGAAGTCGGAAACATTATGTCCGGACTCGGAAAGGAGAGCCAGAGAATGTGCGCGCAGCCCCGCCACGAAGGTCACCACCACGTAGGCGAGAGTGGCCGCCAGCGAGATGCGGAGAACGGTCTGGGTCCGGTTTGCGCCCTGGCCCGAACCCAGAGGGGAGGACGCCGCGTGGACATGCATGGATTAAGTATACCGGGGGTGGGTATCTGACGCCAGTGGGGACGGACCGGAAGGCCTGCGGCTCTTGCAGAGCAAAGGGTTAGCCGCGGCCGGGGCGGAGATGGGTCAGGTCAAGCGGGTCGGGGTCCGCGAAGGCGTGCGGCACAGGCAGGCCCACGCGCAGGCCGGACCACTCCTCGGCGACCACAATGCTGTTCTGGGGGCTGCCGGGCTGGTAGCGCACCGAGCAGGGAAAGCCGGCGCGCACCTGGGTGGCATCCAGAACGGCATCCATCTGGGTAATGTCCTGGGAGCACTCGTAGTCCACGCCGCTGATACGGTAGTGGTAAAGCAGCATGGTGAGCGTGGACCCGTCCTCACCCGGGAACTCGCAGATATCCAGCAGCATTCCATCCACCAGGCGGCCGGATTGGGACAGAAACTGGCGGCGCGCCCGCTCCAACTCTTCCGGCGTGGGACGCTTGCGGAAGACCAGCCACAGACCCAGCGCAAGCAACGCGGCCAGCACAGTCGATGCGGCGGCAATCTCCGATGTATTGATGTTCTGGAGGGTCATTCTGGTCGGGACTCCACCCCATGGGTCCCTCTTTTGAGCATACCCCAGCCCGAGTTGGACGAATGCGAATAGATGGGTTCGTCCTTCAGCCGTCCCGTGCTGCGATATACTCGTGACTGCGTCTTGAAAGAGTTCCGGCCTGCCGGACGCTTGAATTCCGGAGGTTTTAGCTTGTTTTCGAAGAAAAGTTCCATCGCGGCACCGCTTTCCCAAAATCGCGCACGCATTCGATCGACCACAGTGATCTGTGTCCGCCGCAACGGCCTGGTGGTGATGGCCGCCGATGGACAGGTGACGCTGGGCGAGACCGTGCTGAAGCACTCGGCGCGCAAGATTCGCCGCCTTTATCAGGACAAGATACTGGCCGGGTTTGCCGGTTCCACGGCCGACGCCTTCACGCTCTTCTCGCGTTTCGAGACCAAGCTGGAGCAGTACGCCGGCAACCTGAACCGGGCCGCCGTAGAACTGGCCAAGGATTGGCGCACCGACAAGATGCTGCGCAACCTGGAAGCCTTGCTGGTGGTAGCCGACCAGGGACAGACATTTCTGCTCTCGGGTTCGGGCGACGTGATCGATCCCGACGAACCGATTGCCGCGATTGGCTCGGGTGGTCAATACGCTACGGCCGCGGCGCGCGCCCTGCTGCAAAATACCGATTTGAGTGCCCGCGAAATTGCCGAAAAGGCGATGAAGATCGCCGGCGAAATCTGCATCTACACCAACGACCACGTCACCATTGAGGAGCTGAAAGGCTAGCGGAGAACCTCCGTCAGCCCCCTTGTTTATGGCTATTTATCTGCCCGCATCTGCCGAAGAACAAGACGTCTCGCTGGACGAGCTGACGCCGCGCGAGATTGTCGCCGAGCTGGACAAGCACGTTGTCGGACAAAAAGCCGCCAAGCGCGCCGTAGCCATTGCCCTGAGGAATCGCCAGCGGCGGCAGAAGCTGCCCCCCGACATCGCCGAAGACATCATGCCCAAAAACATGATCATGATCGGACCGACGGGCGTGGGCAAAACGGAGATTGCGCGCAGGCTGGCCAAGCTGACCAATTCCCCTTTCCTCAAGGTCGAAGCCTCCAAGTTCACTGAAGTGGGCTACGTGGGGCGCGATGTCGAGTCGATGATCCGCGACCTGGTGGAGATTGCCATCGACATGGTGCGCGAGGAGCGGCTGGAAGAGGTGGAAGACAAGGCGGAGATGAACGCCGAGGAGCGGCTGTTGGACGTGCTGCTGCCTCCGCCTCCTCCCGCGCCGCCTGTCCCGCCTGCTGCAACGACCATTGAAGGCGATCAGCCCGCACTGCCCGGTTCCGACAGCCACGAGCGCACACGCGAGAAGCTCCGCGTACAGTTCCGCGAAGGCAAGCTCGACGACCGCCAGGTGGAGATCGACGTGCGCGAGCGTGCGCCGCAGTTCGGCATCATCAGCAACCAGAACCTTGAGGACATGGAAATGAACCTCAAGGACATGCTGCCCAACATCTTCGGCACGGGCTCAAAGAAGCGCAAGATGAAGGTGGGCGATGCATTCGACTACCTGGTGCAGGAAGAAGAGGGCCGGCTGATCGACATGGACCAGGTGAATCGTCTGGCCGTGGAGCGGGTCGAGTCCAGCGGCATCATCTTCCTGGATGAAATCGACAAGATTGCCGGGCGCGAAGGCGGTCACGGGCCTGACGTTTCGCGCGAAGGCGTGCAGCGCGACATTCTTCCCATTGTGGAAGGAACCACGGTGAACACGCGCTACGGCATGGTGCGCACCGACCACATTCTGTTCATCGCCGCCGGCGCATTCCATGTTTCCAAGCCCAGCGACCTGATTCCCGAATTGCAGGGGCGCTTTCCCATTCGCGTCGAGCTGCAGTCGCTCACGGTGGACGATTTCCTGCGCATTCTTACCGAGCCCAAGGCTTCGCTGACCAAGCAATATTCGGCGCTGCTCGAGACCGAAGGCGTGCGGCTGGAGTTTGCTCCCGAGGCGCTGCGCGAGATGGCGGAGTTTGCCTTCAAGGTGAACGAAACCACGGAGAATATCGGCGCTCGCCGGTTGCACACCATCATGGAGAAAGTGCTCGAAGATGTGAGCTTCCTGGCTCCTGACGTAGCTCGCCGCGCACCGGATGAAGAAGCCGCCAAGGTGCTGCAAGATGCCATCAAGAGCGAGTCTTCCACGCCGCTGCCCTACGAAGAGCGCACCAGCGTTTCCGGTCCGGAGAAGGTCTTTTTGATTTCGCCGGAATATGTGAAACAGATGGTGGCGTCGATTGTGAAGGATCAGGATTTGAGCCGGTACATTCTGTAAGAGGCTGCCTAAAACAGGCTCGAACTCAAATGGGCGTCGCTCAAGCGGCGCCCATTATTTTTCGCCATAGAGCGCTTCGATGCTGCGCAGGGATTTGAGCATCTCGCCGAGAGCAGTCTTCCCGATTTCCTTTTCGAATTCCTTCTGCAGCTTGTCGAACGCGCCAATGACGCGGACGGCGCATCGCTTTCCTTGCGGCTTCAGGGTGAGCTGGTAGGCGCGCGCGTCCTCCAAATCGATTCTTCTTTGCAGCAGTCCCTTGGCCTCAAGAGACGAGACGCAGTGGCTCACGTTGCCCCGCGTGGTTCCGAAGGTCTCCGCCAATTGCGACGGCTTCACCGGCAACGGCGCCTCAAAGAACATGGCCGTCAGCACCAGGCCTTCCAGAAAGCTGAGGCCGTCGCCGGAGAGCACCTGCGCCGTGAGGGAATCAAAGCGGCGTGCCGCACGGTTCACCGCGAACATGGGGCTCTGTTCCAGAAATGCATCGATGCGCATGAGTCGATTGTAGTTGAGTGGCTCAACTATTCAAGACAACATCGAATTACGCTTGTTCTTCGACCGGGAGACGCGCAGGATCGGTAAGACAAAACATGAAGACTCAAAGAACAACACGCATCCTAAGCAGCCTTTCCATCGCATTGTGCGCACTCTCGGCCTTTGCGCAAACCGGTTCCGCGCCGCAGACATCGGTTCTTCCTCATCCTTCCGAGACCATGGTGGTCCTGGGTTCCGCCGTGCCGACGCCGCTGGCGGAATCTCCTGCTACCGTTCTTATTCTCCCGGTCGAAGGCAGAACGCTGGCGACGGAAACCCCACTCGATCTGCTGCGCGACGACTCGTCGATTTTCATCGAACAGCGCGGGGCGGGCGGAGCGCAATCGGACCTGACGCTGCGCGGCGGCGGCTTTGCGCAGACGCTGGTACTTCTGAATGGCTTCCGCGTCAATGACAGCCAGACGGCGCACCACAACCTGGATCTTCCCGTTCCTCTGGAGGCGATGGATTCGATTCAGGTGCTGCACGGCGCGGGATCGACACTGCACGGTGCGGACGCGCTGAGCGGCGTGGTCGACTTCCTGACCGCCGCGCCATCCGTTTCGTCGCTGCGCCTGCGTTCCGGGGCGGGCAGTTTCGGCGAAAACGAAGAATCCCTGCTTGCAGAGTTAGTCCGCAAGCAAACGAGCCTGCGGCTCACCGCCAGTCGCAACCTCTCCACGGGATTCATGACCGACCGCGACTATCGCAATGAAGACGCATCGCTGGAGAGTTGGACAGGGTCCCGCCTCGGTATCTCCGACCTGCTCTTTGCGGCCAGCGACCGCTCCTTTGGAGCCAATCAGTTTTACGGGCCATATAACTCCTGGGAGCACACCAAGGAGTGGTTTGCCTCTGCGCGACAGGAGTTAGGCGCGCGCACCGTGGCGGGCTTTGGCTATCGACGCCACACGGATGAGTTTGTCCTGCTGCGCAACGATCCCTCGGTGTACGAAAACAACCACATCGACGGCTCCTGGCAAGCTTCCTTGCGGCACTCCGTGCCACTCGCTGGCTCCTCCGTGCTTCTGTTTGGATTGGAATCGGACGGCGACAGCATTCATAGCAACAACCTCGGCCTGCACGCGCGCAATCGCGGAGCGGGTTACATTGACCTGGACCTGCGCCCCGCGGCAAAGCGCTGGAATCTATCCGCTGGACTGCGCGAGGAGTTATTCTCAGGCGGCCTGCAATCCGCGCTTTCTCCTCACCTGGCGGGAAGCCTGCGCCTGACCAAAGGACTGAAGCTGCGGGCCAGCGGCGGCTATGGATTCAGGCTTCCGACGTACACTGACCTTTATTACTCCGATCCCACCACGCTCGGTAACTCCAAGTTAAATCCGGAATCCGCGTGGAGCGGCGAAGGCGGTGTGGATTGGGCTGCCTCCAGCCGGTTGCTGTTGTCCGTAACAGGCTTTTATAGCCGCCAGCACGACGCCATCGACTATGTGCGCGCCAACGCGGCCGATCCCTGGCAGGCGGCTAACCTGAGCGGCTTGCACTTTCGCGGTGTGGAAACATCCATGTCGTGGATTCCCACCAAAACACAGTCCATCCGCATCGGGTGGACTGGCCTGCAGGGCGCGCAGGATGCGCTGCACGGCTTGCAGTCGCAGTACATTTTTAATTATCCGGTCGAGAACATTCATGCCTCCTGGACTTCCGCGCTAGGCCGCTCCGTCACGTTGAACAACACGGTACAGATTGCGCAGCGTTATAAGCACACGGCATACCCGGTATGGAACGCAGCCTTAACTCATGACTCGGGGAGGCTCCGACCCTATCTTCGCCTGAGCAACGTAAGTAATACCGGCTATCAGGAGATACAGGGAATCGCCATGCCGGGGCGGTCGATCGCCGGCGGCTTCGCCCTCCAGCTTGGGCGTTGATGCGCACAAAGTTCTTGCGCCGCGGGCTCCTGAATCTGTAAGGTAGACGCGTACCTCGCGAGTCCGGGCCGTGCAGTCAACCAGCGGGCTCTACCTGCATTCTCCAGCTTCTGAGAGATTGCGGATGGGGCGCTTCAGAAGCACACCGGGAAAGGTGTGCCCGCGCCTTGCATCCGCCCCGCCTTTCCCTTGATTCCATGGATCACAACGCAGAAGGAGAAGAGCCATGAGCCATCCCGCCGAGCATCACAAGATCGGTTACATTGAGTTCACCACGAATAGCATCGAGCAGACCAAGCGCTTCTACTCCGGCGTCTTCGGCTGGAGTTTCCAGGACTGGGGGCCGGATTACATCAGCTTCGACGCAGCCAGCGGCGGAGCCAATGGCGGCTTTGCCAAGCGCACGAAGGAACAGGAGCCGGGCACAACCGCGCCGCTCATCGTGCTTTACTCTACCAACCTGAAAGCTACGGAGGATGCAGTGGTGGCCGCGGGCGGCAGCATCGTGGTTCCCACCTTCGAGTTTCCCGGCGGACGCCGCTTCCACTTCTCCGACGGAGCGGGGAACGTGCTGGGTGTCTGGTCGGAGTAGGTTTGTGCGGTCGACACGAGCGAGTCATTGATCGCGGGCTGAATAGCGCGGTGGTGCCCCAGGTCTCAAAATCGAGACCTAGGGCACCCAACATTACTGCAACAATAGGCGGTAAGACGTCCTGCCTTAGTTCGTATGCGGCGGGAGCATAAGCGGCTTGCGGGGGCCCAGCTCGTCCCGTACCAGGGTCAGGCCCAGAATGCACCGCTCGAAACTGTCGGAGAGGCGCGCAAACAGGGGCGCCTCCTCCGCGTACTCGAAGAGGTTGAACTGGCTGACGATGAAGTAGCTCTCCTTGCCCGCGTGAATCAACTCGCTGAGGCTGGGATGATGGCGGCGATGGCGGCGCGTGCAGTCAGAGGCTTCCGGGTACATGCCGCCAACAAAGAGTGCGTAGTCGCCGATGTGCTTGCGCACGGCGCGCTCGGTATCGAAGGAAGGCGCGTCGCCATGCACCGGATCGGCGGCCTGCATCATGACTTCCAGTTCTTCGATGGGATGCCCCATTGCATCGCGCACCATGTAGAGATTGTCGGCCTCAGCGAACGCGCAGAGCAGACGGGCCACATAGCCGGTGACCTCCGGATCGCGCAGTCCCAGCTTGCCCTCATAACTGTTGCGGACTGCCTGCTGAAAGAAAGGTTCGAGTGGATGAGCCGGTGACTGCATAGATCCTCCCGTGGCCGCGCGCGGCGGTCTTGCGAGGTTTGCCGGCAATTCTCTGCTGGGTTCGGGGAAGGCAGACCAACCACCGGGTTGAGTCATTTGACACAGAGAGTATCCGATTGGTCGCTCATATCGATTGACGAGAATCAACTTAGTTAGCAAAGCTTGGGCGAGAGCGCTTGAAGGGTGAGAGCCTTCGGGAGGCGATAGTACTGCCATATCTCGCTTCTAGACCATTGCACGTTCCTTGATATTCAGATACTGGTTCAGGACCGACGAGGTGAGCGCCTCGGGATTGAGGTCGAGAGTGAGAGCGCCCTGCTCGTGCAGGCGGGCGAGGAGCAGTTCGCGGCGGGCGGCCATTTCCTGGGCGGCGGCGGTGCGGAACATCTCCTCAACACTGCCGGGGCGGGCCTGGGCGATCAACTCGACCTCCGGCTGAGCCATGGCGACGAAGAGCAGGACATGGCGGCGAAGCAGCTGTGCCGCGCCGTCGATCACTTCAGGGCGCATGGCTGTCTCGGCCAGGTCCGTAACCCAGAGAATGAGTGAACGGCGGGGCTGAAGGCGGTTGAGCGTGGCCGTGGCGCGCAGGTGGTTGGCCTCTCCGGATTCGGCGCGGAGCTGGGCGAGCGACTCGATAAGCTGGCGCAGATGGGCTGCGCCGCGGGCGGGCAAAAGACGCTGTTGAATTCCCTCGCCATAGGCCAGCAAGCCCACCTTATCGCCGGAATAGAGCGCCAATTGAGCCAGCGCCACGGCGGCGGTGCAGGCGTGGTCAAGCTTGGAGTGAACGCGATGGGCAGGCGTCGAACCGGAGTTCTGGAAGGTCTTTGTGTCGATCGCCACGCGTGAGCGCATCAGGCGGCCGCAATCGAGCACAATCCAGATGGGCTGGCTGCGCTCGCTCTGGTACTGGCGGGTGATGGGACTTCCCCGGCGGGCAGTGGCCGTCCAGCAGATGTCGCGCAGGTCGTCGCCCTCGCGATACTCGCGCAGGCTCTCGAAGTCGCGGCCCAGTCCACGCTGCCGGGCCTGTCGCAGTTGAAGCTCGATCTGGCGGCTGCGGGCGAGGAATATCTGCTGCTCCTCTCCGGCGCGGAGGGCCGGGTAAACGCGCACGGTTTGGGTGAGCGGCGCGCGGGCCCAGCGCTCAAGAAGGCCCAGCGGCGAGCGATAGCGGATGTAGAGCGATCCTGTTTCGCAGTCGCCGCGCTCTTTGGGTTCCACACGATAACGCAAGGTCGCGGGAATGCGGGGAAAGACGGTCAGGCGGAGCGTGGACGGCTCTGCGACCAGCGCCGGGGGCAGGTCGTCGATCAGGCGGCACTCGACAATCGTGCGGCCATGGTTTTCCAGGGTCAGCTCAATCTCGGTTTCGCTATCGAGAGCCGGAGCGTTGGACCAGGAGCGCCCGGCGGTCAACTCGGCGGGTGCGGGCAGGCGCAGGCCATCGAGCAGAGCGCAGAGCAGCACCAGCAGATCCCAGGCCGGCATGGCGTAGGCCAGGCGCGCGTCCCAGAAGCCCGGAACCAGCCAAACGAAGCCCACCAGCAGCAGGCCGATGGCCCTCGGCGTGAGTCCGAAGCTCCAGCGGCCGCGGCTCTCGCACGCGGCTCTGACCGGGCCGGGATGGAGGGACGGAACGATCATTGCCGGGGCACCGGCACAGCAGCCACCACATCCGCCAGGACGCGGTCGGCGTCAAAACCCTCCAGCTCGGCCTCCGGCTTGAGCATCACGCGATGGCGCAACACTGGCTGCACGGCGCGCTTGACGTCGTCGGGAACCAGGTAGTCGCGCCCATCGAAAGCTGCCGACGCCTGGGCCACGCGCATCAGGCTGAGCGCTGCGCGGGGACTGGCGCCGAGCAGCAGCGTGGGCCAGTCGCGGGTGCGCCGGGCCAGGGCCAGGATGTAATCGTAAAGCTCAGGCTCGATGCGGATGGAACGCACCTCGGCGGAGGCAGCGGCGAGCAGGCCCGCGGGAATGGGCGCGATGGAAACATCTTCCAGCAGTCCCGCACCGGAGCCGGCATGGTGGCGCTCCAGAATCTGAAGTTCCTCGGCTTCCGAGGGATAGCCGACGCGAATCTTCAGCAGGAAGCGGTCCAACTGCGCTTCCGGCAGGGGGTAGGTGCCCTCAAAATCCACCGGGTTCTGGGTGGCGAAGACGGTGAACCAGGCAGGCAGGGGGCGGCGCGTGCCGTCGGCGGTGACCTGGCGCTCTTCCATGCACTCGAGCAGTGCGGCCTGGGTGCGCGGAGGCATGCGGTTGATCTCGTCCACCAGCAGCAGGTCAGTGAAAACCGGGCCGGCGTGGAAGGCGAAGGACTCCGATCCGGGGCGCAGGAGGGTGGTGCCGAGAATGTCCGCGGGCATCAGGTCGGGCGTGGCCTGGACGCGCTGGAAGCCGAGACCCAGAAGCCGGCCAAGAGCCTTGACGATGAGGGTCTTGGCAATGCCCGGCACGCCTTCAAGCAAAGCGTGGCCCTGGCAGAGAACGGCGATCAGCACCTCTTCGATCACCTCTCCCTGTCCGGCGATGACGCGGCCCAGTTCGGTGCGGGAGTGGGCGATGAGCTGGCGGGTGGCGCGGAGAGTATCCTCTGGTTCGACCACGGCGTAAGTGGGATCTTGGTTCAGTTCGGGATTCGTTTCCTGGCTCATGAAGCCCTTTCCTGCGGATTGGAATGTATCTCTTGGGAGTGCGCGACGATTTCGCCGGGTTTGGCCGCGGCAGCAAGCTGTTGGTAGCGGCGATGCAGCATTTGAACCAGTTTGAGCGCCTGGCGGGGATTGGCGGTTTCAGCCCACGCAGCCTCTTCGCATGCGGCCAGATCGGCTTCTAGGTCGGCATCGGACTGAGGAAAGCGCCGCCGAAGGATCGTGCCCAACTCCACCGCGCTCATCTTGCTTGGTTTCTGTCCGCAAAGCCGGAGACTGCGCCGCCGGAAGCGCTCCCAAGCGATGGAGACTGCCGTGGACGCGGCTCCGGCATTTCCGTAAAGGGAGCCGAGCGCCCGAAGAAACTCGATAGGCGTGGCGCGCGCCGGCATAGGCAGTTCGCGGACCGGGCCCGAACGGCGGCTGAAGCTGAAGATCACCAGCAGGCCAAGAACCGCCAGACCGGTCCAGAGCAAGGTCATTGCCGGACCGGAGGCATAGCTCCAGGTGGAGCGAATCTCGCCGTGCAAGGACTCGTCCCAGTAAAAGTGGTGGCCGGCGCGCGGCCCCAGCGAGTTCAGAAACAGGTCCAGGTTGCGGGCGCGGCTGAGGGAGCCGTTTTCGAGCGGCGTGGAACTGGCCCACCAGACGGCGCGTCCTTTGCCCCAGTTGTACTCGACCACCGCCGGGCTGCCGCCGCAACTGTACTCGACGCGATGGGCGGGGTTGCCCACTTGCCAGGTGGACTCGGGAGTCATCCACACCTCGCCAGATGCCGAGAGCGAATCCAGTCCCTCGGGTTCCAGCTTGCAGGCGGCAAAGTGGAAGTCCTTCGGCGCCGAACTGGCCTCGCCGGGGAGGATGAACCCGCCCCAGAAGCCGGTGGAGAGCACGCGGCCGCCGCGCTCCAGAACGGTCCGTACGGCTTTGATGTCGGCCGGCTCGCGGGTGAAGGGCTGGGCGAAGATCACCACCGTTTCCGGACCGGAGGTGGCGGCCAACTCGCTCAGAGGCCGCTCCCAGCGCTCAATCTGATAATTGGACCGCAGCAGCGTTTCATAGGCGGCGCGCGCGCCGTGCTGGCCGGCCAAATAGGTCGAGGGCAGAGGATTGTCGTTGCTGTTTCCGTTGGGCAGCAGAAAGCCGACGGCCACGGCCAGAGCAAGCCCGATGCCCAGGGACCAGAGCAGCAGGCGGCGGTCTTTGGCGTCGAGCGAGGAGAGAAATTTCATCGCGCGCCACCTTCGATAAGACTGGTTGCAAGCTCTTCGGCCTTCAAGTAGTCGGCTTCGGCGGCGGGGCGTCCGCCGTACCAGATGCGCTCAAAGCTGCGGGTCAGCGTGGACAATCCAGGCCGGCGCGGGTCGTCGGGAGCGACCAGCGCAAGATACTCGCGGGGAGTCCGGGCACGGTCCGCCGGCCACAGGCGACGCGATTCCAGGCGCGAGATGGAGGCCCAATACATGAAGTGAACGGCTTCGCGCCACTGGCCGGCGCCAGCGGCGCGGCGCGCGTCTTTGAGCCACAGTTGCCAGTCGCGTGCGGAGGCGGCTCCGGCAGCCGGACCGGAGCTTTCCGGAACCAGCCGGATGCGCCAGCGGCGCTCCATTTGCAGCAGACCCCAGGCCAGCCCGACGCAGACAGCCAGGATGAATCCCCACACCACAGCGCGGCCCAGCCACGCCGAGCGAGCCTGCAAACGGCCGAGGCTTTCGAAGAGCAGGTTGAGCCAGGCGCCGAGCTTCTCCAGAGCCGCGTCGCGCGCGTTGGGAGCTTCAAGATTGCGGAAGTCGCGACCGGCCAGCACCTGCTTCAGGGATTCGCGCGCCGGGGCGCGGTCGGCCGTGGCCGGGGGCGGCGCAGAGGCTGCACCGTCGGCCTGAGCCAGGTCCTGGGTCAGGCGCGAGCGCGCATCTTGCAAAAGCTCACTGGTCGTACGATGCGGCGGGCGCGTGGTTGCGTCAACGGGAGACTTCAGCGCGCCGGCGGCTGCCTTTGCATCGGGCGCGGCGGCGTCTTTGTCCTGGGCCTTGGAGAGCAGGACACGCAGCCAGCCATAGCGGACAAGGCGGCGCTCGGCGCTGGCCGCGTTGCTGAGCGGCACGCGATCGTCCAGCCCGACCAAGGTGGGGTCGCACGTCTTGATGTCACGGGCCTTGGCGCAAGAGTCCACCAGGGCGTCAAGGTCGAGCAAATGCTGGCGGTACTCGGCGAGCGAAGCCTCGCGCCAACGGGACGAGGGCGGAGCGGCCGAATCCGCACGCGCCGGCACGCCTGCCAGGAGGGTGGCCAGAGTTGCGACGGCAAAGACAAAATGCGCCCTCACGCCTGCACCTCCGCCGGGCCGGAGATGGACTCTTCCGTTTGGGCGGATAAGTTGAGCGGCGCTTTCAATCCGGCAGCTTCCATCATTCTCTCGATGTCGTAGCCCTCGCGGCGTATGCGCTGATGATAACGGAACCATGAGCTTAGCGATCATCGACGGCTGGCTGGGCTTCCGGCTGAGGTTCGGGAAGCATTCCCGCCTTCTGCATCAGCCACTCGATGTCGAAACCCTCGCGGCGTATGCGCTGGTCGTAATAGAAGAGCAGCAGGGCTATGGCGTAGACCGGCCGGGTGAGCGCCTGAACTGCGAAAAACGCGCCGAAGAGAATGTAGAGCATGAGGGTGCCGGCCAGCTCGGCGTGGAGTGGGGTATTCATGCCGGGGATCAGCTCGATGGCGACCATTAGAGGCACAGCCAGTGCCAGCGAGAGCAGGTAGCTCAAGACCGCTCCCAGCAGCCAGAGAACGAAGATTCGTCCGCGGGCGCCTTGACTGAGCAGGTAGCTGCGCTTGATTGCGTCCCAGGCGCCGGTTTGCTCGACCACGCAGACCGGAAAAGCCATCCAGAGCCGCACCAATGCCAGGAAAAACCAGGCGGCAAGACCAACGCCGCCGGCAATGGCCACGATGCCTGCCAGCGCGCCTCCACCCCCCACTCCGAGAGCTCCGGCCATGGTGGCTAGAAGCAGGGCCAGGTTCCAGGCGATCATGGGCGCCACGAACACCAGCAGCGACTGGAGGACGTAGAGCCAGAGGTACCGCCAGCCGTGTTTCCAGGCGAGTTTATAGGCGGCGCGGATGGAGAGCTGATCGTCCCGGTAGGCGTGGGCGGCAGTGTAGTTCAGCGCTGCCGTACCCAGGGCGGCCGCACCCACGCAGGCCGGAAAGCCTACCAGCAGCAGCGCAGCAAAGAAGACCAGCGCCAGCACTCCGGCCATCAGGGGGGAAGCCAGGGCGGAGGCGCCGGAACCGAACCAGAAAAAGAAGAGAAGGGAGGCCGAGGCGAGGGCCAGAACCACTCCCGCGGGAAGCGCTGCAATGCCGAAGAAAACCAGGAACCGCGCGCGGTAGATCTCCAGCGTGCGGTCCAGGATTTCACCCAGATTCAGGGGGCGCAGCGGCTCATTCATGCACGCTCACAGGGTCTTGCGGAGTCTCGGGTGGGTCCAAAGCCGGCAGAGACGCAGAAAGTGGCTCGGCAGGGGCAGGCAGTTCGGCCACCAGAGCGGGTGCGGTCAGCCCGGCAGCCTGCATCATCCATTCGATGTCGTAACCCTCCTGACGCACCCGCTGGTCGTAATAGAAGAGGGTGATGCCGGTGGCGTAGATGGGCCCAAGGAAGCTATTGGTGAAGAAGGTGATGACCTGCGAAAGCGCAGTCAGGCCGGGCCCGATCTGGCCGTGGTGCTTGAAGGCCGCAGCCAGCACGAAGAACTGGGTGAGTCCCACCACACCGAGCTTGAGCACACCAATCAGCAGCCCCAGGGCCAGGATGCGTCCCCGCGAGCCCTTGCTCAAGAGGATGCTGCGCCGCAGGGACGGACGAGCCTTCAGGTCCTCCACCACGCAGGCCGGCAGCGCCAGGGAATAGCGCAGGCCCATCAATACGGTGTACACGACCACCGGGATCAGCAGGACGATGAAGACCAGCGAAGCCACAACGAGGATCCCCGCAGCCTGCGGGTTGGCCGTCGCGCCGTGGCTCCCGGCGCCCTTGAGGCCGTAATACGCCAGGGTCCCGAAATAGCCGCCGTAGAGCAGGGCAAACGGAGTCCACACAACGAAGGCGGTAATGGTCATCAGCCACAAGTAGCGGGGCAAACGGGGCAGGATGCTCTGGTAGGCGCCGCGGATGGTGGCTGGCTCTCCCAGGTGGACCCAGGCTACGGCCCGGCTGATGGCCGCCACGGCCGCTCCGAAGAGGAGGAAGATGACCAGCAGTTCAATAGCGCTGGCGGTCAAGGTGACCCACGCCAGCGATGCGGCCATGTGCAGAGCCTTCAGCAGCTCTCCCAGGCCGATCAGCAGCAGATTCATCGCCAGGCCCACGCCCGCATAGATGGCGAAGATGCCGGCGAAGAGGAGAAAGTTGGAGCGGTACAACTCCGCGGTGCGGTCGAGAATCTCGCCCAACGTACGCGGGCGAAGGTTGCTTTCCATGCCAGGCTCCCCCAAAGAGCAGTTTCCGTGTGAATGTGCCGTAACGAAGATTCAGCCGGTTGGCTTCTTCTTGAGGAGGAAGCCACTTGAGTACATCGACGTTCACTCAAGCGCCCCTGCAACTGCCCTGTCCTCGGGCGTTTGCGCCTGCTGGGATTCTGGAGTGGCTTTCCAGTCTACGCGGCGATTCCGGAGCGGCGCAAGGTGACGTTTTCCTGTCCTTGCCTGGGCCTCGCCGACGTGCGCAGGGCGATTCCCTGAAGGACGAGCCCCCGTTCAAGAATCGAATTCGTTCGGCGGTTCTGAACGCCTCTGGTATGCTGAATGGTTTACCCCCTTCGAGGAAGAATCAATGCCAGAGCACAGAGCGCGAAAACACCATCAGGACCGGGTAGCGGAGACGCTGCGCGAAGAGATCGGCGCCATGATTGAAGGCGAACTCTCCGACCCGCGGATCGGATTCTGCTACGTCACTGAAGTGGTGATGAACCCCGGCGCCAAGTCGGCGCGGGTTTATGTCGCGCTGGACAGCGCCGTCAAGGATATTGCCAAGGCCGAAGAAGAGACGGTTGCCGGCCTGGAAGCAGCCAAGGGGTACATCCGGATTGAGCTGAGAGACCGGATGGGCGTGCGCTATGTGCCGGAATTGAGCTTTTTGGCGGACCGTTCGGGCCGCTTCCAGGCGCGAATCGAGGAACTCATGGGCCGGTCGCGGAAGCGGCAAAAGGCCAAGGAGCCGAGCGCCGAGCCGGAAAAGAAAGCCCCGGTGGAGTAGCCGACCATGGACCCCGCCAGCTGGAATCAGGTCTTCCCTTCGCCGGGTGATGCGCCCGGCGCGGCGGTGGAGATCGCAGAGGCGTGCCGCATTGACGAGATTCTGAAGGTGCTGCGCCAGGGCGAGCGGTTCCTGGTCTGTGCCCATTCGCGCCCGGATGGCGACGCGGTGGGCTCGATCCTGGCCATGGGGATGCTGCTCAAGCAGATGGGCAAGCACGTCGACCTGGTGACAGCCGACCGGATTCCGAACATCTATCGCGGGCTGCCGGGCGCGGTCGAGATCCGCTCCGCGCTCCGCGTTCACGGACCCTATGACGCGGCCATCTTGTTGGAGTGCGATGGGCTGGCCCGCGCCAAGCTGCGCGGACTGGAGAAATTTCTGGTCATCAACATCGACCACCACACCAGCGGGCGGGAGTTCGGCCACCTGAACTGGATCGACCACGGCGCGGCCAGCGTGGGCGAGCTGGTCTACCGGCTGGTGAAGGCCGCCGGGGCCAGGGTGACGCCGGAGATGGCCACCTGCCTATACGTGACGGTGCTGACCGATACGGGCGGGTTCTGCTACGGCTCCACGCAGGCCTCCACCTTTGGGCTGGCGCGGGAGTTGGTGCTGGCCGGGGCCGATCCCATCCGGATTGCCCAGGAGGTGTATTTTTCCACGGCCACCTCAAAGCTTCTGCTCCTGGGCGCGGCCCTGAACAACCTGAAGCGCGACGGGCGGCTGGCCTGGCTGTGGGTGACCCATCAGGACATGGTGCGCACCTGCGCCGCCGAAGAAGACTGTGAAGGAATTGTGAATTTTGCTGTCGCCATCTCCGGCGTGGAGGCCGCGGCGTTTTTGCGTGAACTGCCGGAGCGGCGCATCCGTCTAAGCCTGCGCAGCAAGGGCCAGGTGAACGTGGCCTCGATCGCGGAACGGCTGGGCGGCGGCGGGCACCAGAGCGCGGCAGGCTGCACTCTGGAGGGGCCGTTGCCGCTGGCGATCGAGGAGATTCTGACCCAGTTGCGCCTCAGCGTGGCCTGTTTCAGCAGGGAATCCGGCTAAGCGGGCATTGCGATCCGGTGCGAATCTGTTAGCCTTGTCCCTGTTGAAACGCTTGAGCGTTTTCGTAATGGACGTAGATCGAAAGCAACGCGGACGAACGGCGTCATCCTGAACAAAACGCCGCCTTTGGCGATGCAAAATGAGTACGCCATCTGTGAAAGCCTCGTGAACGATTTTCGCGGCCGGTTGCTGGCGTGGAAAATGGCCGGGTAAGGTTCGTTGCCCCAAACGCCCTGACCCAGGCTGGAAGCGCGAGTCTGTGGGGAACAGGCGAAAGCCCATCCGTTGGAGAAGCCTTGGAATCGGAAACCTTTCAGGAAGTAACTGCTCCGGATTCGCCGGAACCCCGGCAGACGCGGCTTCCCAAGTGGGCCCTCGCCTACCTGGAGCCTTTTCTGGGGCCGTCTGACCCCAAGTCGCCGGGCAAGCTTTGCTGGCGCCTGCCGCCGTGGAAAGGCGTTTGCGAAGTCACTGTTTTCCTTCTCTGCACGGTCTTCTTTCTTGCCTACGGACTGACGCCGATTCTGGGAGGCAACGGATTCGGGCTGGTGGGCGCCGACGAGCCCCGCTACGCGCAGATTGCCCACGAGATGCTGGAGCACTTCGACTCCGCGCATACCGTGAAAGACCGGCTCAGCGCCTGCGTCACCCCTTATCTCTACGGCCATCCGTGGCTGGAGAAGCCGGCCCTCTACTACTGGCGGGCCATGTTCCTGTTTCAGGACTTTGGCGTCCACGACTGGACCGCGCGGCTGCCCTCCACCAGCTTCGCCTTCATCATGGTGGCGCTCATCTACCTGCACATGCGCCGTTTCCGCCCCGGAGGGCACCTGGACGCGGCCCTGATCACCGTGGCCTGCGCCGGCATCATGAGCTTTTCGCGCGGCGCCTCCACAGATATGCAGATGGCGGCGCCTCTGGCCATCGGGCTCCTGGGCTGGTACGCCTGGTATGAGACCGACTCCAAGTTCTGGCTCTACGACATCTACTTCTTCACCGGGCTGGCCACGCTGGCCAAGGGACCGGTGGCGCCCTTTCTGGCCCTGACGATCGTGTGCGCCTTCGCCTTCCTGCGCCGGGACTGGTCGATTCTGTGGCGATCGTTCTGGTGGCCGGGAGCGGTGCTTTACTTTGCCATGGTGCTGCCCTGGTTCATCGCCGTGCAGCATCAGAACCCTACCTTCTTCCGCGAATTCTTCCTGGAACACAACCTGGAGCGCTTTGCCACTTCGCGCTACCAGCATGTGCAGCCCTTCTGGTACTACGGCGTGGTGGTGCTGCTGGCGCTGATGCCGTGGACGGTGATTGCCGTGCCCGCGGTGATCGATGCGGTACGGGCCTCGGTGTCAGAGTGGCGGGCGCGCCACGCCAGCTTTTCCAAGCCCTGCGCGGGACGGCCGGGCGATGCCTTTCCTGAGTTTCTGGTGCTTTGGGCGCTGATTCCCATCGTTTTCTTCTCCTTCTCGCAATCCAAGCTGCCGGGCTACATTCTGCCTTCGATCCCGCCGATCACGATCTTGACCGGCGATTATCTTTTCCGCTGCCGCGGGAAAGGGCTGAATCGCTGGGTGATTGTGGGCCACGCGGCGCTGTCCGGGGTGGTGTCGGCGTTTGTGTTGCTGCTGCCATGGTTTGTGGCGCACGGCCCCAAGTTGCCTCCCATGCACGTGCTGGCGGTTACGCTGCTGGCCTCGGCCGGTGCGGCTCTGCTGATCCTGGTGGTCGTGAAGGGCTACGGCGTGGCCCATCTGCGGCTGGTCACCACCGGGGTTCTGATGGTGCTGGTGCTCTTCCTTTTCGGCGTGGGTCCGTTCTTCGGGATTCCGGCCATTCCCCAAACCAAGCGGGTCATTGCGCTGATGGATCGCTCCTACTCCGCGCGTCCGCTGGCGGAACGGTTGTCTGGCGTGGCTCCCGGCGACGAGACGGTGGCGGTCTTCCGGGTGCGGCGCGACGTCGAGTACGGACTCTCGTTTTACCGCAACCGCGAGGTGGTCAACTACGAGGACAGTGGCGTGCCCGACGAGCAGCACCTGCTGGTGGCGCGCATGACGGGGCGCGGAGGCGTTGACCTGCACACTCCGGCCGCTCTTGAGGAGTACCTTGAAGGACGGCCCCATGAACAGCTCTTCAACTGGCCGGAACAGGGACTGGTGGTCTACATGGTGGGTAGCCGATAAATTCCGGGTGTAGTTGCACTTGGCGGCAACTCGTGGCAAAGTGACGAGGAAGAGAAATTCGCTCCGTGCGCTTCTGGGAATGTCGGGAAGCCTGCCTGGGGTGAGGTTGACGGGCCTTTGTTGTGCCTTTGGCGCAGTTTGCCCGCACAATGTAGGCAGCATTCCTTGGGGAGAAGCATGGAATCGGGCGTTTCCATCGAGATTCTCGACCTGCGGCACTTTTCGGCGCCCGTCATGCGCGCCGTTCTGGAGGCCGAAGGCGAACTGTGGAGGCAGCGCCTTCACTGGGACTACAGGGTCTCCGCCAGGCTGTTGATGCAGTATCTCGACAGCCACATGCTGCCCGGCTTCGCGGCCCTGGAAGCAGGCCAGATCACCGGCTATGTTTTCTGCGTTTACGAGGAGAGCAAGGCCGTCGTTGGTGACGTTTTCGCGCTACGAAACCATGGGCCCGTCCAGGCGCGCCAACTGGAAGAGACCCTGCTCCGGCATGTTCTGGAGCTGTTGCAGAACTCGCCGCACGTGGACCGCGTGGAATCGCAACTCCTCCTGCACCCTGCCGGCGCGCATGGGCAGGTCTTCCGTGAGGCGGGATTCGATCTCTATCGCCGGCTTTTCATGGTGCGGAAACTGGAAGGCTTCTGGGGAACTCCGGTACCGGCAGTTCCTGCCGGACTGGAGTTGCGCCCCTGGCGCGACGACGACTTGCCGGCCGCCGCCCGGCTCATCACCGAGGCCTATCGCGACCATCCGGACAGCATCATCAACGACCAGTACCGGACCATCTACGGCTCGCTGCGCTTCCTCAACAACATCGTGCGCCACTCCGGCTGCGGCGATTTCGTAGCCCAGGCGTCGTCGGTGATGGTGGTGCGCCAGACCGGCGAACTGGCCGCGCTGGTGCTGGGCTCGCGCGTGAGTCCGGAGAGCGGCCACGTGACCCAGGTCTGCGTTCACCCGGCGCACCGCCGCCACGGCTGGGCGCGGCTGCTGCTTTCGCTCTCCGCCTCGAGCTTTCTGCGCCTGGGCGTCAAGGAAGTCTCCCTCACCGTGACCGAGGCCAACTCCCACGCCATCGATCTCTACCGCAGCGAGGGATACGATTGCACGCACATCTTCGATGCCGCGGTTTGGGAGCGGGGTTACAACGTCTGAGTCTCCGGCCAACTGCGCCAGCTTGGACTCGGGTCAAGCCTTATTTTTGCGGGTTGATGTAAGCAGACAGGCTCTTCGGCGTCTCGCGGCAGGCGCAATGCTTCTGGTGCTCGCGGTGCCATTGGACTCGCTGCTCAAGAGTGGGCCTGGGCGGCATTTTGTTTTGCGCGTGCCAGAGCTTGTTCATGGCGTCACTGGATCAAAACGGGAGTCAGCGGGCGATCAGAAACATCAGCCAACTGAGCACAATCGCCGAGCCCACAAAGAGCACAAAGCAATAAATTCCGTAGTGGATCATGCGTCGCGTCGTCTCGCGCTGAGTGATGCCGAAAACGACGGAGGCAAAGAGGGCGAAGAGAACCACAGCCGCGAAATGAGAGGGATGAAACACTAGGATTTCCTCCCGGTGCGGAGATTGTGGGCGTCCACGGCGGCAATCACGTTGAGCAGACCGGCCACCACGATGAAGCGCGTGCCCCAGTCGGCGGTGGTTACCTGCACCGGGTCCGCACCCAGGCCCAGAAGCTTGCTGAAGACGAAGAGCAGTCCGTTGCCCAGGTCGCCCACCAGGCCAAGAATGTGGAGGATGTCGCTAGCCCCCGAGTAGATCTGGCCCTGCATCAGGATTCCCAGGATAAACATGCCCAGAATCGATGCGGAGAGCAGCGCCCCACGGGCCCACTTGCGCAGCAGAAAATGCCCGGCTCCGGGCACCAGCCAGCCGGCGATCAAAGGCAGGTAAACAAACCCGCTTCCCGCCGCTACGTTCTTGTTTTGTTCGGTTGCCATGCCTACTTGACTATACCGCACCGGGGAGGGCGTAGGGAGTAGTGAATAGGGAGTAGAAAACCCGGCCCGCCCATAGGGCCCGTTGCCATCGAGCTATCTGTAGGCTGATCCCTTCCCCTGATCTCTACTCCCTACTCCCTGTTCCCTGCCTTTCAGATCCTCACCAGTTCCCGCTGCATCCGCCCCGTCACCCACGCCTTGCCGGGCGCAGTAATCATGTCAATCTCGCTGCGCACGCCAAACTCCGGCAGATAAATGCCCGGCTCTACGGAGAAGCAGGTGTTGGGCAGCAGACGGCGCTCGTCGTGGGTTTCCAGGTTGTCCAGGTGCGCTCCGGCCCCGTGCAGCTCCTGGGCGATGTTGTGGCCGGTGCGGTGGGTAAAGAAATCGCCGAATCCAGCCACGCGGATCACCTCGCGGGCGGCATCGTCGGCTTCGAATCCCCGGATGGGCAGATTCTCGGCAAAGGCCCGCTCAACAACGGCAATAGCGGCGTCGCGGGCGTTCACCACCGTCTGAAAGACCAGTTGCTCGCGCTCGCTGGGCTCGCGGCCCACCACGCCGGTCCAGGTGATGTCGTAGAAGACCGTGGCGGGCTTGTTTTGACGAGCCCAGATGTCGATGAGCAGAAAATCGCCTTCTTTGATCGCGGAGGAGTGCTCGGCGGTGGGGTCGTAGTGCGAGTCGGAGCAGTTGGCGTTCACGCTGACGTTGGGGCCAGTCTCCCACACCAGGCCCTCGCGGCGCATTGCTTCAGAGAGCCACTGCACATGGTCATATTCGGTGTAGGGCAGGGCCCCGCCCGAGGCGGGACGCAGGCGGCGGCCAATCTCCAGCCAGCCTTCGGCCAGAATCGCGTCGATGGCCCGCTGCGCAACGCTGTGGCTGGCGACTTGCTCCTCGGTGAGCACCGCTTCAAACTGGCTCACCATGTCGGCCGAGCTCACAATTTGCTTGCCCAGCCCGCGCAGGAATTCGACCGTCCCGGCGTCGACCATGGAGATGTACATGATGGCGTTGTTGGGCGAGTACTGCATGGCCACGGTCCGCGCGTCGAAGAGCATGGCTTCCAGGCCGGCGGCCAGTTCCTGCCAGCTCGAGTACTGCGCCTTGGAACCTGGCAGAGAGTCCAGGCGGCCCTGTTCGATGCGATGGACCAGCTTGCGCGGTTCTCCCGCGGCGGGCACAAAGTAGTACCAGCGCCGGGTGATGTGGGCTTTTTCATCCAGTCCCAGGATGCGTCCGGCGATGGGGTCGCGGTGATGGTGATCGTAAAACAGCCAGCCGTCGCAGCCGGCCTCGCGGATTGCCGATTGAATCGCCTCTAGGTTCATACCGGCCATTTTACGCGCAGAGAGCCGCAGGGTTCGTTTCCTGGAGCTTGAGGCGTAGATCGGCGATTTCGGAGGGAGCAGGGGGTTTTAACCCCCTGAAAATGAGCAAAATTGCCGGCCTTTAGGCCCGGGTATGTGCCCCGTTCCTAGAACTTGAACGAAACACAACTGTAAAACTACAGCGCCGCCATCGCCTCGCTTTGGCTGGGGAAGAGCCCGGCGTACTTCGTAATGCCCACCATGGTGAAGACTTTGGTAAAGTGCGCGGAAAGGCCGAAAGCATAGACCTTCTGCGCCGAGTTGGCGGCTTCGATCAGCATCTGGATCACCAGTGCGATGCCGCTGGAGTTGATGTAATCCACCTTGGTAAAGTCCAGCAGGACGAGCTTGGCCGACTCCTTGGGCAATGCCTGGTAAGTGCCCAGAACGGCGTCTTTCGAAGTGCTGGCGATATCGCCCTCGAAACGGAGGACGGTGACCGTATGACCGGCCGGGGAAGTAAGTTTTTCGACGCGCGCCTTGGTATCGCTTTGCACGATCTTCTTCTCTCCGTATTCTCTTTGACTAATCCGCTACTTTATCCAGCCGAATCAAGAGCCGGACATAACTGCTTTTTCCGTTCGCGCCGGCCACCCACTCGGCCTCGTCGACCAGCGCCTGGATCAGAAACATGCCCATGCCACGGGGATCTTCCTCGCCGCTGATCTTGCGGTCGATGTCGGGCTTGTGGGGCTGGCCTTTCATGCCCTTGCCGTCGTCAATCACCTTGACCTCGAGCGAATCCTCGCTGGAGTTCAGCACCACCCCCACCGAAAGGGCTTCATTCAGCCGGTTGCCGTGCTCGATGGCGTTGATGCAGGCCTCGGCCACGGCGGTTTTCAGGTCCTCCACACGGTCCTCGCGGAAGCCCATCAGCTTGGCCACGGCGGCCGCGGTACTCATGGCCACCTTTTCATAGCCCAGCCGAGAAGGTAGCCGAACTTCGACGCTGGTGGCTTTGGTCGCGATCATGCCAGCATCTCCCCGTTCTTCATGCCGCGGCACAACGCCAGAGCGGTCATGTCGTCTCCCTGAGGGCCGCCTTCAGCAAAGCCTTCGATAGCCGCCCACAATGCATCGAGAATACCATCGGCTTTTAGGGCCGGGCACTTCAAAAACTCCTCCAGAAGCCGTTCGGAGCCAAACTCCTCATCCCCTTTGAAGACCTCTGTGAGCCCGTCGGTATAGAACAAAAGCCGCGTCCCCGGTAGAAACACGTGGTGCTCGCTTAAGTAGTGCATCCCAGGCAAAAGTCCCAGCGGCGTGCCTGCGGCCTCAAACAGGCGAGGCTTTTCGCCCGGCTGCACGAAGAAACCAGGGTTGTGGCCGGCGTTCACCACTTCCACTTCGCCCGCTTCCGGATGCAGGCGGAGGAAGATGGCCGTGACGTAGCGGCGGCGCGCTTCTTCGCCCTCGGCCCAGTGCTGCTGGTTCATGCGCGTGGCCAGATCGCCCAGTGGCATTCCTTCGGCCGCCATGGCGCGGAAGGCCGAGCGGAAGCCTGTCGACATGATGGCCGAAGCCATGCCCTTGCCGGCCACATCGGCCACCGCCATCAGCACGCTGCCGTCGGGCTGCTCCACAATGTCCAGGTAATCGCCGCCCACCTCGTAGCAGGCGGCGGAGCGGAAAGCCACCGAGTAGCCGGGAATCGAGGGCAGCTTCTGCGGGAGCAGCGAGCGCTGGATGGCGCGGGCCGCGTCCAGATCCTGCTGCACGCGGGCATACTCGATGTTGCGCTTGTGATTGCGGGCGTTCTCCAGAGCCACGGCGGCCTGCAGCGCCAGCCCCTCGATAAAGTCGGCCTCGTAGAGCGTCAGTTCGCGGCCTTCGGGCGGAGCCACCACCAGCTCGGCCATCGACCGGCCTTCGCGGTCCTGAAGTGGATACGTGGGTAGAGCGTTGCCGTTCTTCGCGTCGAAGGCAAACTCCTCGCCGTACGTCAGCCCTGTGCCGGGAAACGCGGCCCCGGCCATTTCCAGCTCACGCACCACGATGCGCAGCACCTGCTCCAGCACCTCTTCCTCGCGAATGGTGGAGTGCACCTGGCGGGAAGCCTCCAGCAGCGCCTGCAAGCGCGCCACCTGCTGTTGCAGATCGATCGTTTCGCCGTTGCCGGGAAGCTGAATTCCAGCCGCCATCGCGCCTCTCCCTCTGTGGAATCCCACTCTAACATGGCTGTGGCGTCGCTGGCGTTGACGGAATCGCGGAGTTTGAAAGGCACTTCCCGGGCAGGCAGTCGGCTACCTTGCTGTCCTCTCCAACTAAACCTGGCTTCTCCATTGCTCCGCTTGAAAAATCGACTTGGAAGAGAGCAGTTCGTCCGGACTCATGTTGATCAATCTGCAAAGTAGAATGAATTTGTCGGTCAAGTAGAAGAAGCGGAGATCTGAATGGATGCAGATCCAGCAACACCCAGTGTAGGTAATCCTGCCCAGTTTTATTCCCATCGATTGCTAGAGCTGAATCAAGCGCAAGCAGCTGAACAGAAGCGCGAGAAGCTACTGGGTCTGGTCAAGCTAGCGCTCGCAGCCGTCACACTGCTCTCCACGCTATTGTTGCTTCGCCATCCGGCGTTTATTGAGCTTTTGCTGATACCTGTCGGTCTATTCGTACTGTTGGCGGTCCTGCACGAAAATCTGATCCGATCGATACGACTTCGCGCACGGGCCATTCAGTCCTATGAGCGCGGACGGGCAAGACTGGAGGGAAGCTGGGCCGGGACGGGTGAGACCGGAGAGCGCTTCCTCGATCCCTTGCACCCATATGCCCGCGATCTGGACCTGTTCGGCAAGGCTTCTCTGTTTGAACTGCTGTGCACGGCGCGAACTCGGGCTGGGGAAGAGACGCTGGCCGCATGGCTGCTCGCTGCCGCCCCTGTCGATGAGGTGCTGCTACGGCAGAATGCGGTCCGGGAACTCAAGGACCGCGTGAGCTACCGGGAAGAGTTGTTTTTGCTCGGCGAGACGGTGCGCGTGGGTGTTCACCCGGGTGCGCTGGCTGCATGGGGCGAGAGCAAACCGTTCCTTACTTTACGGAGCACCCGCATAGCAACATCGGTATTGGCTATTCTCTGGCTTGGAAGCCTGGTCTGTTGGGGCCTCTGGAACTGGGGGCTGGTGGCGGCGTTGATTACGATGCTGAATCTTGTCTGGGCTTACCGGCTGCATCGGCGCTTGGATAACGCGGCCGAATCGCTGGAAAACGCAGCAGTCGATTTGAAGCTGTTGTCCGGTGTCCTTGAACTCCTGGAGCAAGAGCGCTTTTCTTCGCCAATGTTGCTGAAGATGCAAGCCGCTCTCAGGCGTGATGGGGTCACCGCTTCCGTAGCAATCCGCAAGTTATACCGAATCGTCGAGTATCTCGGCCAGCGACGCAATCTCATTGCCAAAATGCCTGACCTCGTCCTCTTCTGGAGCGCGCAGTTGCTCTTTGCCGCCGAATGCTGGCAGCAGGATTTCGGCACGCAGATTCGCGGATGGCTCAGTGCGGTGGGAGAGCTGGAGGCACTCTCCGCGCTCTCCGCCTACGCATATGAGCATCCACAGGATGTATTTCCTGAGTTTGTCGGAAATGGCCCTCTGTTCGATGCCGAGGAACTGGCGCATCCGCTGTTACCGGTGGACAAAGCAGTGCGGAACTCCATAAAACTCGGCGACGGATTGCAGTTGATCATTCTGAGCGGCCCGAATATGGCGGGCAAAAGTACGTTTATCCGCAGTATTGGCGTAAATGCCGTACTGGCGCAGTGTGGAGCGCCGGTGCGGGCTGTGCGGCTGAGGCTTTCACCGCTCACCGTCGCTGTTTCGATTTGTGTACTGGATTCGCTGTCAGGCGGCATCTCGCGATTTTACGCAGAAATCCACAGGGTCAAACTTATCTCTGACCTTACTCAGGGATCGGTTCCGGTGCTGTTCTTGCTCGACGAGCTGCTCTCGGGCACCAACTCCCATGATCGGCTTGCAGGGACCGAGTTTGTGGTGCACAGCCTTGTAGAACATCATGCAATCGGCTTGGTAAGCACGCACGACCTGGCCTTGACCGAAATTCCCAAGGCAATGGGCGAACACGCCACGAACAGTCACTTCGAGGATCGGTTTGAGGATGGTCACCTGATCTTCGACTACAAGTTGAAGCCGGGAATCGTGAAAACCAGCAATGCGTTGGAGCTGATGCGCTCCATAGGGTTGGGCGTGAGGGGATGAGAATTGATGGCTGGCAGCTCACCCTCTCCACTGTTGTACTTTTTATCCAAGCCACACATCTGGTTGTTCCATCCTTCGCTTCTTTCTAGTGGAGGGCAGGAGAGCACGCTACCTTGCCGGCATCGGAGTTGCTCAGCCGCCACGGGAACGGCCCCTCCCCAAATGCTTTATCCTTCCATCGATGCCCAAGACCCTATCCGTCGCCATGATTGCCATGAACGAAGAGGCGAATCTGCCCCGCACCCTGGAGAGCGTCCGCTGGGCCGATGAGATCATTCTGGTCGACTCGGGATCCAAGGACCGCACCCTCGAAATCGCCCAATCCTTCGGCGCCAAAACCAGCTACCATCCCTTCGGCGGCCACGGCGAACAGAAAAACGTGGCACTCGACCTCTGCACATGCGATTGGATTCTTCTGCTGGACGCCGATGAAGTCCTGACCTCGGAACTGCAGCAGGAGATCCGCCAACTCCTCAGCAGCGAGCCTAAATACGGCGCTTACTGGATTCCCCGCCTAAACCTGATCTTCGGCCGCTGGATGCGCCACGGCGGCTTCTATCCCGACCGCAAGCTGCGCCTCTTCAAGCGCGGCTCAGCGCGGCTCAGCGAGGGAGTCGGCCCGCACTCGACGCCCCAATTCGAGGGGCCAAGGGGCAAGCTGAAGGGCGACATGCTGCACTACGCCTACCCCAACATGGTCGTCTATCTCGAACACATGAACCGCTACAGTTCCGAGATTGCCGAGCTACTGGCAAAGAGGGGCCGCACCAGCAAGTCGCTGCCCTCATTCCTGTGGAACGCCGTGCTGAATCCCTGGGCCACCTTCGTCTACAACTACTTTTTCCGTCTCGGCTTTCTGGATGGCCGCGAAGGCCTGCTGTTGCACCTGAACCACTCCGTCTACATCCATTGGAAGTTCATCAAGTCCTGGTGGATGGGCCAGGGCCGGGAGTAAGTCCAGCGGCAAGCGCCGCTCGATGCCCCTGGGTCTCGATATTGAGGAAGTACGCCGAATCGAGGGAGTAACACCGACCTCCCGGTCCACGCTCCCTCTGCACCGATGCGAGAGTTGCTCTACCGCCGTCCATGCCCATGGACGAAGTTGAACAGCCGCAGCAGGAGCAGAAGCACCGCAAACGCCACGATTCCGGCCAGCAGCAAATTGTGGTTGCGCGGTTTGGGCTGACGTTTCATGCGGCTGTCTGATCGAAATCCATCTTAGCGCGCCCCCGCCTCTCTGCGTCGAATTCCCCCCAAACATGCGAAGGCCCTCCGGCTCGCGCCGAAGGGCCTTCAGTCAACAACGATCCATCCTACGCCGTTACCGTCCGCGTGGGTTTGGACCCCCAAAGCCCGTAATAGGCAATGAAGAGGTAGCAGATGATGGGAATCACGAAGGAGTACTGGATGCCCACCTTGTCGGCCGCATAGCCGATCATGGCTGGAACCACTGCTCCGCCCACCACCGCGGTCATCACCAGACCCGAACCCTTGCTGGTCATCGGTCCCAGTCCCTTGATGGCCAGGGCAAAGATATTCGGGAACATGATGGAGTTGAAGAAGCCGCAAAGCACCAGGCTCCAGATGGCCGTTTGGCCGGTCGTGGACATGGAGACCACCATCGAAATGGCCGCGAGGGTGCCGAATGCGCCCAGCAGCCGGTTCGACTTGATCTTGGTGAGCGCCCAGGAGCCGAGCAGACGGCCGACCAGCGCGCCAAACCAGTAGAGCGAAACCAGGAAGGAAGCGGTCTTGGCGCTATCCACGCCCTGGGTCTTGAAGTAGTTGACCGCGATCGACGCCAGCCCGACTTCCACTCCCACATACAGGAAGATGCCCACCGCGCCCAGCACCGTGTGCTTGTAGGCCCAGATGCTGCGGCTCAGAATCGGGTCGCCGGCCTTGGCAGGACGGAAAGCCTGGGTCTGCTCGATGTGCGGCAGGTTCATGAACGCCACGGCCAGGCCCAGGATCAGCAATCCACCGGCGATGGCGATGTAGGGCCCGCGCACTGTGTCGGCAATGGCGGCCTTGGAGACCATCTTGGCCGGATCGGTAAGGATGTAGGCGCCCGCCACCAGCGGCGCGATGGTGCCGCCGACCGAGTTGAGCGCCTGTGCCAGGGTCAGGCGAACCGGTGCGCTGCTTTCCGGCCCCAGAATGGCTACATACGGATTGGCCGCCGTCTGCAGGGCGGTCACACCCGCGCCCACCACGAAGACCGCGGTAAGGAACAGCGGAAAGCTGACCATCTTGGCGGCGGGAACGAACATCAGGCAGCCCACCACCTGGATGAACAGCGAGACCACCATCGTCCGCTTGTAGCCAATGGTCTCAATCAGCTTGGAAGTCGGCGAGGAGAAGACAAAGTAGGCCAGGAAGAACGCCGACTCGGCCAGCATCGCCCATGCGTAGGGCAGATCGAAGATCGAGCGCAGATGCGGCACCAGGGCCATGTTCAGGTTGGTGATGAACCCGAAGATGAAAAACAGAACAGCGACCGTAATGAACGGTCCAAGGTAGTTCGGCGTGTTGGTAGCCGCCGGCGGTGTGGATCTTGTAGCCATAAAGGGTTGTTCCCCGCTTCCTCAAAATTGTGTCGCCCGGTTGGGGCGTTCCTGCCGTGCAGGGCACCGGTGAATGGCCAGCCCTCGGACGGTCATTTCCTGCCGTGGAGCCAGCCTTGGTCCCGGAATCCCGGATTCTTGCCGCACACAACACTATACGGAAATCCCCACTCTGGGGAAGTGACGGCGGAAACCGCAGTGCGCTTGGCAGGAGGCGAAAGACGCGTATCCTGGGCTGCCGAATCGGGCGAAATGCCGTATTCTCATAGGAAAGTGAGGAACGACACGTGGCCAATGGAACACTGGGTGGCACCAAAGTGTTGAGCGGCGTCAAGCTGAAGAAGGTTCTCGCAGCCCTGGAAGGCAACTGGCAAGCGGAGATGGAGGGCCACCACACCTACCTTGCCCTCGCTGATCGGGACTCGGACCCCGTGCGTGCCCAGGTTCTGCGCCATCTGGCCGGAGCCGAGTGGGAGCACGCCGCCCTCTGGGCCGGCCGCATCGAGGAACTGGGCCAACCCGTGCCCGTCTATCGCGGCAGCCCCGGTGGTGATGCCGATTCGCTGGCTAACCGCGCCGGCGGCATCCGCATGGCCCTCCGCCGCCTGGAAATCGAGGAAAGCCGCCAGATCGCCAGCTACGGCGAACAACTGAAGGCCCTGGGCGACGAGGACTCCGTAGCCATCCTCGATCACGTCATTGAGGACGAAAAGGATCACTACCGCGAACTCGGATCGCTCCTCCGCGGCCACTACCCCCAGCCCACCGGCGCGCACAAAATTGACGCCAAGGCCGTTCTTGAGGAGATGCTGGCCAAGCGCAGCCAGGGCCGCAAGCAGCCCGGAGCCTGGATCGGCGACGCCATTTACGGCGTCAACGACGGCCTGGGCGCCATCTTCGGCATCGTTTCCGGCGTCTCCGGCGCCACCGCGGGCGACAGCAAATACGTCCTGCTGGCCGGCCTCTCCGGCCTCATCGCCTCCGCCCTTTCCATGGGTTCCGGCGCTTACCTTGCCGCCAAAAGCGAGCGCGAAATTTACCACGCCGAGTTGGCCCGCGAGCGCGAAGCCATCCAGATGAACGGCCCCGAAGCCCGCGAACTGCTCTCGCTCTACTACCAGGTGAAGGGCCTGCCCGAGGAAGACGCCCACCACATGGTGAATCACATCGCCAGCGATCCCGACCAGCTCCTCCGCGCCTTGGCCGGCGAACGGCTGGGCACTTCAGAAGAAGCGCTCGCCAACCCCATGGTCTCGGCCAGCTCCGGAGCCCTGTCCACAGCCGTCGGCGCTGCCATCCCCATCCTTCCCTTCTTCTTCCTGCACGGAGTCGAAGCCGTCATCGCCGCCGCCGTCATCTCCTTGGCCGCCCACTTCGCCGTCGGTGCTGCCAAGAGCCTCATCACCGTCCGCTCCTGGTGGTCTTCCGGCCTGGAAATGACCGTGGTCGGTGCTCTCGAAGGCGCTGTCACCTACGGCATCGGCGTTCTACTCGGCGCAGGCGGAATGTAAGCGAAAAAGCTCCTTGCCAGTCCAGCCCGAAAACGGCATTTCCAGACCCCGCAGCCTGGAAATGCCGTTTCTGTTGCCCAAACGATCAAATTGTGGCTATCATGGCTTGCGCCTTCCCCCCAGGGCGGTGAGACACCCACCCGCGCGCATCTCACCGGCCCTGATCCGTACGCTGGACGAGGTCCGCCTATGAGTGAAACAGCATCCGTCCTTTCTGTGCATCTTGACCTGCCCGCGGATAGCACCGCAGAGGAAAAGGAAGAGGCCGTCAGCCAGTTGCGCCAGGAGCTTCTGGAAACAGACGTGGACTCCGTGGAGAACGCGACCGGCGGCTCCGCGCCCACCGGCGCCAAGGGCTTGCCTCCCGGCCTCGACACCCTTCTGGTCACCCTGGCCGGATCGGGCAGCGTCCTGGGCAATGTCGTCAACGCCATCGCCAATTGGTCCAGCAGCAAAAAGAGCAGTGTGACCATCAAGTGCGACGGGAATGAGTTCACCTTCTCCAATCCCACCGCCGAGGAGCAGCGCCAGTTGGTCAAGGCGTGCGTGGCCAAGTTGTCAGAAAAGAGGGGTTGAATGCCGGCCCGCGAGGCACTCATCGTCGCCAGCGCGAACTACACTGACCCCCTCTTGCGTCAATTGCAGGCGCCTGCGGCCGATGCTGCCGGCTTGATCGACGTTCTGTCCAATCAGGAGATCGGCGGCTTTCAGACCAAGGCGTTGATTGACCGCCCCAGCTATGAGATTGCCGCGGCCATTGAAGAGTTCTTCATCGACCGCCAGCCCGACGACTTATTGCTTCTCTATTTCTCAGGACACGGCATCAAGGACGTGGATGGCCGTCTCTACTTTGCCACCACCAACACCAAGCGCTCCCTGCTTCTGGCCACCTCCGTCCCGGCCAGCATGGTCAATGACGCCATGCTGCGCAGCCGCTCGCGGCGTGAGGTGCTGATCCTCGATTGTTGCCACAGCGGAGCCTTTGCCCGCGGCATGGTCGCCAAGTCGGACTCGAGCGTCGGGATCAGCGACAGTTTTCAAGGCACCGGGCGCATCGTGCTCACCGCCTCCGACGCCACGCAATACGCCCTGGAAGCGGAGCAGGCCACCGGGATGGGCGTGCGCAGCATCTTCACGGAAGTCCTGGTGAACGGACTCAAAACCGGCGAAGCGGATACGGATTTTGACGGACGCATTACGCTCGATGAGCTCTTCGCCTATACCGAGGACAAGGTCCTTCAGCGCACTCCCAACCAGAAGCCGATGAAATGGGCCCTGGGCGTCACCGGGTCCATGATCATTGCGCAAAACAAGAACCCGGTGATTCACCCGGCCGACCTGTCGTCCAATCTTCTGGACGCGCTGGACAGGGACAACCTTCCCTCCATTCGCCAGGTTGCGGTCAAGGAGCTGGGAAAAATCCTCGCCCGCCAGGACCGCGCCCTCGCCCTGGCCGCCGAAATCAAGTTGAACGAACTGGTCGCGGACGACAGCCGAACCATTCAGGAGTTGGCGCGCGGCATCTTGGCCGAAAAAGCCAACCGGGAAGATGCGGAGCAAAATCGGCAAGCAGCAGCCGCGGAACGCGACGCCGAGGCGGCTCGTCTGCGTGAGGCCGAAGCCAGGCAATCGCGCCAGAAGCAGGAGGAGCAGGCACAGAAGGCAGCGGCAGAAAAAGCGCGTCGCGCTGAAGAGAAGCGCTTGCGGCAAGCTGCCGCCGAGCAAGCCCACCAGGCGCTATTGGAGCAGGAACAGAAGGCAGCGACTGAAAAAGCACGTCTTGCCGAGGAAGAGCGTATGCGGCAGGAAGCGGCTGAAAAGGCTCGCCGTGAGAAAGAAGCGCAGGAGAAAACGGCCGCCGTCGAAGCGGCGCGCCGCGCCGAGCATGAGCGTCTGCGGAAGGCTGCGGCCGATCAGGCTCGCCAGGCCGAGGAGGAACAGGAGCGGAAGGCAGCGGCGGAGAAAGCTCGTCTGGCTGAAGAAGAGCGCCTGCCCCTTGCGGCGGCTGTGAACGCTCGCCGTGAACAGAAAGCGCAGGAGCAGAAGACGCCCGGCAAACAGGGATTCTCAAGTAAATTCGAATCGCAAACGCCCAAGCACAAAGCCTTGCAAGTCCCCAGTCTGGCTTCCTCTCTTGCCTTGTTGCTGCTGGCGCTCGCCCTGCTCTGGTGGGCCTTCCGCAGCAAGGCTCCTCAGCCCAATCCGGAAGTCAATCAGACCGCCGTGAAAAACGAGCCCGCTGCCAGCGCGCCTCCGTCGAGCAACGCCAATCCAGGCAAACCTACCGATACCGGCAAGCCCACAATGACCAGAACGACTGCGGGGTCGTCCGAAACCAGCAACGAGTCTCTTCCGGATATCGATAAGTACCGCAGGCAGGTGCAGCAGAACCCGAAAGATCCCGATGCGCGAGACTATCTGGGCGACGAGCTGCTAAAGACTGGCCAAGTGGACGCCGCCATCGAACAGTTTCAGGCGGCCGTAAGTTTGCCGCCAAAAGACATTGGGCGCGCCTATCTCTATCGCGATCTCGGGGAGGCCTTCGAGAAGAAGGGCGACTACGATGCTGCGCTGACCGCCTTGAGGAAGTCTGTGACCTTGTGGCCAGTCAAAAACGAAGCCGTTTTGTGCCGCCTTCCCTTCGAGCAGGGTGCCATCGGGCGCATTCTCGAAGAGAAAGGTGATTTCGCCGGGGCAATGGAATATTGGCGGAGTCTCGTCACTGTCGCGAAAGACCCGGAGGAATGCCTGCGCCAGGCGGAGCGCCTCGCAGCGAAGACCCCGCACTACGCAAATGGGATTCCAAATGCCAATGCGAGCCCGGAAAGACCCAAGAGATAAGTTGGGGATGTACAGGCTACGCACAAGCCGTTCCGCGATTTGAAACCTACCTACACCGCGTGCTCCGAGTCCGGATTGTCGAACCGCGTGAACTTGGAGATGAAGTTGAGCTCGACGGTGCCGGTGGGGCCGTTTCTCTGCTTGGACAGGATGATTTCGGATTTGGCCTTGTCAGACTCCGACATCTCCTCGCTGCGGTTGTAGTAAGCCTCGCGATGGATGAAGGCCACCACGTCGGCGTCCTGCTCGATCGATCCTGACTCGCGCAAATCGCTCAGCATGGGCCGCTTGTCGTCGCCGCGGCGCTCGCTGGCACGGGAGAGCTGCGACAGCGCCACCACCGGCACGTCCAATTCCTTGGCCAGCGCCTTCAGCCCGCGGGAGATGGCCGAAACTTCCTGAGTGCGGTTCTCGTAGTGCTTGCCGCCCGCGGAGGGCAGTGTGGCCGTCATCAGCTGCAGATAGTCCACCATGATCAGGTCCAGCCCCCCCGCGTTCTGCTTCAGCCTTCGCGCCTTGGCCCGCATTTCGGAGAGCGAAATGCCCGCCGAGTCGTCGATGAAGAGGTGCGACTCCACCAGTTGGCCCAGGGCGTTGGTCAGCTTGTCGTGATCCTCGCGGCCCAGGAAGCCGGTCTGCAGCTTGCGCTGGTCCACCCAGGCCTGTGAGGCCAGCATGCGGCGCAACAGCGACTCCTTGCTCATTTCCAGGCTGAAGACGGCCACGATGGCATTCTTGAGCACCGCCGCGTTCTGGCAGATGTTGATGGCCAGCGCGGTTTTTCCCATCGAGGGGCGGGCGGCGATGATGATCAGCTCGCCCTTTTGCAAGCCGCTGGTCATGCGGTCCAGCTCGGTAAAGCCGGTGGCCAGGCCGGTAACCTCGCGGCTCTCCTTGTAGAGGTTGTCGATGCTGCCAAAGGAGTTCTGGACGATCTGGTCCAGACTTTGCAGGCCGTGGGTAATGCCCTTTTCGCTGACTTCCATCAGCTGCGACTCAGCCGATCCCAGCACCTCCAGAGCCGTCTCGCTCTGGTCTGCGGCGCGGGCAATAGCCGCCGAACAAATCCCCATCAGCCGGCGCAGCAGGCTCTTGTCCTTGACGATCCGGATGTACTCCTCGATCACCGGCCGCCGCGGCAAACCCTCCGTCAGCGATGCCAGGTACGCCACGCCGCCCACCGCTTCGATTTCCTTGTAGCGGGCCAGTTCGTTCGAGAGCGTCACAATGTCCACGGCGCGCTGCTGGTTCAGCAACTCCGTCATGCGCAGGAAGATGCGCCGGTGCGAGTCAAGCGAGAAGTCGTCCGCGTCGATGCGCTCGGCCGCCTCGGCGTGCGAGGCATTGTCCAGCAGAATTGCGCCCAGAATGGTTTTTTCAGCGTCGATGTTCGCCGGCAGTCCGGCGTCGAGCCGCAGATCGGGAATGGTGGCCATATCTAAAAAGTCTAGGCCGATGACGGGCCAGCCGCTATTGTGAAGATTCCGGCGCCTTCGTGGAAAACAGGTCCCAGACCATGCGGGCATGGAGAATCGGGCCGAAATCCTTGTTATGGCTATAAATTATGGCTACAATGTCGCCATGGATATCAGCACCGCGGAAGCCAAAAACCGTTTGCCGGAGTTGATCCGCATGGTCGAGGCCGGTGAGAAGATCATCATCACCCGCCATGGCCGCCCCGTGGCGCAGCTTGGACCCGCACCGCAACCCGCGCGCAAAGTGCGCTTCGACGGCATGATGGACCGTATCCGCCTATTGCCCGGCTGGGACGATCCCATCACCGAGGAAGAACTTCTGGGTGAGGACAAATGAACGGAGAACCTTCAGTGCGTGGCTACCTGCTCGACACCCACACAGCGATCTTCTCCATGCACCAGTCAAAGTCCCTCTCTGCGACCGCAAAAGACGCTGTTGCAAAAGGGCCAAACTACCTCAGCGTGATCTCTTATTGGGAGGTCATGATCAAAAGCATGAAAGGCACACTGGACGTAGGCAATCCCCGCGCCTGGTGGTCCACTGCCCTGGAGCAATTGGCTGCGGCCCCGCTTCTGCTGCGTCCGCAACAAATCGACCAGCTCCACACTCTGCCGCCCATCCACAAGGACCCCTTCGACCGGATTCTCGTCGCTCAGGCCACGGTGGAGGGGCTCACGCTGGTGACTTCCGACAAAACGCTGGCGCGCTACGCCGGGAACGGGTTGAGGGTGGTCGGGTAAACAACCACCCTCTGTAATCTGCTTACTCCGCCTTCTTCCACCGCAGAATCGGCTTCCGCGCCGCCTGCACCTCGTCCAACCGCGAAACCCGCGTCGAGTGCGGCGCCGTCTTCACCAGTTCCGGCGTTTCCTCCACTTCCCTGGCAATCGCCCGCATCGCCGCGATGAACTGGTCCAGCTCATGCAGCGATTCGCTTTCGGTGGGCTCAATCATCAGCGCTCCGTGCACGATCATCGGAAAGCTGACCGTGTAGGGGTGGAAGCCGTAGTCGATCAGGCGCTTGGCAATGTCGCCGGTCTTCACGCCCAGGGCCGCCTGGCGCTTGTCGCTGAAAACCACCTCGTGCATCGACGCGGTCTTGTACGGCAGCTCGAAGATGTCTTCCAGCTTGGCGCGGATGTAGTTGGCGTTCAGCACCGCGTCTTCCGTGGTCAGGCGCAGCCCGTCCGGCCCGTTGGCCAGAATGTAGGCCAGCGCGCGGATAAACATGCCTACGTTGCCGTAGAAGGCGCGCACGCGGCCGATGGATTGCGGCCGGTTGTACTCCCACGTCAATCTGGAATTGCGGTCTTCCCCCTCCTCGGCGGAAGCGCGCGCTGCGGACGGGGCGCGGAACATCGATGGCGTATCGGCAGAGGAGGAGTCCGCGCCTTCTGATTCCCAGGTCCCGGATTCGGGGCCCTTCGTGCCGTTTCCCACTCGGACCAGCACCGGAATCGGCAAGTACGGCTCAAGAAATGCCTTGCAGGCAACCGGACCGGAGCCGGGACCACCGCCACCGTGAGGCGTCGAGAAGGTCTTGTGCAGGTTCAGGTGCATCACGTCCACGCCAAAATCACCCGGGCGCGCCTTGCCCACCAGGGCGTTCATGTTGGCGCCGTCCATGTAGAGCAGCGCGCCCTTGGCGTGCAGAATCTCCGCGATCTGCGCGATCTGGCTCTCGAAGACGCCAATGGTCGAGGGGTTGGTCAGCATCAGTGCGGCGGTCTCTTCATCCACCTGCCGGGCCAGCGCTTCCAGATCGATGCCGCCCTCGGCGTTGGACTTCAGATTCTCTACCGTGTAGCCGCAGATGGCCGCAGTGGCCGGGTTGGTGCCATGCGCCGAGTCGGGGATGAGCACTTTTTTGCGCGCGTTGCCCTTGGACTCGTGCCAGGCCCGGACCAGCAGAATGCCCGTCATCTCGCCATGCGCGCCGGCGGCCGGCTGCAGGGTAATCGCGTCCATGCCGGTGATTTCCAGCAGGCAGCGCTGTAGCAGGTCGACGACTTCCAGAACTCCCTGGGCCAGCGATTCCGGCCGATAGGGATGCGCCTCGGCCAGACCCTCGATGCGGGCCACGTACTCGTTCACCCGCGGGTTGTACTTCATCGTGCAGGAGCCCAGCGGATACATGCCCAAATCGATGGCGTAGTTCCAGGTGGAGAGCCGCGTGAAGTGGCGGATAATCTCGATCTCGCTCAACTCCGGCAGTTCCGCGCTCTTCTCACGATGGGTCGCGCCCAGCAGCGCCGCGGCGTCCACCGCCGGTACGTCCAGCGGCGGCAGCATGTAAGCGTGTTTGCCGGGCGAGGAAATCTCAAACAGCAAAGCCTCATTCTGGCTCAGGTGGGGGCGAACTCTTGTGGTGGCTGCAGAAACGGTTGCGTCGTTTGTCATCGGATTCCTCTTACGCCTCCACCGGCTTGGCAGCCAGCACATTGGCCGCGGCGTCGATCTGTGCGCGGGTCACGACTTCGGTGGTGCACCACAGCGTTGCGTTGCCCAGTTCCGGATACCAGCGGCTCAGTTCGATGCCGCCGACAATCTTTTCATCCAGCAGCCGCTGGCTCCATACCGCCGGCGCCTCTTCGGTTTGCAAAACAAACTCATGGAAGCGCGGCGCACCGCTGAACAGGAGCTTCGCTCCGTCTTGTGACCCAAGCTTTTCCGCCGTATAAGCCGCCTTGGCCAGGTTCTGCTCGGCAAGCTCGCGGATCCCTTCCTTGCCGTAGACGGCGAGAAAGATCGTGGCCATCAGCGCAACCAGTGCCTGATTGGTACAGATATTCGAGGTGGCCTTTTCGCGGCGGATATGCTGCTCGCGCGTGGAGAGCGTCAGGCAGAAACCGCGGTTTCCATTCCCGTCCACCGTTTGCCCCACGAAACGCCCGGGCATCTGGCGCAGATATTGTTCCTTGCACGCCAGCACGCCGCAGAACGGGCCGCCATAACTGAGCGCGACGCCGAACGACTGCGCCTCCATGCTGACGATGTCCGCCTCCACCGGCGGCCGCACCACGCCCAGCGAAACCGCTTCGGCAATGGAGACGATCAGCAGAGCGCCCTTGGCGTGCGCAATTGCCGCAATGGCCGGAATGTCTTCGATGACGCCGAAGAAGTTCGGGCTCTGCACCAAAACCGCAGCCGTTTCTTCCGTCACCGCCGCATCCAGCGCGGCCAGATCCACGCGCCCGGTCTTGGCGTCATAGCCCACGACCGCTGTCGACAGGTCCTGGTGCATCGAGTAAGTGGCCATCACTTCGCGGTACTCGGGATGCACGGTTGCCGCTACCACAGCCTTGTCTCGGCGTGTAAGGCGCATGGCCATGCGAACCGCCTCGGCGGCTCCCGTCGACCCGTCGTACATGCTGGCATTGGCCACGTCCATGCCGGTCAACTCCGCAATCATCGTCTGGAACTCGAAGATGGCTTGCAGCGTTCCCTGCGTGATCTCGGCCTGGTAGGGCGTGTAGCTGGTCAAAAACTCGCCGCGCTGTACCAGCGAATCGATAATCACCGGGCGGTAGTGGCGATAGGCGCCAGCGCCCAGGAAGCTGGCGTAGTCGGTGGCGTTCTTCTGGCCGGCAGCCTTGAAATAGTCGATGATCTCGCTCTCGGCGTGGGCCCGCGGCACATTCAGGTCCTGCTCGATGCGGTGCTCGGCGGGGATGACCGAAAAGAGGTCGTCGATGGAAGCAGCGCCGATTTCGGCCAGCATCTGCTGGCGTTCGGCGGGAGATTTGGGCAGGTAGCGCATAAGATAATTGCTCCTCTTGAGACTGTGACGGGAGACCAGGGTCAGAGATCAGGGGTCAGAAACCGGGAGACCTGCGGCGCGTGAAGGCATGTTGCTTTCCACCTATGCACCAGAACACCACTCGCGCACCGACATCTGCCCGCGGAGATCCCGATAAGCGGCAAGAATTGTGCACGCGTCCTTGTGGCTGAAGCCGGATGGACCGGGTCTTTTCTGATCCCTGTTCCCTGATCCCTGACCCCTGCTTTTCTAGCTCTCTTCCGCGATGAACGCCTCGTACGCCGCGGCGTCCAGCAGCTTTGCCACCGCAGCAGGATCGGCGACCTCGACCTTGATAATCCAGGTTTCGTGCGGCTTTTCGTTGATCTTGTCCGGAGCGTTCTTCAGTTCCTCGTTCACCGCGGTCACGGTGCCCGTAACCGGCGAGTAGAGGTCGCTGACGGCCTTCACGCTCTCCACCGAGCCGAAAGTCTCATTGGCTGTGACTGCGTCGCCCACCTTGGGCACGTCCACATAGACGATGTCGCCCAGGGAGTTCTGCGCGTAGTCGGTAATGCCGACGGCGCCGATGGAGCCCGTGAGCTCGATCCATTCATGTTCGCGGGTGTAGCGATAGTTGGCAGGGTAAGACATGGCGTTCCGATCCTCCAAGGAAATGAAATCCTAGTGTACGACCTGGGGAGGCTCCGGGAAAACCCGCCTCGCGCAAGATGAAAAGCAGGGAATAGGGCGCGGGAATCAGGGGGAAAGGAACGGCCTCCCGTTTTCAGCAGACGCCGCCTCTATGCGGGGCAGAAGCCTGCATACGGCGCCAGCGGCACAACAAAGAGAATTTCCATCATCCCCGCCTGGTTGATGGGCAAAGTGGCCAGGGCAGCGCGGACTTCGCCTTCGTCGGGAACCTCCCACAGGATCGCCGCGCCCCCCACGTCGCCCCGCTTCCATATCTGACGAATAAGACCGCTCGCATAAAGCTCCCTCACCCGCTGACTTTCGCGGGCAAGCAACTCAGAGGTAAAAGCTTCCGGCGGAAATGCATCGACGCGACGGCTGGAAAGAGTCAGTATTTGCATGACCAAATTGTAAGGGCAGAGACCTGATACGGCAGTTGTAGATCGACTTTTGCGGAGGGAGCAGGGACCTTCAGGCCCCTGAATCAGCTGCAAAATAGAGGAGGCCTTTAGGCCCGGACCCTTGTCCTCGTGCAGCCTTCTCGCCAAGCACAACTGTAGTGCTAGTTCGGCGCGCCCGCGGTTTCCTCCGCGGCAAAGGTGCACTCCCGGCACTGGCAAACCCGGCGCAGGTACTCCCAGGAATAGATCCCGCCATTGTGCCCGTCCATCCAGTTGAACTGCAGCGCATAGCGGCCCACCGGGTGCACTCCCGCCGGCTTCGACGGCGGCGTGTACATGGGCAGCAGTTCGGCTGGTTTCGCCTTGGGCTGGCCCGCCTTGCGGCCCTCGTTTTTGCGCTCTTCAATGCACGTGGCGCAGGGGCAGGCTTCGCGCAGCCATCCGAAGGTCCACGCGCTGCGGTGGCCGTCCACCCAGTCGATCTCCAGGCCCTTGCCCGTGCTCAGCAGGACCCGCACCTTTTCCGGGGTGATGGCGATGCGCGGCAGAGGCTGGTTGGCCTCCTCTTCGCGCGCTTCCTGCTCTTTGTGGACGATGCGTATCCCTTCGTGGCTCATGTCTCCATTTTAGTGGGATTCCGGGCTTCCCGCATCGTTTCCGGCAATGCACCCGGGACCCGGACCCGGTTTTCAGAGCCAACACTCCGTAACCCATTCAGCCCGCTACAGCGGGAGAAGCATTTACGGTGCCAGAAATCCCACGGAACCCTGGCCCCAGTCGGTCGTTTTGGTTCCCCGTAGTTCTTCCACCGAAGAGACTTCCAGCTTGATCTCGTGCCTGCTTCCCTGGACGTGTTTCCAGTCGTGGGGTGCGATCTGGAGGAGGTAGTCCACCTGCCATCCACCGTCGCCTTCCGCCTCGGGAATCATGTCGAAGCGCAAAATGGGAAGCGGCTGCCCGTCGAACCAGACCTTCACATTTTCCGCCCGAAGCTCCGGTCCGAGTACAGTGGGAGAGTCCTTCATCGCCGCTCCGAGAGCCTTCATCTCGCGCTCGTCCAGGATGCCATTGCCGTCCCCGTCGAACTTCATCACCCTGGTGAGCGAAGTGGGCCGGAAAATCACAAACACCGTGGGAACTGGACTATTGATGTGAAAGGCGTGCATCCCGTAGAGTTCCATGCGGCCGATCGTGAAAGTATCCTCGCGGTCGTGCGTAAGATCGTAATCCCATGCCCATCGCTCAAGACTGTCGTAGCGATATCCGGCGCCGTTCACATTGACTGCGCCATACACCCGGGCAGGAACCTCCGCGTCAAATATCCCATCCTCCGCCACCGGGACAAAGATACCTCCCGGATGACTCCAGGTGATCGGAATCAGGTTGATGTAAGTGGTGTGCGGCTTGCCGTTCAAGTACTGCACGTGTCCTGAAAAGCGAGACCATTTCAGCGCCGAGCGGCCTGTCAGGCGCGGCTGTCCGGGCGCGGTAAGCTCCCAGGAAACATCCTCCGCGCCCGGATAGGGATGCTCCAGCTCAAAGCTCTTCTCAAAGCTCCCGTTTTCCACGCGAATTTCCGCCTTCTCTTCATGAAGCGATTGGCCGCCACCTTCAATCCGAACCAGAAGGTGATAACTTCCGTTGTTCAGGTCCGTTGCGGACAGGGTCAGGCTGGGTTGGACGGAAAGGGTGTCCGGAGGCGCTGCATACGGGTGTTTGAGATCGATAGAGTGTCCCGGAACATTGTAAAGATAAGCTCGCACTGCGGGAGCCTGTGCGGCAGCAGTCCCCAGCGCCCAGCATAGCAGGACAGAAAGTAAAACCCTCCTCGCCATAACTTTGTCTTCCTCCCGAATTGGATTGGCTGAAACTCCGCAATCTATAACTCGCAGGAGTGCAGCCCGGCCCCTCGTGGCGCAGGTTTCTTAAGTCGAGTCGGAATGGTCCGGCTCAAACATAACTCGCAGCCAATAGAAAAGGCGTACCTCTGTCGGTACACCTTCTCTTCTTACTTTGTTCCAGAGTTACCCGCATTCAAATTTCAGATCGCGAACACCACTTCCTTCGCGCTGGCTGACTCGATCAGTTTCACCGGGTAATAAGCGTTTCGAGTGTATTGCTTCACCATGCGGTTGGTGTTGAAGAACGATCCGTTGAAAGCCAGCGTGTTGCGCATCAGGCGGGCCCAATTCTCCGGCGCCGCGCGATAGAGCGGAACCACGGCGTTTTCAAGTTTCTCGTAGAGCGAGCGAGCCTCCGCGGCATCGTCCGCGCCGTCTTCAATCGCCCAGCCAGTGAAGCCTTCGATGCAGCCTTCGATCCACCAGCCGTCCAGAATCGAGAGGCTGGGGACGCCGTTCAGCGCGGCCTTCATCCCGCTGGTGCCGGAGGCCTCATAGGGCCGCTTGGGCGTATTCACCCACACATCCACGCCGGCCGTCAGCAGTGCGCCCAGGTCCCACGCGTAGTTTTCCAGGTAGACGATCCGCAGCAGGTCGTTCGACAGCTTGGCTGCCTCTTCGATGACCTGCTGGATGAGAGCTTTTCCCGGCTCGTCCTGGGGGTGCGCCTTCCCCGCGTACAGAATCTGCAACCCGCCGGCCGCCGTGGCAATTTTCGCCAGCCGTTCCGGGTCGGTGAACAGCAGCGTGGCGCGCTTGTACGTGGCGGCGCGGCGGGCAAAGCCCAGCGTGAGCACCTTGGGATTCAGCACCAGCCCGGTCCGCGTGGCCACTTCCGTCAACAGAGCTTCCTTGGCGCTGGCGTGCGCCGCCAGCATCTTCTGCTCCGGCACGTCGATGGCGTTGCGCAGGTAAAGATTGTCGCGCCGCCACGCCGGAATGTGCTCGTCCAGCATCTGCTGCACCGGCTCGGAGACCCAGGTGGGCGCGTGCACGCCGTTGGTGATCGAGTCGATGGCAAACTCCGGGAACATCTCGCGGGAGACCTTGCCGTGCTGCAGCGCCACACCGTTGGCATAGCGTGAGAAGCGCAGCGCCAGCAGCGTCATGTTCAGCATTCCGTCGCGGAAACAGCCCGTCTTTTCCAGCCGCGCCGCTCGGTCGCCGCCAAGAATGCGAATTGTCTGCTCCGTAGAGAAGCGGTCGTGCCCGGCCGGAACCGGCGTGTGCGTCGTGAAAACGCACTTCTTGCGCACTTGCTCAATGTCCGTAGCCGTGGCCGCGCCCAGCGGTCCGCCGCCCAACTGGCTCTCCAACAGCCCCAGCGTCAGCAGCGCCGCGTGGCCTTCGTTCATGTGGTAAACATTCACGCGCTGCCCCAGAGCCTTGGCCATGCGCACACCGCCCATGCCCAGCACAATCTCCTGCTGCAGCCGGTAGTTGGTGTCGCCGCCATACAGGTGATCGGTCAGCCCGCGATCCCAGCCCGAGTTCTCGTCCAGGTCGGTATCCAGCAGATAAATCGGCACCACGTGCCCATAGCGGCCCACCAGGTCATAGCGCCAACAGCGCACCGTCACAATGCGGTTTTCGATCGAAACCGTGACCCGCGCCGCCTCCGCCGTGCAGAAATCCGCCGGATTCCACGGCTGCACGTCCTCGCTCTGTATGCCGGCATGGTCCAGATGCTGCTGGAAGTAGCCTTTGCGGTGCACCAGCGTGAAAGCCACCAGAGGAACGCCCAGGTCCGCCGCCGAACGCAGCGTGTCTCCGGCCAGCACACCGAGGCCGCCGGAGTACGTGGGCATGTTGGGGTTGATCGCGATCTCCATTGAGAAATACGCGACCAGACCGGAAATAGGGAAGGCTTCATACGAAAACGGTTTGGATGATGTTGGTTGCATGGTCTTTATTTCTCCGCCGCGTTTCCTCATTCGGAAACGACGACCTGGGAACTGAGGTCTTGGTCTATTTGCCGGGATTTCGTGGTGTCCCCGGTCATTTTCTGGGCAAACTGCTGCCAATTTTAGCAGGGGCCGATGATTCTGACAGTGCTCTTATCGGCAATGTTGCGGTTTTAAGGAACAATTTCGGGAATGAAAAACGCCGGGACCTTGGATGCGGCTTTCACCGCAAGTACAAGAGTCCCGGCTTGGTATTTCCTCAATGATGCTGACCTGATTCGGGTTATCTCGTCGGATGAACTACGCCACCCGGTGAGCGCCTCCCGAAGCGTGGCAAACATGAATCTGAGGCGCGATGCCGAATTTGGCGGTATAGCGCTTGCCCAGTTCCTCGGCAAACGCCTTGGCCTGGCTCCGTTCCACCAGGTTGATGGTGCAGCCGCCGAATCCGCCCCCGGTCAACCGCGCGCCGATCAGCCCCGGAATGTCCTGCGCTAGCTCCACCATCGCGTCGGCTTCAGCGCAACTGCCCTCGAAGTCCTTGCTGTAGCTCCGGTGCGCCTCGGCCATCAGGCGGCCCACTTCGGCCAGGTCGCCCTTTTCCAGAGCCTTTTCCGCGGCCACGGTGCGCAGGTTTTCGCTGATCACGTGTCGCGCGCGCATCAGCGACTTGGGCTCCATCTCATGGCCCCACTTTTCCAGGTCTTCCAGCGTCGCATCGCGCAGGAAGGGAACATTGCCGCGGTGGCTGTTGATCACGGCGCAGGCGGCTTCGGACTCGCGACGGCGGGTCGGGTAGTCGCCCCCGGCAATCGAGTGTTTGACCATCGTGTTCGCAATCACCAGCGCCACATCGGCCGGAATCGGCGCCAGCTTGAAGCTCAGATCGCGGCAATCCAGCAGCAGGGCGTGGTTCTCTTCGCCATTAACGCTGATGAACTGGTCCATGATGCCGCAGTTGGCGCCCACAAACTCGTTCTCCACGCGCTGGCAGAGCCGCGCCAGCACCGGCCCCGGATAGCTGGCCCCGATCAGCGACAACACCGCCAAAGACGTGGCCACTTCCAGCGCTGCCGAGCTCGAAAGCCCCGAACCCAGCGGCACGTCGCCCCACAGGCTCAGGCTGAAGCCCGGAATCTTGTGCCCTTCCCCGGTCAGAATGGCCACCACCCCCATCGGGTAGTCGGTCCAGTGCTTGCTCGCCTTGGCCGGCAGAGCCGATGCATCGAAGCTCCGCTCCTCCTGGTAGTTCTCTGAATAAAGGACGATCTTGCCGTCGCTGCGCGGCGAAATCGCGGCCAGCGTGGCAAAGTCAATGGCCGCAGGCATTACGAAGCCCTCGGCATAGTCGGTGTGTTCGCCGATCAGGTTGACGCGGCCCGGCGCCACAAAAATGGCCGGTTCCGCCTGGAAGCGGGCGAGATGTAGAGAGCGTAGTGCAGCTGGATCATGCATATTAATTCACATCCTGGAGGGTTTCAAGATTGACAATCATGGGCCAGGAGAAGCTCTCTCCCGGCGCTAAAACAAGCGACCACGGACCACCGATCGCCAGCGAATCCACCGGCGCGGTGGTGGGCTCCATGGCCACACAAACCTGCTTCGGTCCCGCCTTGTCCGGCCATCCGCCATAGCAGATCCACAGGCCCAGATACGGAGTCACCGCCGGATCGAAGCTCACCCGGATACGCAGGCCGGCCTTCGGCCGCTCCAGGGCACAGAAGTTTTCCGTGGCCGTCAGGCGGCCGGTAAAGAGCTTGTCGCCAATGCCGGTCGTGGGCTCTTCCGCCACGCTCAGGTCGGCTTGCCCGCCCTTGGCCAGTTCAGCCACCGGCCAGGAAACCTTGTCTCCGCCCTGTCCCAGGCGATTCCCGCCCGAGCCCTCCACCCGCATTTCGTGGATCGACTCCGGCAGCACGATTCTGTCTCCCGCTTCGGCGGTAAACAGAGGATGCGCACCCCAGGACCACGGCGCTGGCGCCGTGCCCGTGTTGGTCACCTTGTACGCCAGGCCCAACCGCCAGCCTTTTTTCGTCTCCACCAGGGTTGCGGTCCGCTCCAATGCCAGGGGCAGCGAAAAACACTCGGCGTGCATGGTCGCGGAGTTCTCCGTCGTGGCCACGGTCTTCCACGCCTGACGCCACAGGTCGCCATGATCGGGAACCGAAACCTTGCCCGTTGCCGTATCCACGGTACAGGGAGCGACGGAAGGCAGACACTCGTCCCATCCGCTGGCGTCGCCTTCGTCGAAGGCCATGGTTCGTGTGCGTGGCCCGTACGGGGCCAGCGGCGCCTGCAACAACTCCTGGTCGCAGACGCGAATGGAGGCAATCTTTCCGCCCAACTTCGGAAGGATGGTCACCGCACACCCTCCGGCTTGAATGAGAACGTTTTCTTCCGTGGACCCAACCGCCCCTTGTTCCGACATTTTTTCCTACTCTCCCATGACCTCCGCCGTGGCCGCGGTCAGTCGTTCCCAAATTCTGTCGAGCCAGGCCTCGTGTTCAGGCTTCATCAATGCAGATCGGAGACACGTGACAACGCCGTCTCCCGCTCCGGGCTCCCCACATCCCTCCGGATCAAACCAGAGTTGCGGCAATTGTACAAGAGCCAAGTGCAAATCTCTTAGGGCGCAGGCCACAAAAACCCTCTGCGCCAGCTCCGACGACTCTTCCGCCGTCTTCGCCCGCACTTTCCACACCACAATATCCAGCTCCGGCCCGCCCCCCGCCAGCGCCTGGAAGTACCCGCTCTCGTTCCCTCTGAGCCGCCGGTCCAGTTCCACCGCCGCCCGCCGCCCGCAAGCCAGCCCATCGGCAAACTCACCCCCCGGCTTCAACGGCAAAAGCCTTTGCGTAGCCCACAGAGCCACCGCCGCCGCCCCGGCCCGCGAGCACTCCAGGCTGATCTCGCCCAGGTGCAGATCTTTTGAGGTGAAGTAAGTGTAGGGCGAATCATGTTTGTAGAACCGCCCCACGCTGGGGTCGCGGAAGAGCACGCACCCGCATCCATACGGTTGCAGCCCGTGCTTGTGCGGGTCGATGACGATCGAATCCGCCTCCCCCATGCATGCGTAGGCTCTCCGCGCCGGCTCTTCCAGAGCCTCCGGAATCAACCGGAAATAGCCGCCGTAGGCCCCATCCACATGCACCCTGAAGCTGTACCTCTCCTTCAGCGCCAGAATCTGGTCCAGCGGATCCACCGCGCCAAGCGCCGTCGAGCCCAGCGTCGCCACCACCGTCCCCACGCCGCCCTTGCGCAGTTCGTCTTCCAGGGCCTCCATGCTCATCCGACCGCGGCCGTCAGCTGCAATTTCGGTGTAATCCAGCTTCAGCACGCCGGAAATCCGCCGGTGGGTGTAGTGCGCCTGTTCCGAGCCCACAATCCGGCTGCCGCTCTTGCCCGCTGCCGCCAGTTGGCCCGCTACCCACAGCGCTTCCAGGTTGGCCAGCGTCCCGCTCGAGGTCAAATGGCCCAGGTATTCGCTCCAGCCAAAGACGCCGGCAATCTCCCGGACCGCCTCGATCTCCATCTCCGAGCTGGCCCGGCCGCCGTCCCTCGCGTGGTTGTTGGGATTGAGGTTCATGGCCAGCGCATAGGCGGCCCGCGCCATCGGATGCGGCGACTTCAGCATCTGTCCGGCATATAAAGGATGAAAATACGGATAATTGTCAGCCAGCCGCTCGGCCACTGTGCCCAGAACCCGCTCGATCCCCGCAGTGTCAACGGCCGGTGTAAATGCGGGCAGAGAGCTGAATTGCTCTTCAAGCAGCGCCGTGGCGCGCCCTAATAATTCCGGTATCTGGTCCTGGAGCATGGAGGCCTTTCGCCTTATAATTCAAACGAGCTCCATTATAAGACTCTATCTTTCACCAGTTTCCGGAAGCGGGAATCGCATCTGTGCGCCCAGAACAACATTCTTGCACTCTTTTCTTGCGGGGGATGCTACACTACTGCCAGCGTTAGAGTCGAACCGGGCGTGAGCAGCACTCGCCCAACCAAGCAAGATTCTGCCAGTGGTCGCTCCGATTCATCCAGCGCAATTCAATTCAGGAAATTCGAGCACAATGGAACAAGGTACTGTGAAGTGGTTTAATGACGCGAAAGGTTTCGGTTTCATTTCGCGCCAGAACGGCGAAGATGTTTTCGTGCACTACTCTGCAATCAACTCGAGTGGCTTCAAGAGTCTGCAGGAAGGGCAAGCCGTGCAATTCAACGTGGTGAAGGGGCCCAAGGGATGGCAGGCTGCTGACGTGCAGCCGCTTTAAACCCATAGGCCAGATTCCGGCAGAATCTAGCTAACAAACGAAAGGGCAGGGAGCGATCCCTGCCCTTTCGTGCGTTTGGAGATCTCTCCCACTCCGGCCCCTTGCCGGCCTAACCTCATTCGGAAACCTCGCGCGGTTTGACCGGCTTGGCAGGGTTCCCGTAGCAAATCATCCCCGGAGGAAGATCGTGCAGCACCGTACTGCGCGCTCCAACCACCGTCCCTTTGCCGATGGTGACGCCCGGGCCGATGAACACATCGTTGGGAATCCACGTCTCATCCTCGATCCGGATCGGCTTTTGACCGATTGGAAATTCGATCTTCGTGTAGTCATGCAGCCCGGTGCAGAAATACACGTCGTGCGCAATCGCCACATGAGAGCCCAGTACGATCTCGCCCAGATCGTAGAAGACGCAATCGTCGCCCACCCACACGTAGTCGCCGATGGTCAGTTTCCACGGATACGTCACGCGCGTTGTGGGCCGGATTTGAACCTTCTTGCCAATCTTCGCTCCGAACAGCCGAAGCAGAAAATTGCGCCAGCCGTAGCAAATCTGGGGTGACATCCGGAATGCCGTGTCCTGCACGATCCACCACAACTGGACCAGCACCGCGGATCGCCCCCGAAACCCCACCGGCATGCGGAATCGGCTCAAATCCTGATATTGCCGAACCTCAGCCATGCTGCTGCATCCAATCCACGGTCGCGCGAACGCCGTCCTTGAGCGAGTAGGGCGACGGGCCGGCCACCTCGATCGTCGCTCGCATGTCGTAGTGCATCTGCGTTAGAAGGTTCCCCAGGCGGAATGAGGTCAGGGGAGGATTGTTCACCCCCAGCCACTTCAAAACGTCTCCAGAGCGCGCCAGCGTCTTCAGCGCGAACATGGGAACCTCATGCACCGGAGGGGCGCCAAACGCCTCCCGAATCACGTGAGCAAACTCCAGCACATCCATATTCCCGTCGTCGGAAACATAAAAAGTTCGCCGGTTCACAAGCGATGCATCCACCGAGAGGAACTGGCGAATCTGGTGTACAACGTTGCCTACATACCCATACGACTTGTCGATGCGCTGGCCACGGGGATGCACATAGACGCCCCTGTGCACCGTATCGAAGAACATCCGGTACGGGATGCGAAACCATGGACCCCAGATCGAGGTCGGCCGAATCAGAATCCACGGAATTTCCAGATTGCTGGAGCGAACAATTCTCTCCGTCTCCACCTTGCTCTCTCCGTAGCGAGTGAAGGGAGAATACTCATCATCCCGTGATGGGAAAATCTCCGTGCGGTGCACATAGCGCGATGAAGTCAGTGCGATCCGGCCTACGGTCCCCACGGCCCGGGTGGCGTCCAAAACATTCTGCACGCCCACCGTGTTGGAGTCATAATCGGCCAGCGTGGCTCCGTCCAAGTCGGTTCTGGCGGCCAGGTTCACCACCAGGTCGGGCCGGGTGTCCTTCATGGCTCTGGTCAAAGATTCAGCGTCCCGTATATCCCCATTGCGATAGAGCCGGCCGTGTTGCGACTTCCGCGGAGGGGCGATATCGTAATTCACGACCTCAAACCCATCCTCAAGAAGGCTGTCAATTAGATTCGTGCCAATGAAACCGGATCCGCCAGTGATGAAGACGCGTCCCACCTGATCTCCTTCTGCCGTGCCGTTATGGAACGCCCGGACGGTTGAATGTCCTGCGATTGAATCTCGCTCTTGCTCGTCAGATGAGCACGGCAGGCCTCCATCTACGCAATTTGCCCCCTCCTGTCAAAGAAACCTTGTCATCGAAAGGAAATTGCCGGAAGCCAGCACTGAAATGATGATTGCCAAATGAATTGAGAGAATCTTCAGGCCCACGAAGATCTGAAGACTTTCAGAGGCCGATCACGGCCCATACCACCATTAACAAGTGATTATAAAACAGCCTCATACGGCAGGCAGAAGCGGCCCAGGCGGAAGCGCCGTCCCCGGCTAGCTCCCCGGAACCTGCTTCTGTTGTGAGGAATGTAGCTCTTCCCAAAATAGAGATGCCGGCGGCGATGACCTCAAAGGGTGTAGTCGCCAGCCGGCATCGGAAGAAAACCGCGATATTGGAGCCCGGGTTAGTGCGGGTTAGCTACGCCCGGGTTCCGTAAGGCCCTATACGATCATCGACTTGACCACCGCTCCTGGTTCTTTCCGGCATACGGGGAATTGCGCCGATCATGGTCAACTCAACCCATCCCGACGCCGCAGCCTCTGCTTTCCTGAGACTGTTTCCCTCGCGGCGCCGGAATGGTTAATTCTCCTATCGGCAGATTCCGCCAAAACATCTGGAAGTTTATCCGGGAATTTCACTGTGCGGCGTTCGCCGCGGACGCCTTCTCAAACAGCTCCAGATTCTCCCCCTTCCACACCATCGCCGAGTGGATCCGGTTGTACCCGCTCGGATGGTCGAAGAAGATGAATTCCTCCAGCGGCCCGGGCCGCATCTTGCGGTATTCGCCCAGGTGGATGGCCGCCTGCGCAAAACCGTCAGGCTGCCGCGCCGCGTTCAGGCCAAACATGTCGGCCTCCTTCTCCTCCACGCGTGTCTGCGTATTCAATACCGGCGTCAGCACAAAAAAGAGCACTCCCACCAGCAGCGTCGCCAGCGGCAGCACGGCCGGGTCGCCCACGTCGTGAATCAGCCAGCGCCCTCCCCAGCGTTTCAGCGCCCATTGCAGTCCCCAGAAAAGGTACGCGAACGAGACCACACTCACAATCAACATGAACAGCATGTCTTTGGGAATGTGGTTCATCACGTAGTGGCCCATCTCATGCCCCATCACCGCCTGAATCTCCTCTGGCGAGCCGCGCCGCAGCAGGTTGTCGTTCAGCGTGATGCGCATGGTCTGCCCAAAGCCGCTCACGTTGGCGCTCATCCGCGTGGTCTGGCGGCTGGCGTCGATCTGGTACACATCGTTGGTGGCAATCCCGTTGGCGTGCGCCATCTTCAGAATCGGCCCCGTGATCTTCGCATCGTCGAGCCGATGGATCGTATTGAAGATCGGTTGCAGGTAGACCGGGCCAATCGCCACAGTGACCACCAGAAACGCCATGGTGGCCACCGCTCCCCAAATCCACCATGTGTTCCGCAGCCTGCGCACAATGGCGAAGAGCCCCACCACGGCAATGCCGCCCAGAATCACGGACACCAGCAGCCCCTTGAACTGGTCGCCCATCCACGGGCCAAAGCTCTGCGTCGCCAGCCCATACTGGTGCTCGCGCTGGTAGCCCTCATAGAACGCCAGCGGAAAGCCCAGCACCGTAGTCACCACCAGGTATTCCACCCAGTAGATAAACGTCTGCAGCCATTTGAAGCGCGTCATGCGCACCGCCAGATCGCGCATCCCGGCCGACCATTGCAGAAACAGCAGCAGCAGGGAAATAGCCGAAGCATAGAGAAAATCCCACAAGATCAGCCAATATCCGCCCTCGAAATAGGCGTCGGAGCGAGCTTTGGCCGCCGCCGGAATCATGGCCATGTACGCTTCCGTGGCCGCGTCGGCATCAAAGTGAGCCGATGGCTGGGCTGCCGCCGGCACCTGCGTAATGTCCACCGACGGTTGAATGGCGGGTTGTGCCTGGGCCACACCGAAGCCGAAGCAGGCCAGCAGAACGACGAGTGCGAAACCGCGGATTGGGCAGTGCATCGAAGACCTCGTTTCAAAAAGGAGTGATCTGCGCCCCGCTGAGGGGAAGGGGGAAGTCGCAAACACAATACCAGATTGGCCGCCTGAAAGCATGGCCTGCCTGAAAGCACCTACGCCTCTCAGCTCAGTCAGGTTCCATGGTCAGTCCGATTCCACGACTCCCAAAGAGCCGGGCGAAACCAGGGCACGATTCGAGCCCGCCTGCAATTGGCGTAGAACTGGCTTCCAAGAGGGCGAGGCTCCACAGGCTGCGGAAAAACTCGGTCAGGAGGAAGGCGGGATTTCACCGGAAGAAGGCGGGGGTCTCACCGGAGGGAGGCGGGGGTTTTGACCCCCGCATAGAGCCAGCCTAATCAGCGCGGCTTTAGCCGCGGAAGGATCCTTCTCACGGGCTCTACCCAAAAACTGGCCTCATTCCGCAGCCTGTGCAGCCCCTGCGGGGCCTTGCCTGATAACTCCGGCTTTTTGGGTAAGAGGATGAGCTTTTGGGCAAAAGCTCGACTCTTTGGTCGCCCACCAGCATAGCCGGCCCGCGGGGCAATGAAACCCGCGTCGATGGCATCCGCTCGCCAACCTGCCAACTCGCTAACCCCGCTCGAGCGGGGGCTAACTTGCTGCATTTGTCCGCAGAGTCCGTTCCAACTTTTCGTCTAAATTTTTCAGTTTGCAAAACGAAGTCAACTCAAGTTTCTTATGAGGCAACAGCCGAATTTCCTGCACACGTCGGCGGGGTTGACGGCGAGATAACTGGCGGATTGACGGTGACTCCACCGGATCTAATCCAAAGCCACTGAAATACCTTCCGACAAAACTTCCAGAAGCCTGGCCCATCGCGACGGTGACTAATTGATGTTTGCACGGATGACGTTCAGCAGCGAGTGCGGTGGTGGGGCGTCGCCAAGGAGTTGCCAGACCATGATGCCGCCGTATTGGCTGGCGAGTTTGGTCTCTTTGGCTGTGGTGTCTTCACCGATGTAGTTGAGCACAATTCCGTCTTTGAATGTGCCCCCGCCCACGGTGTCGATGCGATATGCATTCGGGTATGCGGCGAGAATGTCGGCGTAGTCCGCAACAACACCGTTGTGAGCGTCGCCGTAAAAGCCAACGCCAAGAACCACTTTTGACGCCGGTACTTGCTTCACGTTCACGAAATAATTGAGTGAGTCCTGCGCGTCCTTGAGATTGGAGTAAACCATCAGGTTGATGTAGTCGAATGAGAGCAGCGTCGCCTGCGGTATCGAGGTCTGGATGTATTTGTCCGTTGCACAACTGACGATCTTGCCTTCGGAGTGCATTGCCGTGATGAGCTTGGCGATGAAGTCGGCGTAGGGCGCACCCATATTGTCAGAGATTTCGACGTCGGAATCGATCCCGTCCAGCTTGTGGAGACGGACGTATTTTGTAAGTGCCGCCACGAGGGGTGCGCTGAGGCCAGCATCGTAAAACTGTGCGATGTCAGAAACGCCGCCGCCCCCACCGCCGATGGATGCCAAAACGCTGATGCCCTTTGCGTGCGCCAGTTGAACCACGGCATCGACGTCGGCATCCGTGTGGCCGTCGGCGCGAATGGTGAAATCGCTGGCCGCGGAACAGACGCCGCTGCATAATGGTGGACCGACGAAAGCGATATCCATGTCGGTGACGCCAGTGAGATTCGTGGCGGCGAGCGCGGCTGCCATGTCGCGTTGTCGGTAGAAAGGTAGGTAGACGATCACGTGTTTCGCTGGTTTGGTCTGCGCCACCGAATGGGGCATGAACATCATGCACGCAGCCGAAAAAGCAAGCAATATCCGCTTCATGCCTAAATTATGCACGATCTCCCTTGTTATCAGGAACCTTGCCCCGATCTGACCAGCCCAGCTTCGCTCATCTCCGATTCACGGAAACGGCGCAAGTGTTCAGCCATGAGCATGTGCCTGGTTTGTCGCCAAGCCGGAAGTGACCCCCGAACCCACAGAACTGGCAGGTGGCCCACCCTTTCCCCGCCCCAACCCGGCCGCATTCTGACTCCTACTGCCCTCCATCCCGCGCCTTCTTTCTGGCGCGGACCGGCCGAAGGCAGTTGGCCGCACCGCAGGTGCTTGCAGAGAATTACCTCCTACGCGCGCACTATGGAAATAGCAGCTCAATCCCGGCCCTGGCCGGGCAGCAGAAAGCCCCCCAAAAGGGGGTACCCCCCTTGGGGTCCATTCATCTTTTGTTCGCTTTCGGCGCGAATTCAATCTCACATCTATTTGTTTATAATCGTCTTAACGGCTTGTCGATCCGTCGAAATTCTCAGATTTCCACAGATTTTCACTTCTTAAGTCCAATAGAATCAACGCGAGCCTTTGAGGTTTCAGGGCAAAATGGCCGTTTTTTGCCCCAAAATCGTCCCTTTTTGCAGGAAAATCGGGCAATTTTCTCCCGATTCCACGTGCGGGTGCCCCATATCTCCAGGCGTTTTCTGCCTGGAGATGTGGGAAACCTCGAACTCTCAGGGCCGCAGCAGATTCCGCCCAGGCCGAAGGGAATCTGTCCGACTTTCGGGCAAAAATCTCCCGCAGGCGGGCCTGCCAAGTGGCTCTTTCCTCCTCCGAGGATCCCCAGCGACAGGTTCTCGTCATTGGGGCAGAAGAAAAAGCCATCTTCAAGTTTTTAGGGGTGTCGCAACTCCGGTCTCGTTCTACTTCCCTGCGTTGGCCTCGGCGAGCTTCATCTTCTTCGCTTCAAACTGCTTCATGGCGCTGATCACGTGGTCACGGGCATAGGCCGCGTCGTGCCAGCCCTTCACTTCCACCCGTTTGCCCTCCAGGTCCTTGTAGATGGAGAAGAAGTGGGTGATCTCCTTGATCTGGTGCGGGTAAATATCGGTGTAGTTCCAGATGCCGTCGAAGCGCGGGTTGTTCTTGCCCACCGCCAACACCTTTTCGTCCAACACGCCCTGGTCCAGCATCTCCAGCAGGCCGATGGGACGCACCTCCTGCACGCAGCCCGGAAAGCTCGGGCTCGGCACCAGCACCACCACGTCCAGCGGATCGCCGTCGTCGCTCAGCGTCGAGGGGATAAAGCCATAGTCGCCCGGGTAGTGCACCGGCGAGTGCAGGTTGCGGTCCAGTTTGAAAACGTGAAGTTCCTTGTCGTACTCGAACTTTTGGGTTCCATCCTTGGGAATCTCAATGACCGCTCGAAAGACCTCGGGAGCGCGATCGCCAATAGGCAATTCCAGATAATTCACCATTTTTCTTGCTTCTCCTTGCGGGGTGGGTCCTGCGTGGGGGGAAAACGGACCGTAGATCAACCCTCACCGGTGTGCCGCCGGTTCCACTATAATCACGGAAATGAAGGCGCATGTCTATGTCACGCTGAAGACATCGGTCCTGGATCCTCAGGGCCAGACCATCCACAACGCTCTGCGTAAAATCGGATTTGCGGACGTCTCCGCCGTGCGCCAGGGCAAGTACTTCCTGCTCACGCTCGCGGACGGCCTCTCCGCCGACGCGGCAAAGACCGAGGTCGAGCGCATCGCCAAGGAAGTGCTCACCAACATGGTGATCGAAGAGTTCACATACCGCATTGAGGAATAGTGCGCCGCCGCGGCCGGCTCCGGTCGCAGGCGCGCATCCCATCTGGCGCTCATTGACTCCAGATTGCGTCGTCTTTGTCGCTTAGAATCGTTCCATGTGCGGAATCGTCGGTTATGTCGGTCCTAAGAAGGTAGTTCCTGTCATCATCGAAGGGCTGCGGCGTCTGGAGTACCGCGGCTACGACTCGGCGGGCATCGCCGTGGGCAGTCCTACCAGCACCACGCTTGATGTGCGCCGCGCCTCGGGCAAACTGTGCAACCTCGAGGAAGTTCTGCGCGAGCATCCGCTCGAAGGCTCCTTCGGCATCGGCCACACCCGCTGGGCCACCCATGGCCGCCCCACCGAAGAGAACGCTCATCCCCATCGCGACTGCACCGGCCGCATCGTCGTTGTCCACAACGGCATTGTGGAAAACTATCTGGACCTGAAGCGCGAACTCACCGCCCAGGGCCACAAGTTCGTCACCGAAACCGACACCGAGATCATCGCCCACCTCATCGAACAGGTACAGTTGGACGCAGATGCCGCCGGTCTGCCGATTCCTCTGGAAGTTGCCGTCCGCCGCGCCGTCAAGCGCCTCACCGGAGCTTTCGCGCTCGGCGTGCTTTCCGCCGCGGAGCCGGACAAGATCGTCGTCGCCCGCTTCGGTCCGCCGGTAGTCATCGGCGTCGGCGAGGGCGAGTCGTTCGTCGCCTCCGACGTCCCCGGCATCCTGCACCACACGCGCAACATCTACTTCCTCGCCGACGGCGACATGGCCATCCTGACCCTGGCAGGCGTCGACCTGACCGACTTCGATGGCAATCCCATCCAGCGCAACATCACCCGCATCCAGTGGGATCCCATCCAGGCGGAAAAGGGCGGCTACAAGCACTTCATGCTCAAGGAAATCTGGGAGCAGCCCCGCGCCATTCGCGACACCACCCTGGGCCGCGTCTCCCTCGACTCCGGTTCGGTCTTCCTCGGCGAAATGAAGATCGACGACGAAGAGCTGGCCATGGCCTCCAGCATCAACATCGCCGCCTGCGGCACCAGTTGGCACGCCGCCCAGGCTGGCAAATACATGATCGAGCGGCTGGCCCGCCTGCCGGTGGACGTGGATTACGCCAGCGAGTATCGCTATCGCAATCCCATTCCCGACCGCAACGCCCTCGGCCTGCTCATTACCCAGTCCGGCGAAACCGCCGACACCCTGGCCGCGCAGCGCGAAATGATCAGCCTGGGCTCAAAGACCGTCGCCATCTGCAATGTGGTGGACGCCATGGTCGCGCGCGAGGCCCACGGCTCCATCTACACCCACGCCGGCCCTGAGATCGGCGTCGCCTCCACCAAGGCCTTCACCGCGCAGCTCACGGCGCTGTTCCTGCTGGCGCTCAAATTGGGCCAACTCCGCGGCCGGCTCGACCAGGCTCACTCTGTGGCGCTTATTGAGGAGCTGAGCCGCATTCCCGCCAAAATTGAGGAAGTGCTACGCTCCCGTTCCGCGCAGTGCGAGCAACTCGCCAAGGAGTTCTCCACTGCCCGCGACTTCCTTTACCTTGGCCGCGGCATCCATTTCCCCATCGCCCTTGAAGGCGCGCTCAAGCTCAAGGAAATCTCTTACATCCATGCCGAGGGCTACCCCGCCGGCGAAATGAAGCACGGCCCCAACGCCCTGATCGACGAGACCCTACCCGTAGTGGTCCTCGTCACCCGCGACGAGTCCGACCCCGCCTCCAAGCTGCGTTACGAGAAGACCCTCTCCAACATCCAGGAAGTCACCGCCCGCTCCGGCCGCGTGATTGCCGTAGCCACCGAGGGTGACACGACCATCGGCAGCTTGGTGGAGCACGTCATCCATATCCCCCCGGCCGCTGAGTTGCTTTCGCCGCTCATTGAGATCGTTCCGCTCCAGTTGCTGGCCTACTACATCGCCGTCCGCCGTGGCTGCGACGTGGATCAGCCCAGAAACCTGGCCAAGTCGGTCACTGTGGAATGAGCCTTCAGGGCTTCCTGCGGTTTTTGTGGTGACGAGCAACAGTTCCGTGAACTGGACAACAATTTCGTGAACCTGTGGAGACGAGCAACTATAAATATCCCAAACTGGACATCATGAATCCGAACCGGACAACATTATTCCCTACGATCTCAGGCGGGCGAAATTCAGCTCGGGAACGTGGTGATCAATTGAAGACGAAGAAACTGGCGTTCACCCGACCTCGGTCTGACGATAGAGAATACGGGCGTCCCCAATGCGCCGTTTCAGATGAATCGACTAGAGCAGAAATAAATCTAAGGGATTTCTTCCCGGCAAGTTGCGTCAGACGCTGGAGAGGTTTGCTCCCGCAGCGCCTTCGGTCAGAGTTGAAACCACTCATGGGACGGGGCAGGTTCTCGTTCAGTGAACTATAGTCTTCTTTCACGCACATGAATGCAACAACTTCGGTAACGTTGAACTCCGTCAAGCTCGCCATGCCTACATGATGCATGTTTTGCGCTTTGAGCTTAAGGGGAGAAGGTGAGTGGCCAAATGACGAAAACAGACCAATGCGCGCTCCCGGATCCGGCTCAACCCAATTTTGCGGTTCCGGTCGATTGCCTTTCCGTCGCCACCCTCCCGCGTTGAAACACCTGCCTCCGCTATCCCTTGCCATCTATCTCTCGCGCCACCGCAGCCAGGCGTCGGTACGAGTCTAGCCTCGCATCGTGGTCCCAGGTATCGGTCACTGCGATAATCTCATCAGCTCCGGTACTAGCCTGCAGACGCTTTAGCCCGGTCTCGATCGTGGCGTCAGATCCCACGATGGCCGCGCGCAGCCTGCTGTTCACGGCGGCACGCTCCCCAACTGTCCACACCGAATCCATCGACTCCACAGGCGGAAGCAACTCTACCGGCTGGTTGCGAATCAGGCGTAGAAAGCGCTGCTGCGGCGTAGTGAAAAGCCGCTGTGCCTCTGCGTCCGTCTCCGCTGCGATTACCTGCACCGCCACCATCAGCCATGGCCGCTTCAGAACCTCACTCGGCAGGAACCGCGTGCGATACAGTCTCGCCGCCGTCTCCAGCAATTCCGGCGCAAAGTGCGCTGCAAATGCGAACGGCAGCCCCAGCTGCGCCGCCAGTTGCGCGCTGAAGTCGCTCGAGCCCAACAACGTAATTGGCACGCCGCTCCCCTGTCCTGGAATCGCCTTCACTGCCTGCCCGGCCTGCTCAGGTCCAAGATAGGTTCTCAGTTCTTCCAGCAGTTCTGGAAAATCGTCGCCACTCTGCCGTGAATCTCGCCGTAGCGCGCGCATCGTATGGAAGTCACCGCCGGGGGCTCGCCCCAGCCCCAGATCGATGCGCCCTGGATACAGCGCCTCCAAGGTTCCAAATTGTTCAGCGACCACGAGCGGCGCGTGATTGGGCAGCATCACCCCGCCACTCCCCACGCGGATCCGCTGCGTCGCGCCAGCCACATGCCCAATCAGAACCGGCGTCGCTGAGCAGGCCAGGCCCTTGATCGAATGATGTTCCGCAAGCCAGAATCGCCGGTATCCCCACTCCTCTACATGCCGCGCGAGATCCACCGTGCGTGCGATCGCGCTACGCGCGGACTCGTCCGGCCGCATTCCCACCAAGTCCAGTACCGAAACAGGCAAACCCATATTGCATTGGATGAAGCCGGCGCTCAATCGATCCAATCCAAGCCGGTCGTTTGTCGATCTGGGAGATCAAGCGAGATCAGCACAAAACCAAATCTCCGACCCAACCCTGCGCATCGCACGCAAAGGCAACCTCCGGTGCCCCGACATCGTCCTATCCGCCGCACGCCAGAGGTGACGGTGCACAGCGATTCAAATAGGCATAGGTATTGATAGGCCCCCCGGTGCCGGAACATCTCTGCAATGACGCGAATCGCCGAGGCGCTTTTCCACCAATGCAGGAGCCAGAAGCCTTGGCGACATATCGCGACTTATCGAATCGTCAATGCATGGATCGAAGATTTGCAGGTAAATCCAAACATCCAGAACTCATGAGTGTTCCTGGAGCGTCAGTCCTCTCGCAGGGCCTGCATGGGTTCGATTGACGCTGCCTTGCGCGCGGGGAGCACGGATGCAATGAGTCCTATCGTCACCAAGGCGATGGCAACTGCCGCATAGGTTAGCCCATCCAGCGGCTGTACTTGATACAGGAAGCCTTTCACCCAGCGACCCATTCCGAACGCCAGGAGCAGGCCCACTACAAGACCTGAGCCGATCAAAACAGAGCCCTGACGCAGAATGAGTTGCGCCACGCTGCGGCGGGTTGCGCCCAATGCTATGCGAACGCCTATTTCATGACGGCGATAGCCCACCAACTGAGACAGAACGCCATACAATCCAACGAACACCAAGGCTACCGCGAGCCCGGCAAAGGAGCCTACTAGATAGAGTCCAAGCCTCTGGTTGAAGGTGCCTTTCTCGACAGCTTCCTGCATGGTCTGAAAGTCATCGAGCGCAAAACCGGGAGCGGCTTGGTGAAAGACGGAGCGCATCTCTGCTGCGACCGGAATATCGCCTCGAGTCTTCACCACGAAGCTAACTACGGTCTTCAAGAGCGCCGGATAGAAGAGCGACGTGCTGGGAATCTGCTGCTGTGGAAGCAGGATGAGCGGCAGGACCTCTCCACCAACCTCGCCCTCGACTTGGTCGGCAAGCACACCAACGATCGTGTAGGGCTTGATCATCCCAGTCTCCTTTCCACCCAGATTGATCTGCTTCCCCAGTGGACTCTTCCCGGGAATGTATTTCTTGGCGAGGGCCTCGTTCACGACGGCAACAAATGGAGCCGACAGGCTATCCCCGTCATCGATCATGCGTCCACGAGATACCGGAGTGCCCATGGTGCGGGCGTATTCGTCGCTGATGGCCGAGATAAGGGCTCCCTGGCCGCTAGAGCTGGTTGGTTGGCCGAGGATTTCAAAGCTGCTTTGTATGCCCGTGCTGGAGAGTGGTGGAGTTGTGATCATAGCCGCGCTGGCTACGCCGGGCACATGTCGAATGCGGTCGAGAACCGGCTGATAGGTAGTGGTGGCCACAGAAACCGGCGCGGTCTTTGAGTCTGCCGATATGGCTATATTGGAAAACCCCGCTGCATCCGCAGGCATCACGGTGAAGGTGGTTAAGTGCGTCGCATCGAATCCCAGTTGCGACTTCTCCAGGTTCCAAAGCGTATGAAACAGGAGGCCTGTGCCCACCAGCAGCAATGTGGAGAGTGCGACTTCGCCGGCGACCAGCCATCCGCTGAGCCTGCCTTTGACGGAATGCGCACCGACGCCACGAGTTGCGGCCTGCAACGCGGCCTGCGGATGTGCCCGCGCGGCAAGAAGTGCCGGGAGGAGGGAGGAAAGTACGGTGGAAAGGATGGCGATGCCAGCCAATACGAGCACAACCGTCCAGTGAATCGAGATGAAATCGGCGCGCGGGAGGGTTCCCTCCGGCAGCTTGCGCGCAGCCACCAGGATAGCCTCGGCAAGGAGAATTCCTGCGCCGCAGCCGAACAGGCTCAGTGTCAGTCCCTCACAGAGTACCTGACGAACCAGACGGACGCGGCCGGCGCCCAGCGCGGCACGCACGGCGAACTCCTGTTGACGGCTCAGACTTCTCGCGATGAGCAGGTTCGAAACGTTAGCACATGCGATCAACAATACCAGCGCCAACGCTCCGAAAAGAGAATAGAGAACTGGGCGCACCGGTCCTGTTAGTGCTTCCTGATAAGACGTGGCCCGAAAGGCAACTGTGTGCTCGCTATCTGTCTGGCGGATTCGCGTGGCAATCGCATCGAGTTCCTGCTGGGATTGCGCGATAGTCACGCCAGGTCGAAGTTCTGCCACGGTGTTGAAAAAATAATAGCCCCGATTATGGAGCATTTCTTTACTCGGCTGCAGAGGTAACCAGACTCCCGTACGAACCTCCGGGCCCACGGACTCCGGAAAGCGGAATGAATCTGGCATCACGCCGATGATGGTGCGTGTCCCGCCGCCAACCTTTACCGTGCGGCCCACGATGGCGGGATCCGAGTGGAAGCTCTGCCGCCACAGATCCTCGGAGAGCAGTACCGCAGCCGGGCCGCCCGCTTGGCCCTCGACTTCACTGAAGGTGCGGCCCAGCAAAGGCCGCGCGCCAACCATGGAAAAGAGATTCGTGGTTACCCGAGGAGCAACTACGCTTTGAGTACTATCCTGCGTCTCCATCACGCTGATATCCGCGGAATAGCCTGCTACTTCCTGCAGCAGTTTCGACTGGGCGCGAATATCCCGATTGTCCAGCCAGGAAGTTGATCCGAAGCTCGTCTTTTCGTTGGGGGGACCGATGAAGATCATGCGGCTCGATGACGCATATGGCAATGGACGCAGAAGCACATTTTCAATCACGGTAAACATCGCTGTGTTTGCGCCAACGCCCAGAGCGAGAGTCAGAACCGCAAGCACCGCCATTCCAGGACTCTTGCGCAACTGTCGAAGGGCAAATCGAACGTCCGCCCAAATACTCTCGAAAGTAGGCCACTGCCACACTTCACGGCTGTGTTCCTGAATCAGGGCGACGTTGCCGAATTCGCGCCGAGCGCGAAGCTCCGCCGCTTCTCTAGAAAGGCCGTCTTCCATCAATTCATCGATCTTCTCGTCCAGGTGTTCCTGAATCGAGATAGACAGGTCGTCGTACCGGCGGCGGCGAGCAAAAATCCTTCCGATCGATAGCATCTCGTTCTCCTAGACCTTGGCAACTGCCAGAACACGGGTAATGCCGGCAAACATCCTCTCGAAGCTGGTAGTCTCCCGTTCGAGATGTCGGCGTCCTTCTTTCGTCAACCTGTAGATACGAGTCGGACGACCTTTGGCGGAAATGCCGGCTTCGCATTCGAGCAAGTCCTCCCGAAGCATTCGCTGCAGGGCTGGATATAGGGAGCCCTCCTCAATCTGCAAAAGGTCTTCGGAGACCAGTCGGATGTGCTTGACCAGTGCATAGCCGTGCATAGGTTTCAGGCGCAGGGAATGCAGAATCATCAATTCCAAGGCACCCGAGAAGAGATCGTGGTGTTCAGGTTTCTTTGCCATGCTGGATGTGAACGTATATCACACATACCTATTTTGTAAATAGGTATGCGGCGCAGGGATTTCAGATTGAGGTTTGATCGCACATTGCATCCTTGAGTGAGTGAGATCCTCTGAGGCCTTTTCTGAACGCCTTGCGACGGAATAACTCTTCAACAGGCTCTTCTGAAGCCAAATCCCCCATAGAAAAGCAATTGCGCCATGAGTGCAAAATACGTATCCGAAAACGCCGTTCAGGTGCAGAATTCAGTTGGCAACGCTGGTGAATGAATTAGCGTCTCGTGCAGGATTTGCGAGGGCCGAGGCGAAATACAGGCCAAACTTGTCAGGTCCGAGTTTGCGGTCACCGAGGAGTGTCAGCAGTATGCACATGCAGCGCGGCTATTTTCTTCGCATCGGGTTCTTCAGCCGGAGCGAAAACGAGCCATCCTGCGCTTCCCGCCAAGAGCGCTATGCCGAAGCAGGCGCGCACGGGCGGAAATGATGGTTCCAGAGCCATGCCCGCGACGATAGTGAACAGCGGTGCAAGGAGAAAGCGAGCCGCCATTCGTGAGGCGCCGAGGCGGCGCATCAGCCAAAAGAGCAGGAACAGGGCTGGAATGTCGATGAGCAGCGGCTCGAGAAGTTGAGCCGGCAGCGCACCCCAGCTCCACGGAGCATGCGGCGTGAAGACAGCGGCCGTGGCAAAACATAGGGCGCTAGCGGCGCCGGCCTGTGCGGCCATGGGAAGAGTAGAGCGGCCCGCCAGGCTGCGAGCGAATCGTACTGCAAAACAGTTTGTGGCGGCGATGCCAAAGGCTGCCGCAACCAATGCGCACAACGCCGCTCCCGCACGGAATGAGCCGGGAATGTCGAGAGGAAATAAGAGAAGGATACCGGCGACTGCGGCAAGGGCGCCGGCCAGAGCGCCCTTGCCCTGTCGCGGAGCGCTGCCCTGCAGGTAAGGCTCAAGAACGACGGCGAAGACAGGCATAAGTGAGAAGACGACAACCCGGTCCAGGTCGGAAACCCAGCTCTTTGCGCAAGCCGCCAGCGAGATCGGAATCACGAAGATGCCTACACCGATGCCGGCACAGGCCCACGCGTGGCGTCCGCGTGGGAATTCCGCGCGGTGCGCCACAGCGATAGACGCAGCCACGACAGCGAAGACGGAGAAGAGCGCCGCCCGGCTCTGCGCAGGCGCCAAGGAATCCGCGCCGAATTGCGGAATCAGGTCACTGAGCAGCGAGTTAACAGCCCACAACGCAGAAAGGAGCAACAGCCCAAAGGCCGAAGTGAGACCGGCGCGCGTGCGTTTGGTGAGGCGCAGCTTCATCGATTCGATGAGAACACAGTCGCTCGCATGCCGGCGGGATGCGTCGCGGAACGATCGAAATAGTGCGTGGTGGCATGAACCGTCTACCGCGCGACTATGATTCCGGAAAACGTGCGCGATGGTGACATCTGGGGAGTAACCCTGGCAAGAACTGCGGCTGGCGTGTCGGGTAATGCACAAGTAGTAATTGCCGAATAGGCGGTTATACGACCGCAGCGCACCAAGATCCAATCGGGATCTTACAATTTCGGTTCAACGAACAACGTGGAAAGTGCGTTTCCAGCGCGTGTCTGGGAAGAAATGCACCAGAACGTGGCCGATCCCCGCGAGCTTGTGACCGAATCCTGTTTGTTCAAGTTGCCCGTCTGCGGCCTCGAACGACCAATAGTTGAAAAGCGGACGGCCAAGTATGTTAGCGCGCGGCACGAAGCCCCAGTAGCGCGAGTCCAGGCTGTTGTGCCGGTTGTCGCCCATCATGAAATACATGCCGGGTGGAACCACCAGGTCGCCGTCCTGGATGTAACTCGAGAAGTTCACGGCCCACGACTCTGTTGACCCGGGCACCTCGGCTGGAGGTACTGCCGGGAAATCGTCGAGGAACTTGTTGAAGTTATCCGTCGTTGTCGGCTGCGCAAATTCCACGGGCTGTGCAACACCATTCACAATCACAATGCCGTTGCTTAGATGAATATGATCTCCCGGTACGCCAATCAACCTCTTCACCAGGGGAGTGTATTGTGGTGTTCCGTCGGCGTCAGTGGCATCAATACCAGGCTGATTGACGGGCTTGAGGAAGACCACGATATCGCCGCGCCTCGGCTCGCGATACCTGATGAGCGGCATCCACGAAGCAGGCGGCATTAGCGTGATTCGGTCGACGAGCAGGTGATCGCCTACAAGCAAGGTGTTCTTCATCGAACCCGACGGAATGACGTAGTTCTGAGCTAAGAAGGTCAGAATAAATAGGCCCACCACCAGAACTGAGCAGATGCTGGCCAGCGCTTCGAAAGGAGTCTCCTCCTGATTGATCTTGGCGGAAGCTGCGGGCTTCGTTGAATCAGGAGAAATCTTCGTCGCTGGGCGCATCCAAGGGCTCCTCAGGAAGGCTGGCGAGCCCCAGGGCGTTCGCCGCGGTCCCTTCGAAAGGGATGATTTCATGTACGTTCGACTGTCGTCGGGTTTTCGTCTTGACCAGAGTCTATCAAATCCCTGTGCAAAGTAGAATTCTCCGGATGATTCGGCGTGCGCGCGGCGAGTGGCCGATCCGGAAGTTATATAGAAGTAAACACTTCGGCGTCATTTTCAGGATCGGTCCCCATAACGCCCCAGGGTCTCTCTGCCATTTACATGTATTGGTCTGTGCCAATTCGCCTATTGGGCCGCGGGACACTGCATTGTCGGGACTTGTCTGAAACCTGCAGCATTGGACGACCGGGGGGGAGAGAAACGCCGCGTGCCCGATTTCAGGGGGCATCTCCTGTACAGTCCCTCTCCCTCTCGTTATATCTGGGCTCAAAATGCCCAGCGTGAGTCTGAACTCGAAGTCTTCGGGGATAACTTCCCGTCCCCTTGCAGTTGTTATTTGCGTTCGCGCGGCGTCTGGGGTATTGTCTACTCGATCCTGCCTGAGATAGAGAACCCGCGATGAAACTCCAGCGACGGACTGTGACGGTTCTTGCAATCGCAGCAGCGCTGTTGTGTCTATCCATCGCTGGCGTAGTTTTTTTACGCGTGGAAGGCGCTCTGGACCGATCGAGAAAGCAAGCGGCAGAGCGGGAACTGCTGGGCGTCGAGGTCAGAACGCTGGGCGGTCAGCCGAATCCAGGATTCGAGGGGATCACGGCTCCGGCAGTCTTCAAGGGCGCGGCTCTGTTTCAAGGGCATTTTTACCTTTCCGGTCCGGCCGGTCTCTACGCGTACGCCCTGGAAGGAACGCTGGAGCACATTTACCGAACGGGAATGGATCTGCCGGCGGCTCCGTTAGGGCAGATGGCAGTGGGGACACTGACCGATTCGAGGCAACCGGAGCTGCTGATTGCCACCCTCGGCGAGGGCGTACTGGCGTTCGATGGCAAACGCTTCCGGCAGATTCGAGCCACGCAAGAAGGTGCGCGCGTGGTGACAGCCCTGTTGCCGCTGGCTTCCGGACGGCTGCTGATGGGCACCGCCAAGCTGGGATTGCTGGTGTATGACGGCAAGACTCTCAAGAGATTCCACACCACAACGGACAACGTGTATGTGACGGCGCTCGAGGGAACTGAAGCCGAGTTGTGGATAGGCACGCTGAACGATGGACTGCTCTACTGGCACGGCGGCCAGACCGAGCGCATCGGGGAAGACCAGGGACTGCCTGACCGGCGGGTGGAGCAAATCGCCTTGACCGATGGGCGAGCCTATGTGGGCACTCCGATGGGCGTTGCGGAGGTTCGGGCGGGAAAGATTGCGCGGGTGGTGGCGAAGGGCGGATATGCCCATGCGCTGCTGCCCGATGGGGACTTCCTGTTGGTGGGCCAGGTGGACTCCGGCGTGATGCGTGTTTCGCTGTCCGGACAAGGAAACGACGATCGGGCACGGCGGCCGATTGCCGCGCAGGCAGGAGCCGGGGAGTCAACTGGCCAGCCATCGGCAGGCGATCAGGATTCGGGCCGCAGACACGCAAACCATCCCTCGGTCGCCAGGGCCCAGGCCGACCGGCCAGTATCCTTCACCGTGACGAGTTCGATTGAGCAGTTCCTGGCGGTTGGGAATGTCCGCTATGCGCTGGCCAGCGACGGATTGCTGCGCCTCGAAGCCGATGGAGAATGGCGAAAGATCCTGGATGGCGGCAGTTCGCAGTTGACGGACAGAGACATTTCCGCATTGCTCGTGACCTCGGATGGGCGGATTTGGGTGGGTTACTTTGACCGGGGGCTGGACATCCTGACGGCCACGGGCGAGTTGGTTCAACACGTAGAGAACGAGCATGTCTTCTGTGTAAACAGGATTGTCGAAGATGTGCGGCAGGGCGAAGTTGCCGTGGCCACGGCCAACGGGCTGGTCCTGTTTGATCGCGATGGACACCAGAAACAGGTATTGGGACGCGACGCTGGATTGATTGCAGATCACGTGACGGACGTGGTTCTTTATGGCGATGGTATGGCGTTGGCGACTCCGGCAGGGATCACGTTCCTGGATAACAGCGGCGCAAACAGCCTCTACGCCTTCCAGGGGCTGGTGAACAACCACGTGTACGCCCTGGGCGCCAGTCAAGACAAACTGGTGGCCGGAACCCTGGGCGGGCTGTCGCTGCTGATCGACGGCCAGGTGCGCAGGAATCTCACCACGGCGACTTCGGGGCTCAAGCACAATTGGATTACCGCGCTGGCGCCGGTGGGCGGCGATTGGCGGGTGGGAACGTATGGCGCGGGCGTCCTGCGTCTCGCGGCCGACGGCAGCGTTACTTCAACCGATGCGACACACCTGGGAGTTGTGGTGAACCCTACGGCCATGGCGGCGGACGGGCGGATGGTGCTGGCTGGAACGCTGGGGCAAGGGCTGATGGTGGGCGATTCGACAGGCACGCGCTGGAGAACAGTTTCCGCTGGGCTGCCATCGTTGAATGTAACGGCATTGGCAATCCGCAGCGGCGTGGTGTACGTGGGCACGGAGAACGGGCTGGTGAAGATTTCAGAAGACAAGCTGCAATGAGGAACGCGATGAGACGGGCGATGAAGATGCGGGCTGGTTGGACGTTTGCGCTGTTGTTGGCCTTGCGAATGGCCGCGTACGCCGACAGTGGCGTGCTGGTTCCCACAGACAAGCAGGCGCCCGACCCGTCGATTCTGTCTCTGACCGAGATGCAGGTGGAAATCCACGTGGACAACGGCGATGCCCGCGTGTGGGTGCGGCAGGTCTTCACCAACCACACAGGTTCTCCCCAGGAGGGCAATTACCTGTTTGCCTTGCCGGGCTGGACCACGGTCTCCGACTTCGCCGTCTGGGACGGCCCGGTGCGCATTCCCGCCGTCATCCTGGAGCGCAAACGAGCCAAAGCGCTCTACCAGGAGCTGAAGAGCCAGGCCATCGATCCCGGTCTTCTGGAGCAGGGCGAACGTACCGAGGACGATGCGCGCCGCAACTCCGTATTCAGTGCGCATATCGTTCCCATTCCGGCCTACGGCACCAAGCGGCTGGAGATCGAGTATCACGAACACATTCCCGTGACGGCGCGGAAGAGTTATTTCCTGCTGCCGCTCAAGCCGGACGCCTATGCCAGCCAGAAGGTGCAGAAGCTCTCGATCCACTTCGAACTGCACTCAGCCGGGCGGCTCAAGGATTTTGCTTTTCAGGGAAAGATTCTGCCCTTCCGAATCGAACAGCAGGACGAGCATACGATCAGGGCCAGTGTGGATGCGACAAATGTCGATCTTGCCGAGGACTTTGCGACGATTTGGACGGTGAACGAGCCTGGAAATGCGCTGGAAGTGATCGCTTTCCGCGACCCGAATCCAGCGAGTCCTTTGGCGGATGCGAATGGACCCGAAGCGCAAACCGGCGCCTCCTCTGCCAGGAAGGGAAAACAGAAGCAACAGACAAAGGCGCCGCCGGAGCCGGGCTTCTTTGAGACTCTGGCGCAATTGTCGGTTCCGCCCTCCGCGAGTGCCGCCGGGGCAGTAGGCGGACGTACGGTGGTGGTGCTGATGGACACTTCGCTCTCCATGCAGTGGGAGAAGCTGGAGCGCAGTTATGCCGCCGCGGCGAAACTGCTGGAGAGCCTCGGTCCGCAGGACAAATTCAACTTGCTGCTTTTCAACACCAGGGTCGACAGCTTCAAGCCCACTCCCGTGAAGGCGGAGTTAGCTCAGGTTACGGCAGCGATGGATTGGCTGCGGCAGAGCCATCTGCGCGGCGGGACGGATTTAGAGAAGGTGCTGGAGCAGGGATTGGGGCAATTCAACGAGGCGGAGACATCCGCTGAGGGGGCAGCGCTGGTGCTGTTGACCGATGGCGAAGTGACGCGCGGGATCATCCAGACCGGGAAACTGGCCGATTGGTACGCTTCCAAATGGAAGCACATCCCCCCGGGGCGGCGGCCCAAGACCGATGTTTTTGCGGTGGGCGACGATGCGAACCTGCCCTTGCTGCGCATGTTGAGCCGCAATGGCGGAGTGATGGAACAGGTACTGTCGAGCGAACCTGTGGATTACAAGCTGGCAGCGTTTCTGGGCAAGGTCGGTCGCAGTCCGGTGGGGGACCTGGGCCTGACTGTTGCTCCGCGAGCTGCAGTAGACAAGGCGTATGCACTGGAGGATGCGGTCTTCGACGGAGGCGAAGCGCGCTGGGTGGGCCAGTACTCGAGGCCGCAGAAGAATGTGGCCTTCAGTGTGACCGGACAGCAGGATGGACGCGGATTGAAGGCGGAGGGCAAGGCGGATCTTCCCGCGCAGGCGCTGGAACACGATCAGTTGCCGCGGCTATGGGCTGGCGCGCGGGTGCAGGCGCTGCTGGAGCAGATCGAGCGCGATGGCGAGACCGAGGCTGCGGTGAACGAAATCATCCTCCTGGCACGCCGGTACAAATTCGTCACGCCCTATACATCGTTTCTGGCTGCGCCCCGGGCGTTGCTGCGGCCGCGCGTGATCCGGCCGGGCGACCCGGTATTGCGTGTGCACACGGATAAGGCAATTGTCTCGGTGATTGCGCTGTTTCCCTTTGGGCTGGAAAAGCCCCTCCGCTATCTGTCGGGCGAGGATGTGTGGCAGACACGCTTTCTGGTTCCGGGAGATATGAAGGATGGCAGCTACCCGGTGCGCCTGGTGCTGCGCGATGCGAATGGGCAGGTGTACCGCGAGTCAAAGAACTTTGTGATCGCCTCCACACCCCCCACGGTGAAGGTGCGGATAGATCGGACGCGCTACCGGGCAGGGGAGACGATTCCCCTCAAAGTGAACGCTTCAGAGAGTACGCGGACGCTGACGGCGCGCCTGGAAGGACTGGCCCCGGTGAGCCTTCGCTGGGATCGCGAGCGGGGAGCGAGCATAGGGCAGATCAGCCTGCCGGCGGCGTTGCCCGCGGGCGAATATGTGTTGGCGGTAACAGCCGAGGATATGGCGCACAACCAGGGCAGCGCGGAGGTGCGGATTGAAGTGGTTCCGTGAGGGCAAAGGCGCTCTTGAAACTGGGCTGGCGGTTGTGGCTCTTGGCGCAATGGGGCTCACCGCGTCAGCCTCTCTGCTGGCTTGGCAAAGCCCCGGTTTGCTGCTGGGGGCGGGGAACGGAATTGCGCGCTGGCTGGAAAACGCCGAGTCTGGCTCAGGCGTGGAGAAGGCGCTTTACCGGTTGATGAAGCTGCCCGGGGGAGCGGCTCTCTACCGGCGCTCTCCGCGGGAGACGCGGCCGGAGCTGACGGCACTGATCGCGGCCGGCCAGAACCGCGCGGCGCTCTATTCGCTCCGGGCTTTGGAGGATGAACAGGCGCTGGACTTCGATGCCGCCGAGCGCGACTGGAAGAGCTGGGCTGAGAAGGCTGACGACAAGGCCGCGGCCAATCTGGATCTGGCGGATTTCTATGAGCGCAGGTTGAAGCCCCAGGAGGAGTTGGCGGCTCTGGAAGCGGTTGGCCGTTCTGCCGCAACTTCAGGGGAACGCTGGACGGCGGCAGACTCCGAGCGCTCATGGAAAGCATGGGAGAGAACGCTGGTCGTGGTCGACCGCTACGCGTTGCCCCGCACCGTGGCCGCGCGGGAGTATGCCGGTTGGGAGCAGCGCTATTCCAGAGAAAAGAAGGTGTATGAGCAGGAGCTGACCTTCGATTTGGCGGGAAAGGACTTCGGCGCCATCTCGGCCTTGATCGCTCGCTACCGGCAAGCATTTCCCGCCGATGCGTTATTTCCGGTGAGAGCCGAGGCGGCGCTCCAGGCAGGGCGCGGTTCGGCCAAAGATGGGCTGGCGGTTTTCGACAAGAGTTTTGAGCCGCTGTGGCCGGCCGAGCTGGTAAAGAGCTATTACGACCTGCTGGTGAGCGGGCACCAGGCGCTGCAGACTCGCGATGCGCTGCGGGCCCGGCTGGAGGCGCATCCGGAGGGCGGGACCGAGACGCTGAAGGATGCGGCCAAGCTGTTCTACATCTTCCAGCAGCAGGGGCAACTGGAAGCGGGAAAGGCCGTGCTGACCAGGTACCGCACACGCAAAGATGCGCTGGGAGCCGCCTGGACTGCGGAGGAGCTGTACACCCTGGGCCAATTGCTGGAGGCCGTGCAGGACTTTCCTGAAGCAGCACGCTACTATTACGCGCTGGCTGCGGACAAGAAGACTCCCAATGCGGAACAGCGAGGATTGGCGGGGCTGGCGCGCATTCTGCTTACGGCTCCGGAACAGCCGCTGCGCGTGGGAGCGGGAAATCTGGCAATGTACAAGAACATTGCCACCATGGATCGTGGTCCGGGTTATCTGAACGGCATTCTGTCGCTGTTCTTCAATACGCAGGACCCTGCACAAGAGTATTCCAGCCAAAACCAGCTTGCGACGCCCTACTTTCATCGGGCCAAGGCCGCGGAACTGCTTGCGGAGATCGACAAGCGCTTCCCGAACGCCCCGGAGCGGGCGGAACTACATGCCCGGCTGATGGATGCCTATGCGGCTTACGGAGAGAACGATGCCGTGATTCGCGAGGGTACCGCGTTTCTGACGCAGTTCCCGACGGATGCGCGCAGAGTTGAAGTAGCACTCGAAGTCGGGGATGTTTATAGCAGGACAAATCAGGCGGAGAAGGAATTCGCCCTTTACCGGAGGCTGTTGCAGGAGCTTGCAGCCAAGGCCGATGGCGTTCCGCTGGGCGAAGAAGGAGTGGCTTATAGCAAGCCGGTCACGGGCATGAGTGAGGCTCAGATGGCCACCCATGCAGCCGGTGGAGCGCGGTCGAGCGACTACCAGCAAGTGCTGGACCGCTATCTTTCGCGGCTGGTGGCGACGGACAAATTGCCCGATGCGCTGGCGGTGTTGCGCGGAGAGCTTGATCGCAATCCGCAGGATCCCGGACTCTATGAAAAGCTGGCTTCGTTTCTGGAACAGAATCGCCTGAATGCTCATGAAGAAGAGGTCTACCAGCGGGCCATCGAGCAGTTCCAGGACACCAGCTTCGGTTCCGGGTGGTACGCCAAACTGGCGCGCTTTTATCTACGCCAAAAACGGAATGCCGATTACTCCGCTCTGAGCCGCAAGGTAACCGCAATCTTCTCCGGAACCAGTCTGGAAGAGTATCTGCGCGAGGCGCCGGCTCCAGACCGGTCGCTTGCGCTGGAAGTGGATCGCTACGCCCATGATCGCTTTCCCCACGACCTGACATTTGTGCGCAACCTGCTGGCGCAATACCGTTTCCGCCATCAGTATGGCGAAGTTGAGAAGCTGCTGTGGGAGCACTGGGCGGAGTCGGCGGATCTGCGCGACGAACTGTTTGAACTGCTCAGCAGCAGCGGCAGATTGGATGCGCAACTGGAGGCACTGAAGCAACAGGCTCCGGAGATCGGCAGTGCAAATTGGTCCGCTCTTGCTCAATCCAATCCGGCGGCAGAACGATTCTGGTTGGAATCGTGTCTGTGGCAATCGCGGTTTGAACAGGCCGTGGGAGCAGCCGATGCGCTGGCGGCCGAGTATCCGGCGGATGAATCGATGGGCCGGCAGGCGTCGTCCCTCTATCGTTCGCTTGCCTATTTCCATCCCGAAGATACCGGCAAGGCAGTCGAGATTGAAAAGCGGTTACTGAATGCGATGCCCGGCGACCTGGATACTATGGCGCGGATCGGCGACATCTATGCGGACCGCGGGCGCATGGCCGAGGCTGCGCCGTATTGGACGCGCATGGCCGAAGCTCACCCCGGAGACGCCAACGGTTACGTGCAGTCGGCGACGGTGTTCTGGGACTACTTCGACTTTCCTTCCGCATTGGCGCAGCTGCGCAAAGGCCGGGAGCG